>Ga0075424_100002333_pt1 | contig 17316 bp, 11 predicted proteins | sample SoiMethybrSBSTD3_FD_75301 | JGI IMG/M metagenome (GOLD analysis project Ga0075424, IMG submission 75301) | Bulk soil microbial communities from a Populus tree surrounding site in Tennessee, USA - Soil MetaG P. TD hybrid SBSTD3 | ecosystem: Environmental > Terrestrial > Soil > Tree plantation...
CGCATCAAGATGTGCATCGACGTCAACGCGGAAGACTTCATCACGATCCACCACGAGCTCGGCCACGATTTCTATTACCGCGCGTACAACAAGCTGCCCGTGATCCTTCGCGACAGCGCGAACGACGGGTTCCACGAAGCGGTGGGCGACACCCTCGCGTTGTCCGTGACGCCGGAATATCTCGTCAAAGTCGGCCTGCTCGACAAGGCGCCCGACGCGTCGGCGGACACGGGGCTGCTGCTCAAGACCGCGCTCGAGCGGCTCGCCTTCCTGCCGTTCGGGTTGATCGTGGATCAGTGGCGCTGGCAGGTCTTCTCGGGACAGATCACGCCAGCGAATTACAACCGCGCCTGGTGGGATTTGAAGCTCCGCTATCAGGGTGTCGCGCCCCCGTCGCCCCGCGGCGACGAGTTCTTCGATCCCGGCGCGAAGTATCACGTGCCCGCCAATACGCCGTACGCGCGCTACTTCCTCGCCCAGGTGCTCGAGTTCCAGTTCCACCGCGCCCTTGCGAAGACGGCCGGCTGCACCACGCCGCTGCACCGGTGCTCGATCTACGGGAGCAAGGAGGCCGGGGCGAAGCTGAAGGCGATGCTGGAGCTCGGCGCATCGAAGCCGTGGCCGGAGGCGCTCGAAGTCCTGACGGGCCAGCGCCAGATGGACGCAAGCGCGATGGCCGACTACTTCGCGCCGCTCAAGGCGTGGCTGGATGAGCAGAATCGGGGCAAGAAAGTTGGTTGGTGACTGATCAATCCCTCATCCCTAATCGGGAATCCCTCATCGCAGAATCGCCGAATCCTTGATCGTTGAATCGGCGGATCAGCGCGGCGATTGAGCGATTCGCGATTCGACGATTCGCAGATTCTTGATGAGGGATTGACCGATTAGGGATGAGGGATTCGAAAGGCGATCAACCCCACAAGCCCGATCATGCCGATGATCCCGCTGATTCGATCGAGGTTCTGTCGCCATCGTCCGGGCGGTTCCACGGAGCCCCGGACGCGATCGACGACGGCCGTGAGTTCAGGATCTCCGTAGGTGCCCCCCTCGGGATCGAACGCCACAGTCCGCCCGGCGCGGATGGCCTCGATGACGCCCGCTTCCGAGTATTCGCGCGCGAAGAGGTACGTCCTGCACAGGCCCATCGGCTGACGGAAGTGATAGTCCGTCGATCCAATCGGTGCGACGTGGGGATTGAGCTCGCGCGCGGATCGGGTGAACGCGATCAGCTCCGCGCGAGAGATCGGATCGCCGATGATCATCGGGTGCGCGAGCTCGGCGCCGTCGATCGACGACTGGGCGGCTTCGTCCAGACCGCGCCAGAACATCCTGGCCGGGTGCGCCGCGATGGCGACGCCTCCCTGCGCGTGAACGGCGGCGATCGCTTCCGCGGCCGGCAGCGTGCCGGGAATCGCGCGCTCGATCCCGACAGCCGCGATGTGATAGTGGGGCGCGGTGATTTCCTCTCCACGCAGCACCAGCGGTGTACCGGCGTCGCCGGAGATGAGGCGTCCGATCCGCCCCGCGAGCCGCTGGTTGTGGTTTGTGAACGCGATCACGTCCAGCCCGCGGCGGCGCGCTTCGTTGCGCAGCGCCCACGCCGGCAGCGCGCCGTCGCCCGGGAATCCATGTATGTGGAAATCACCCGCGAGCACGAAGTAATCGCCCGCGCGCGCGGGGATGTGCTGTGGCAGCCCGGTTCCTGCGACGGAGCCGGCCAGCGCGCCGGCGACGACGAGCGCCGCTGAAAGTCGCGCCTTCATCTATCCGCCCAGAAAAGCAACGACTCGCGGCCACAGCGCCACGGCGTATGCGAAGTACAACAGTGCGATCGTCCAGGTCACAGCTTGATGGATCGCGGTGCGCGCCCTCGCGACGCCGGGTGGATCGCCGAGCACCACGCGGCAGAAGGCCGCCGCGATGATGTTCGTCCACGCGATCGGGATGGCGGCGGTCGCGACGATCGGCAATTCCACACGCCATCGGCCAGGCGCGTAGGCCAGCACGAATCCTGCCGCGATGATCCAGAGGGACCATGGGGCGTGCCCCATGAACCAGAGGTCGAGACGACGGGAGAGAGGCATCGGACGCGAGGCCGGGGGCCGCATGACGGCCGCGGCCGTGGCAATCTGCAGAAGCGGCACGAACGTCCAGCACAGGAAGCCGCTGACGAGCAGCCCGATTGTCAGGTGGCCAGTCGACGAGACGGCCGTCGAGACGCCGACTATCAGCGCCACGAGCGCGGGCCGGCGGATGCCACCCCATGCGCCGGGCGCGGGAGCTGCCAGCGCGTCGGCGTAGGTCCGCGCCGGGCGCGTCATGACCTGCAGGTCCGGAGAAAACGACATGAATGTATGATGCGGGCGTGAAAAACATAGATCGAGACGTGCTCCGGTCGGAAGAATTTCGCGCGCTGGTCTGGCGGCGCTGGCGCGTGTCGCTCGTCCTCACGCTCCTGCTCTTCGTGCTGTATTACGGCTACATCCTTCTGATCGCGGCCAATCGCCAGCTCGTGTCCCGCAGCGTCGTGGGCTCGACGACGATCGGGATCCTCCTCGCGGCGGGGGTGATCGTGGGCGCGTGGGCGCTGACTGCGGCGTACGTCGTGTGGGCGAACCGCCATTACGACCCGGCCGTCTCGCATCTGCGCAGGCGCGCGGCAGCGGAGTAGCGGATGCAGACGGCGCTCGGCACACCCACGCTTTCCGCGGTCCTCTCGTTCCTCCTCATCGTCGTGCTGACGCTCGCGGTCACGTACTGGGCGGCACGGCGGACGCGGTCGACGCGGGAGTTCTATGCCGCCGGACGCTCCGTGAGCCCGCTGCAGAACGGTCTCGCGCTCGCCGGCGACTACATGAGCGCCGCGTCGTTTCTCGGGATCACCGGTCTCGTCGCGCTGCGCGGCTACGACGGGATGATCTACGCGACCGGATGGCTGGTCGGGTGGCCGGCGTTGATGTTCCTGATCGCCGAACCGCTCCGCAACCTCGGAAAGTTCACGTTCGCGGATGTCGTGGCGTTCCGCCTGCGCCAGGTGCCCGTCCGAATCGCGGCCGCGTTCGGCGCGATCCTGACGCTCCTGTTTTATGTCCTCGCGCAGATGGTCGGCGCCGGCAACCTGATCGCGCTGATGTTCGGCCTGCGCTACGAGTGGGCGGTCATCGGCGTCGGCGCCGTGATGCTCGCGTACGTGCTCTTCGGCGGGATGATCGCGACGACCTGGGTACAGATCATCAAAGCGATTCTGCTGCTGTTCGGCGTGACGCTGCTGACGATCCTCGTGCTCGCGCGATTCGGGTTCTCTCCCGACAGCCTCTACGCTGCGGTGGCCGGCGGCTACGGCCACGCGGCGCTCGAGCCGGGCGGCCTCGTCAGCGATCCCATCGACGCCGTATCGCTCGGCCTTGCGCTGATGTTCGGGCTCCTCGGACTCCCGCACATCCTGATGCGCTTCTACACGGTGCCGGACGCACGCGCAGCACGGACCTCCGTTCTCTACGCGACCGGGTTCATCGGCTACTTCTATCTGATCATCCCGATCGTCGGGTTCGGGGCGTCCGTGCTCGTCGGACGCGACATCATCAGGAAAGTGGATGCGGGCGGCAACATGGCCGCGCCGCTCGTCGCGGAGCTGCTGGGCGGTACCCCGTTCCTTGGATTCATCGCCGCCGTCGCGTTCGCGACCATTCTCGCCGTCGTCGCAGGGCTGACCCTCGCGGGCGCGAGCGCGCTCTCGCACGACATCTTCACGCACGCAATCCGGAAGGGGGCCGCGTCCGAGCAGGACCAGATTCGCGTCGCCCGCGTCGCGACGCTCGTCTTCGGTATCGTCGCGGTCATCCTCGGCATCCTGTTCAAGGGTCAGAACGTCGCGTTCATGGTGGGTCTCGCCTTCGCGATCGCCGCGAGCGGCAACTTCCCGGCGCTCCTTCTCTCGATCGTCTGGCCGCGGTTCAACACGGCAGGCGCCGTCTGGTCGATTCTGACCGGTGCGCTGCTCTCGGTTATCCTGATCGTCTTGAGCCCGACAATATGGGTCGATCTGCTGCACCACGCATCGGCCGTGTTTCCACTGCGGAATCCGGCGATCGTGTCCATGCCAGCGGGCTTCATCGCGGGCGCTCTCGCGTCTCTCGTGACTTCCGAGCCGGGCGCGGAAGCGAAGTTTCATGACGAGAAGCTCCGTACGTATCTCGGAATAGGCGCTGAATGAGGCTGAGGGCCGCGGTTCGCGATTCGCGGCTTGTCCGCCGGAGCTTCAGCGAAGGCGGATTCGCGCTACGGCGTGCGCTCGCGGCTGGTTTGTTGTGTGCGGCAGCATGTGGCGGGCCCAACGGCCCATCGCCGCCCGGCCAGCCGCCGTCGGCGGCCTGTCCCGCCAACATCAGCGTCGCGGGGGTTGTCGGGGGCTCGCAGTCCGTGAGCTATCCGCTTCCCACCGTCACCGGTGGAACGCAGCCCGTGTCCGTCACGTGTTCACCCGGATCGGGCACGACGTTCTCGACGGGGACGACGACCGTCTCGTGCACGGCGAACGATGCGAGCTCGCGCACCGCGCAGTGCACGTTCACGGTAACGCTGAACCCGGCGCTGAAACTGGCGGCCACGAAGTTCCTGGCGTTCGGTGACAGCTTTACCGAGGGGGAAGATGGGCGAAGCCTCGTGCTGCATCCTCATTTTATCGATCCAGGTGGGACGTACCCATTCCTGCTCCTGGGAATGCTGAACGCTGAGTACGCTGCAGAGTCGATTCAAGTGCTGAATATGGGAAAGAGCGGCGAATCTATCGATATGGGGCGACAGCGTCTCACCGGGGCGCTCAGGAGCGTCCGTCCTCAAGCGCTACTGCTGCTCGATGGGTACAACGATCTGTTGGCGGCGTGCAAAGTGTCGCAGGGACGGGACGCCAATTCGGCGCAATGCGCGGGAGCAATCAACGAAGTCGTCGGCAGTTATCGCAAGATGATTCAGGACGCGAAAGCCCAGGGGGTGTCTTACACGTTCGCAAGCACGCTCACGCCGTCGGGCGCTTACATTCCCGGACCGAACATCAGGGAAGATCGTCGACTTGCGTCCTCGGCGATTACGACCGCGAACGCGAAACTTATTCCGGTAATTCGATCCGAGGGAGCAACGGTCGTCGATTCGTACGCCGCATTCGTCGGCCACGAGGCCGAGTACATCGCCGATGACGGATTGCATCCGCGTCGTGCTGGATTTCAGGCGTTAGCAGACACCTTCTTCCAGGCAATCAAGACTACGGTACCATCGACGCCGGCGTTGCACTGACAATCGAACCGCGAATCCGCATTCGCTGAAGCTGCGGCGGACAAGCCGCGAGCCGCGAACCGCGACAAGGATCACCTCATGGCCAGACTAAGCGGAAAGACCGCCTTCCTTACCGCCGCCGCCGCCGGGATCGGCCGCGCGACGGCGCTGGCCTACGCGCGCGAGGGCGCGTCCGTCATCGCGACCGACATCGACAGCGCGGGGCTGGAAAACCTCAAGAAAGAGGAGCCGCGCATCGAGATCGCCCACCTCGACGTGCTCCACGCTGGCCAGTGTGCGGAGATCGCGCATCGCTGGCCGCACGTCGACGTGCTGTTGAACATCGCGGGCTTCGTGCACAACGGCACCATTCTCGATTGCACACCTGAAGACTGGGCGCGATCGTTCGACATCAACGTCTCGTCGATGTATCGCATCATCCGCGCGGTGCTGCCGGGCATGCTGGAACGCCAGTCGGGTTCGATCATCAACATGTCGTCGATCGCCTCCAGCATCAAGGGCGTGCCGAACCGGGCCGTCTACGGTGCCACGAAAGCCGCGGTGATTGGACTCACCAAGGCGATCGCGGCGGATTTCGTCCGCCGGGGAATCCGCTGCAACGCGATCTGCCCTGGAACGGTCGAGACGCCGTCGCTGCAGGGCCGGATGGCGGCGACCGGAGATCTCGAGGCCGCGCGCAAGGCGTTCATCGCGCGCCAGCCGATGCAGCGGCTCGGCAAGCCCGAGGAAATTGCGGCGCTCGCCGTCTACCTCGGAAGCGACGAATCAGCGTTCACGACAGGCACCACGCACATCATCGACGGAGGATGGATCGGGTAGAAATCGCTTCGGAAATCCCTAATCCCCAATCGTCAATCCCCGATCGTCGATCCAGAATCGTCAATCATCAATCGCCAATCGCGACGATCCCCGGATTGAGGATTTCTGATGAGAGATTGGGGATGCGCGATGGCGAGATTGAGGAATCCCGATGGGGGATTGGGGATTTCTTAAACGGAAGGTAGCCATGGAGCAGCGGCGGTTTGGCAATTCCGGCTTGAGCGTGTCGGCGCTCAGCCTCGGCACGATGACGATCGGCGGCCGGGAGCGCTTCGGGAAAATGGGGAATCTCGGTGTGCCGGAAACAACGCGTTTCCTCGATATCTGCCGCGACGCCGGCGTGACGACGATCGACACCGCGGACGTGTATTCGTTCGGCGCGTCGGAAGAGATCCTCGGACAGGCTCTGCAGGGGCGGCGCGACGACTTCGTGCTCGCCACGAAAGCCTTCATGCGTCTCGGCACCGGGCCGCACGACATCGGTCTCTCACGCAAACACCTGACGAAGGCCTGCGAGGACAGCTTGCGGCGCCTCCGGACGGATTACATCGATCTGTACATCGGCCATCAGCCGGACATGCTCGTCTCGATCGAGGAGACGATGCGCGCGTTCGATGATCTCGTGACGCAGGGCAAGATTCGCTATGCGGGGTGCTCGAACAACTCCGCGTGGCAGGTGATGAAGGCGTTGGCGGTCTCCGACCGCTACGGTCTGACGCGATACGTGTGCCAGCAGGTCAATTACAACCTGATTGCGCGCGACGTCGAGCACGAGATTGTTCCGCTCGCCCTCGACCAGTCGGTTGGTTTGATGGCGTGGAGTCCGCTGCACGCGGGACTGCTGTCGGGCAAGTTCCGGAAGGGCGCGCCGCGGCCGTCCGTCAGCCGCCTGAACGAGCTGGAGGTTCCGGGAACCGTCGATTTCGAGCGCGTGTACCGGATCGTCGACAAGCTCGCCGAGATTGCGTCGGCGCGCGGCGCCACGCCGGCGCAGGTTGCGCTCAACTGGGTCATGAACAAGCCTGGCGTCGATACGGTGATCATCGGCGCGCGCGACGAGGCACAGCTCCGCGACAACCTCGCGGCGGCCGCCTGGCGGCTCACCGGCGAGGAGATGCTCGCGCTCGACGGGGTCAGCACGCTGCCGGAGCCGTATCCGATGTGGCATCAGCACAAGTTCGGGGTGGAGAGGAATCCGAGGCTGCCGAGTAGCCGCAACTAGCCACGTTCGAGCGACGTTCACCCCTCGGGCGCCTGCGGCGCCCAACCACGGAGAAACGGAGGAACGGAGAGATCCGGGCGAGATCGCAAGGCAAGAGGCGGCGCGGACACGCTCGACTCGCCAACCGCGCTGCGCGCGGTAGAACGACGCGCGAGATCAAGAAAACAAGCGGCCAGTGGTTCGGGAGCCGTTTTCTTGATCTCGCACGTCGTTCGTGACGCCGGCCGCAGGCCGGCGTTGGCGAGGTCGAGCGTGTCCGCGCCGCCCTCCGTTTCTCCGTTACTCCGTTTCCCCGTGGTTCGCGCGTCAGCGCGTGGCGGCTGTCGCGACCAAGAAGCGAGGTGCTTATAATGCCCCCCATGCATCGACGAGACTTCCTCAAGGGGAGCGCCGCCGCGATCGCGCTGTCGCGGGTGCCAAAGTACGCGGAGCAGCTCGCCGAGACCCGCAAACGCGTCGGCCTCATCGGCACGGGCTGGTATGGGAAGACCGATCTTCTCCGCATGATTCAGGTTGCGCCGGTGGAGGTCGTCTCGTTGTGCGACGTCGACAAGCGGATGTTGTCGGACGCGGCGGATCTCGTCGCCACACGGCAGAAATCGAAGCAGCGCCCGCGCACCTATGGCGACTGGCGTGAGATGCTCCGAGCGCGGGACCTCGACGCCGTCCTCATCGGCACGCCGGATCATTGGCACGCGCTGCCGATGATCGAAGCCTGCAAGGACGGTCTCGACGTGTGGGTGCAGAAGCCGATCAGTGTCGACGTCGTGGAAGGCCAGGCGATGCTGGCGGCGGCGCGCAAGTACAAGCGCGTCGTGCAAGTCGGAATGCAGCGGCGCAGCACGCCACACCTCGTGCGGGCACGCGATGTGATCAAGGAAGGCCGCCTGGGCACGATCGGGCTCGTCGAGATCTACTGCTACTACCATATGCGGGCGACGGCGAACCCGCCCGACACGCCTCCGCCTGACTATCTCGATTACGAGATGTGGACCGGCCCCGCGCCGATGCGCCCCTACAACTCGCTCGTGCACCCGCGCAGCTGGCGCGCGTTCATGGAATATGGCAACGGCATCGTCGGAGACATGTGCGTGCACATGCTCGACATGGTCCGCTGGATGCTGGATCTCGGCATGCCGGCGCGCGTCAGCTCTGCCGGCGGCATCCTCGTCGACAAGGCGAGCAAAGCGAACATCACGGACTCGCAGACGGCGACGTTCGACTTCGGCGGCCTGCAGGTCGTGTGGACGCACCGCACCTACGGGGACGCGCCGGACCCGAAATATCCATGGGGCGCGACGTTTTACGGCGACAAGGGGACCCTCAAAGCGAGCGTCATGGGGTACGACTTCACGCCGTCCGGCAAGAACAGCGGCCAGGCGATACATGAGGACGTGAAATACGAGCTGGATCAGTATCCTGAAGATCGGACGGAGAAGGATCTCGAGACCCACGTGGCGCCAGCCGTCCGCGAGCACATGAGAAACTTCCTCTCGTGCATCGAGTCGCGCCAGAAGCCTGTGTCGGACATCGAGCAGGGCTACATGTCGGCGACGGCGTGCATCCTCGCGAACATTTCGATGCAGCTCCGTCGATCGCTTCAGTGGGATCACGCAAAAGGCGTCGTGGCCGGCGATTCGGAGGCCAATCGGCTCCTGCGCCGTCCATATCGTGCACCATGGGTTCATCCGGATCCTGCGACCCTGTAAGGAGACGAAATGATGATTGCCGTGTTGGGCCTCTCGCTTATGATTCACGCCGGTGCGCAGGCATCGACGTTCAAGCTGACCAGCTCGGACCTCAAGGGGACGTTTCAGCAGTCGCAGATTTTCAACGCGTTTGGCTGTACCGGCGGCAACGTGTCACCGCAGCTGTCGTGGAGCGGCGCGCCTGCGGGCACGAAGAGCTTTGCGTTGACCATGTTCGATCCCGACGCCCCCACCGGATCGGGCTGGTGGCACTGGGTTGTGGTCAACATCCCGGCATCGACGACGCAGCTCGCCTCGGGCGCCAGCGGAAAGAGCATGCCGGCGGGATCGCTGGAAACGCGCACCGATTTCGGCAGGCCCGGCTATGGCGGACCGTGTCCGCCTCCCGGGAAGCCGCATCGCTACATCTTCACCATCTACGCGTTGAAGACCGACAAGCTGGATCTCGATGCACAGTCGAGTGGCGCGATGGCAGGCTTCATGACCAACCAGAGCGCGCTCGCCAAGGCAACGTTCACCGCGACGTACGGACGCAAGTAGGTTCTCGATGAGATACGCGGTCGCCCTGTTCGCGGTGGCGCTGCAGGCGGTGCCGACGACGCCTCCGCAGACGCCGGTGTTCCGTGTCGCCACGCGGCTGGTCCAGGTGAGCGTCGTGGTGCACGACCGCCACGGGGAGCCCGTACGCGATTTGAAGAAGGAAGACTTCACGATCCTGGAGCGGGGCAAGCCCCAGACGATCAGCTTCTTCGAGGTCGTGGCGGCGGACAAAGCCGCGGCGCCGCCGTCGGCGCCGCTGCCGCCTCACGTGTTCACGAACGTCGTCACGCGTCAGGCGGGTGTGCCGACGAATGTGACGGTCGTCCTCATCGATCTGCTGAACACGCCACTGGTCGATCAGCATTACGCCCGCAGGGCGCTGGTGAACTTCCTGGGACAGATTCAGCCCCAGGACCGCATCGCGCTGTACGCGCTCGGACACCGCAGTCTTACGCTGCTGCACGACTACACCACGGACGCGTCGTCGCTGGTGGAGCGGCTCAGGAAGACGCGCGGCGAAATTCCTTCCGAGCTCGATGCTTCGACGGTGAATGCCGATTCGCAGGAAGAGCTGCGCGCGCTCGGGCTCGACTCGCTCGCCGACATGAACCAGATCGAGGCGGACTTCTACACCGCGAACCGCGCCGTCCAGACGTTGTCGTCGCTCGAGGGCATCGCGCAGCACCTGGCCGGCGTGCCAGGCCGCAAGAACCTGATCTGGCTCTCGGGAGGATTTCCCCTGACGATAGGCTTCGACGAGATGCCGTCGATCGGCTCCCCCACTCGTGACCAGCGCACGTTCACCGCTGAAATGGACGCCGCGATGCGCGCCCTCAACAACGCCGGCGTCGCCGTGTACCCGGTCGACGCGCGCGGGCTCATGGTGATGCCGGGGTTCTCCGCGGATACGCGTGCGGCCCCGTCTCCTCGTTCCATCGGCGCCGGATTGCGCAACATGCATATGCCGATCGAGACGATGCAGGAGATCGCCGATCGCACCGGCGGCCGCGCCGCGTACAACACGAACGATCTTGCCGGTGCCGTGCGCCGCGCCATAGACGATGCGCGAGTCACCTACATCGTCGGGTACTATCCAGCCGACGATGCGCAGGATGGAAAGTTCCGGGACATCAAGGTGAAGGTGAACCGCCCGAACCTGGATGTGCGGAACCGGAAGGGGTACTTCGCGATGCGGCCGCTGGACACGAGCGACAAGACGCGCAAGACGGAAATGCGCGCCGCGGTCTGGAGTCCGCTCGAATCGACGGCAATTGGTTTGATGGCGCGAGTCGATCTCGCGGACACGCCGCAGTCCAGCACCGTGCACGTCTCATTGCAGATCGATCCGACCATGCTGTCGTTCACCAAAGAGGGCGACCGGTGGAAAGCGGAGCTTGACGTCATCTACGTACAGAAGACGGAGAACGGCCAAAGTCCCGGCGACGGCATCGCGGACAGGGTGTCGCTGGCACTGACGGAGGCCACATACGCGGACGTCATGAAGAACGGACTCGTCCGCGACCGCACCTTCGCTCGGCAACCTCGCGCGTCGACCGTTCGAATCGTCGTCCGCGACGCGGCGACCGGCTCGACCGGATCGATCACCGTTCCTTTCAGCCAGATCGAAACCGGCAGATAGACCCGCGAACCCTATCCGTTCGGATATACCGACTCTCGCCTGCGGGATACACCTGCGCCTTTCGATCCGCTGATTTCCGCCTGAAACCACAGTTCCGCACGTGCGGCGCGCTTTGCATTTCCACGGTTGCCGCCCCGGCGCGTCCGGGATGCCGTAGGAGGCCTGGATGAGATTCGGAATCGCTGGTGTGCTGCTGCTCGCTTCATTTTCAACGGCAGCATTCGCGCAGACGCCCGCCTTCAACCGCGACGATTACCCCTCGTCGCCGGGAACGCGCGCGATCGTGAAGGGCGATTTCGACGGGAACGGCTGGACGGACATGGCGATCGCGAATACGGGACGCAACAGCGTAGCCCTGCTGATGAATCTGCAGGATGGCACCACGGGCTACAAGTTCTGGAAGGCGAACGAGTGGGCGGTCGGCGTCGGGCCGTTCGACATGACGGCCGGCGATTTCAATCGCGACGGCATCACCGATCTCGCCGTGGCGAACGCCGACGGCAACACGATCTCGATCATGACGGGCGCCAGGAGCGGCGTGATGAGCATCAGCGCCATCGCCGCCCCAGGGAATCCGCGCGGCATCGAAACGGCGGACGTCGATCGCGATGGAAAGCCCGATCTCATTTACACCGCTTACCAGGCCAACACGGTCACGGTGTTGTTCGGCGACGGCGCGAGTGGCTTTGCGTCCCGTTTCGCGGGCACAGCAGTGGGACCACAGCCGCAAGGCGTCGTCGCCGGCGACTTCAACAACGACGGGAAGCCGGATCTCGCCGTCGCCAACGCGGGCGGAGGACTCAGCGTGCTGACTGGCGATGGGGCCGGACGCTTCACGAAGCGCAATGTGGCGGGAGCGCAGAACCTCAACGTCCTTGCCGCCGGAGACATCAATCACGACGGCTGGCTGGACGTAGTCGCCGCGTCGCAATCGTCCGGCGCGATAGGCGTCTACGTCGGCTCCGCGTCCGGATTAGCATCCGCGAAGATCGTGTACCCCTCAGGCGCAGCCTCTCCGCGCGGCATCACGATCGCGGACGTCAACAATGACGGCTGGCCGGAAATCCTGACGGCTAACCGTACGTCCAGTACGGTGAGCGTGCTCGTCGGCGCCTCGACGGCCTCCGAGATGTATTCGCACACGTTCGAGATCGCCGCCGGCACGGGCAGCCGCGACGTCGTCACCGCGGACTTCGACCATGACGGGCTCCTGGACATTGCCACCGGCAACGAAACGTCGGGCACGACGACGATCCTGAGGAACATCACCCACCTCGATCCTGGCGCGTTTGCGTTCGATCAGGTCCAGATCGCCGGGATCGCCTACACCTGCAGTGCAGGATCCGATCGGCTCATCACGGCGGATTTCAACAACAACGGCGTGGTCGATCTCGCGACCAACGTGGACTGCGGTCACGCTATCTCCGTCATGCTCGACGGACAGACCGAGATGACGCTGACGCCCGGCGGATCGGGAGGTTTCCTGCAGACGGGCGATCTCAACCGGGACGGGAACGCCGATCTCCTGTTGATCGGGACGGCGTCTCTCTCGGCGACGACCTACGATCTGGTCGCGTTCCTCGGCGATGGCCAGGGACGCTTCACTCGCACCACCGCGGCCGGCGCCGTCGCGCCGCGGTACGGAGCCGGCGATCTTGATCTTGCGGACGTGAACCGCGATGGAATCCTCGACGCGGTGATCCTCGTCTCGGATTACTCGACAGAGACGTCGCGGCTGCAGGTGATGCTCGGCCGCGGTGACGGCACGTTTACAGCTGGCGCGTCAATCGGCCTTCCGGGGCTCTCCCTCTCAGTCCTCCTCGCGGACACGAACTCCGACGGGAAGATTGACGCGCTGATTCTGGGATACTCGGGCCGCGCAACCGATGCGCTGCTTCGCGGCGACGGCGCTGGAGGGTTCGTATACTCCTACGACTTCCACATCTACGGCGACCACATCATGACCGGTGACGTCAACGAGGATGGCGTGGTCGACGTCCTCATCGCCACCTATAACAGCGTTCACATGTTCACCGGTAACAAATCCGGCGGCTTCGCGCCCGACGTCGTGCACACCGGGTGGACCGCGATGGAGCTCGCGGACATGAACGGCGATGGACACCTGGATCTCGTCGGCCAGGTGGATAACCAGTCGATCGCGTTCGGCCGCGGCGACGGCATCTTTGATCCGCCTTCGTACTTCAGCATCGGCATTTACGGCGACACGATGATCGTCGCGGACTACAACCGCGACGGGCTGCCGGACCTCGTGTTCACCCGCTACAACGGCTACAGCGCGATGCTCAATACGCGTCGAACCGTCAATCGGCCGCCAACCGTGAACGCCGGTCCCGACCAGACGCTGCCGTACGACTTTGCGGCGGCGTCCGAGGAGGATTACGAGCTCTGGGCCGACGGCAAGGATCCGGACTCGCACGCGCTGACCTACGAGTGGCGCAACGACAAGGGGGAGATCGTCGGCAACCAGCAATACCTGCCGATTGGCACGATGCCGCACGGCGCCCACCGGTTTACGGTCACCGCCTATGACGGCCGCGGCGGCTCGGCGAGCGATGACATCGTGATCACGATCGTGCCGTCGAAGGAAATCGTGCTGCACATGTGGTCTGCCAATCCGGTCGGCACGACGTGGCGGATTAACGATACGGACACGACCGCCGCGGACAGCGTCAGCATTTACGACCCCAATCGGGGCGCGCCGAAGGCCGCGCAGGCGCTGGCGGCGCCGGCGAACTACGTCGATGTCTACGTCTTCGTCGATCCGACGCAGACCTACAAACTCTGGATTCGCGGCAAGGCCGAAAACAATTCGTGGATGAACGACTCCGCGTTCGTCCAGTTCACCGGCGCCGTCGATCCGGGCGGCAACCCCGCCTGGCAGATCGGGACGACGTCCTCACTCGTGTTCAACCTCGAGGAGTGCTCGGGCTGCGGACTCTCGGACTGGGGATGGGAAGACGACGGCTGGGGCGCGATCGGCAAGAACGGCACGCTGCTGCGTTTCCCGGAGGGCGGCTACCAGAGGATTCGCATCCAGACGCGAGAGGACGGCCTGTCGATCGATCAGATCGTGCTCTCCGCGGAGAAGTATCTGACCACCCGGCCCGGCACGGCGAAGAACGACAAGACGATTCTCACGCGCACGCAGTAGCGACTCGCGAACCGCGAATCGCGACTCGCGAACCGCGCCGATTAGGGATTCTCGATTGGGGATTGGGGATTTCCGAAGCTATCCCTTCCGAAACTATCCTTCCCGTAGTGCGCGGAGGGGATCCAGCCGCACGCTGCGGCGCGCCGCGATGTAGCACGCGGCCGCCGCGATGATGGCGAGCAGCGCGCCGACGCCCGCGAACGTCGCGGGGTCTGTCGGCGTGATCTCGAACAGCAGATGCGTCAGGAGCCGCGTCGCCACGACTGAGGCGGCGAGCCCCACGGCAATTCCCATTGCCGGCGTGCGCATGCCCTGCGCGAGCACCAGCGAGAGCACGTCGCGCGGCGTGGCGCCGAGTGCGATCCGCACTCCGATCTCGCGCGTCCGCTCGGTGACGGTGTAGTGAACCAGACCGAAGATGCCAATGGCGGTAAGCGTCAGCGCGAGCAACGCGAAGGCGCCGAGCAGCGCCGTCTGGAGCCGGCGGCGTCCCGCGAAGTCGGCGAGCTGCGCGTCAACGGTCGAGACCTGCACGACCGTCACCAGCGGGAGCATTCGCGCCACTTCCTGCCGGATGACGCCCGCGAGCGCCAGCGGCGCCATCCGCGTGCGCACCAGAAGATCCGAGCGGCCGCCCGGCGTCGGGAAATAGGGCCCGAAGTACTCCGCGATGGTGCGCCGCTCGAGCCCTCCACGGTGCATGTCGCCAACCACCCCGACGATCTCGTACCAGTAGGTCTTGTTCGTCGGATCGATGCAGAAGCGCTTGCCGATCGGATCCTCCGCTGCGAAGAACTTCTGGACGAAGGACTCGTTGACGACAACCGGTTCGGGCACGGCCCGACGTTCCTTTTCCCCGAGCGACAGATTCGTGACGACGGGCGACCAGAGCGCGCGTATCCGCTGCAGCCCGTCGTCGCGGCTCAACAGGCGCCCGCGTTTCAGCGGCACGCGCAGCGTCTGGAAGAATCCCGGCGTGACCCAGCCCGAGTTCAGTTCGGTCGTCAACGTTTCGCCCGGACGCGAAGGAATGGTGATCGCGTCGTTTCCCTGCGAGGCGACGAACAGATCGTCGACGAAGCTGACGGCATCGACGCCGGGAACCGTCTGCAGGCGGGCGATCAGATCCTGCATCGCCTGTTCGCGCCCGCCGGCGCGCGCCGGCCCGATCTGCGAAGTCTGGAGGCGCTCTTCGGCCGTCGGCGCCGGATCCATCGGAAACTCGAGGCGCATCGTGAGCACACCGCCCGGGTCGAAGCCGGGATCGATCGAGAGCAGCCGATTGAGGCTTCTCAGGAGCAGCCCGGCGCCGGTGAGCAGGACGATCGCAAGGGCGCACTCGGCCAGCACCATGAAGCCGCGGCTCTTGCGGATCTGAACCGAGCCTTGTACACGCCCGCCCTGCCGCAGCGCATCGGGTGCGTCCGCCGTGGATAGCCGAAGCGCCGGGACCATGCCGAAGACGATGGCCGCGGCAATCGACGCAGCCGTCGCGGCGACAAGCACGCGGAGATCGAGAGACGTTTCCTCGATGCGTGGCACGTACGTGGCGGCGGCGGTCCGGACGCCGCGCATTGCCCACGTCGCCAGCAGCACGCCTGCGGATCCGCCGGCGAGCGCGAGCACGACGTGCTCGATGACCAGCTGGCGAACGAGACGGGCGCGGCCTCCGCCGAGGGCCCTTCGGACCGCGAACTCGTGGTGTCGGGCCGCGCCGCGAGCGAGCAGGAGATTCGCCACGTTCGCGCATGCCACGAGGAGGACGAGCGCGGTCGCGCCGAGGAGAATCCACAGCGCCCCTTGCAGGTCCGCGCCGGCGACCGAATCGAGCACGGGCATCACCGTCGCTGCGAACCCCGGGAAGTCCGGCACGCTGGTCTGATACGCGGCGGTCAGCTCGCGGCCGACCCGCGCCATGTCGGCGCGCGCTGTCGTGACGGACACGCCTGGCGCCAGACGAGCCACCGCCGTCCATCGGCGTGCCGATGACGGAAACCGTTCGCTGCTCTCACGCGTGAAGCGCCAATAAGTCGTCGCCGGCGTCCACATATCGGTCAGCTTGTCCGGGAAATAGAATCCCGCGGGCATCACCCCGATCACCGTCAGCGATCCCTGGATTCCCTTCGATGGATCGTCGACCGTGAGCTGCCGGCCGACGATGTCGGGCGCGCCGGCGAACCATCGTTGCCAGAACCCGTAGCTGATCACCACGACCGGCGCTCGCGCGGATTCATCGGCGGCCGAGATCGAGCGACCCATCGCCGGCGGAACCCCGAGCAAATCGAAGAGATTCCCGGAGACCAGAGCCCTCCGCGCGCGTCCGCGCACCGCCGGATTGTTGGTCATCGGCGCGACGCGCCCGGTCGAGAAGAACGCGATGTCCGAGAAAGCGTGGCTCCGCTGCTTCCAGTCCGTAATCGTGAGATACGCGGTGGCTTCGCGATGCAGTCCGCGACGGACGTCGTCGGTCCAGAGCAGCGTGAGGCGAGGCGCGTCGCGATAGGGAAGCGGCCGGAGAATGACGGCGTTGACGACGCTGAACATCACGGTGTTTGCGCCGATCCCGAGCGCGAGCGTGAGGATGACGATCGCCGCGAACCCGGGGTTCCGGCGAACGCCGCGCAGCGCGTATCTGACGTCGCGCCAGGCGCTCTCGACGTGCGCCTCCCAGCCGCCCGTGCGCACGCGTTCCTTGGTCGGCTCGACGCCCCCCATCTCCAGGCGCGCCGCCCGGGCGGCGGCGTCCGGAGACATGCCCGCGTCGATGCGCTCCCGCGTCGCGAGCGCCAGGTAGTGCCGCACCTCGTCGTCGAGCTCGCGCTCCACGACACCGCGGCGGAACAGAGCACGCAGGCCGGCAATGATCGTACGCAATGGCCAATCCCCAATCCCCAATCGGGAATCCCTGATCTTCGAACCGCGAACC
>Ga0075424_100002340_pt1 | contig 17290 bp, 11 predicted proteins | sample SoiMethybrSBSTD3_FD_75301 | JGI IMG/M metagenome (GOLD analysis project Ga0075424, IMG submission 75301) | Bulk soil microbial communities from a Populus tree surrounding site in Tennessee, USA - Soil MetaG P. TD hybrid SBSTD3 | ecosystem: Environmental > Terrestrial > Soil > Tree plantation...
CGTTTTCACACCCTCGGCTTCTTTTTAGTCGGTCTCCCAACCACCGCCCAGCGCCTTATAAAGCGCCACAAGATTCGCTGCCAAATTCGCTTCGCTTTGAGCCAGATCGCTCTCCGTTGCGTAGAGCGTGCGCTGCGCGTCCAGAACATTCAGAAATGGCACCAATCCCTGGATATAGAGATCGTTGGCCATCTGCAGGGCTCGGCGATTTGCCGCGGCCGCTTCGAGCAACGACCGGTAACGGATTTGTTCGTTGCCGTAATTGACCAACGCATTTTCGACGTCTTCGAAGGCCGTCAGTACGGACTTCTCGTATTGTCTGAGCGCCTGTTCCTGTTGCGCATTGCGAACTTCGATGGTCGCGCGAATCCTACCGGCGTCGAAAACCGGCCAGCTAATCGTCGGCCCGATCGACCAAAATCGGCTCTGCGCTGTAATCCAATCACTCGCGCTGATACTTTGTAACCCAATGTTGCCCAGTATCGAGAATCTTGGATAGAGATCCGCCGTCGCGGCGCCGACTTGAGCGGTCGCGGCGGCAAGCTGGCGTTCGGCGCTGCGAATGTCCGGCCGCCGCCTCAGCAAATCCGCCGGCAGCCCAACATGCGCCTGCGGCGGTAGAGCAGGAATCGGCGCTGTCCTCGCGAGTTCATCCCAACTCGTACCGGGCTGAGTGCCAAGCAAGACATCCAGCCGGTATGCCGCCTGCTTGAGCGCGCTCAGCAATGCGGGAATCTGCGCCGCGGTCGTGGCCACCTCGCCCTCAGACTGCGCGACTTCAAAGTCGCTGGCCAGCCCCGCATCGAACCGGACTTTCGTCAACCCCAGCGTATCCTGCTGCGCCCGCAAGTTCTCCTGCGCCACCTCGACTCGGCGCTGCAGACCGCGCAAATCGATATAATTTCTCGCGACGTCGCCCAGAAGCGTCACGAGAACGCCGCGCCGCTCTTCTACCGAAGCCTGAAGAATCGCCTCGGCACCTTCGATTTGCCGGCGCGTGCCACCAAAAATATCAATTTCCCAACTGGAGTCGAAGCCGGTTTTGTAAAAGTTGTTTTCCAGCTGCCGGCCGCCAGTCGGCGCCACCACCGCGCCCTGCGTCGGTGAGCCGACGGCGTTTTGGCTCGCGCGATTTCTGCTATAGGAACCGGAAAGATCCACAGTCGGCCACAGTCCTGCCGCGGTCGCAGCAAGCGTTGCTCGCTCCTCACGCACTCGCGCTTCCGCTATACGGAGATCCAAATTATTCTTCACGGCGCGTTCCACCAGAGAATCAAGCACAGGATCCTTAAACTCTTTCCACCATTCCGTCAGTTCGCCCGCTTGCGTATCAATTCCGACTTGTTGCGCTTCTTGCCACGCGCGAGGAGTTGCTGTTTCAGGTCGATGATAGTCTGGACCGACACTGCAACCCGCCGCTAAAAAACACAACCCTGCGGTCAGACCATAAAATTTGTCAGAGTTCTTGAGATACTTCATTACGTCCCTTCTTAATCGTCGCGTACGCTCACGCAAGCCGATGGCGAAACATCCAGGAAGCTGCCGATAGTGTAATCGCAGCAATGAGTGCCAGCGGCCAAAGTTCCGGGATCAAAAGCGCCAACCCAACTCCTTCGAGATAAACTCTGTGGGCGATATCGATGGCGTAGCGCAATGGATTAACGAGCGTCACATATTGAAGCCACATCGGCATGCTACTCACCGGAGTCGTGAGCCCCGAGAGCAATGCGAACGGCATGATCAATAAAAAGGAGAAGAGCATCGCCTGCTGCATGGTCTTCGCCACAGACGAAAGCAGCAATCCCATGCCGACGGCGGCGAGCAGAAACACGCTCAACCCCGCATACAACGTGATGAATGAGCCGGCAAAAGGAATTTGAAACCACAGCTGGGCAACCAGTAAAACCAACGTCGCCTGAACGATTCCGACGAGCATTGCCGGAATCGCTTTGCCCGCCATGATCTCGACGGGGCGAAACGGCGTCACCAGCAACTGATCGAACGTGCCCTGCTCTCTTTCGCGCGCCACTGACAATCCGGTGAGCATTAACGTTTGGATAAAGGTCAGGGTGCCGATCAAAGCAGGAATCATATGCCAACGTGTTTCCAGGTTCGGATTGTACCAGGCCCGGCTCGTGAGCCGAATCGGCGTGGATCGCTGACCGTGCTCGTTACGCCATTTCGCATTGAACGACTCGACGATGCCGCCGATGTAACCGATAGCGGTACCTGCCGTGTTGGAGTTCCTACCATCGGCGATCACCTGCACGTCAGCTTGACGACGGGACAAGAGCCGGCGCTCGAAATCCTGATCGATTTGAATCACCAACAGCACGCGCCGTTCATCGATTGCCCTTTTCACATCCGCTGCACGATCGAGATTGACGACCCGGCGAAACACACCCGAGCCGTCGAACCGGGCCAGAAGCTGCTGCGAGGCAGCGCTCCGATCTTGATCGAAGACGCCATACGGAATGTCGGTAAGATCGTACGTCGCAACGTATCCGTAGATCAGGCACTGAAGCACAGGCGGCACCAAGAGACTGTAGCGGCTCCGCGGATCCTTGAGGATCGCCAGCAGCTCTTTCCGGGTAAGCGCCAATATTCGGTAAAAGGCTTCGAACATTTCTCAGGCTAAGCTCTTTCGCATAGCGCGGTACGTGAATGTCCACAACAACGCCGCCATTACAGTCAAAACCGCGATGTTGGGAAGAATCACCGCCCAGATATCTCCGGCTAAAAATACGGTTTGGAGAAGCGCGACATAATAGCGCGCAGGGAAAACGTACGTGAGCAACCGCACGACGGCCGGCATGCTGCGCAGATCGAACAGGAAGCCGGAAAGCATTACCGCCGGCAGAAACGTCACCAGTACGGTAATTTGGCTTGCGACAAATTGACTTCTGAACGCGGACGAAATCAGCAGGCCGATGCCAAGCGCGACCAGCAGGTAAACCACCGAAGCGGCAGTCAGCACTGCGACCGAGCCACGAAACGGCACATGGAAGAGAAACTTCGCCGCCACAAGGCAGAACACCAACCCAATCACGCCGAGAGCAAAGTAGGGAATGGTCTTACCGAGTAAAATTTCATTGGTCCGTACCGGCGTGACGAAAAGCGCCTCTAAAGTGCCACGCTCCCACTCTCGCGCCATCACCAGCGCTGTTAGCAGAGCACCGATCAATGTCATGATCAGCACAATCAAGCCGGGCACGAGAAAATAACGGCTCTCGTTCGCTTCATTGAACCACATACGGCTTTGCACGACGATCGGCCCGCTCGCCATGGCATAGCCCTGCGCGGCGCGGCGCGCTATCCACTGGCCCACTGCTCCTTGCGCATAGCTCTGAATGATGCGCGCATGATTGGCATCTACCCCATGTACCAGCACCTGCACTTCCGCATCGCCAAGGTTGATACGTCGGCCAAAATCCTGCGGGATGCGAATGATTCCGTCGACTTTGCGTGACAACATCAATTCTTGTGCCCGCGCCATGGACGTCATGGGCCGAACATCGAAATAGTGCGACAGCCGAAAACTGGCAACGAGATCCGTCGCTGCCGGCGACGTGTCCTCCATCACCACGGCCACCGGCACCTCCGTGACATCCAATGACAAGCCGTAACCAAAGAGGAGGATCAGTACGACCGGCAGGACGATCCCGATGGCGATGCTGCTCGGATCACGAATGATTTGTCGTGCTTCTTTGCGGATCAAGGACAGAGTGCGATGCATCCTGCTCGAAAATTCGCTGTGCTCCGTCATGCTGCGCCTCGTGTTGGATGGTGATGTGCTACTCCGTTTTGCCGCGCCGATTCCACGATCTGAATGAACGCGTCCTCCATGGTGGGCATTTTTCCTGGTTCGGATTGCCCTCGGCTGCGGATCTCGGCCGGAGTTCCCTGGGCCAAAACCCGCCCGGCGTCCATGATCGCAACCCGGTCACAATACTCGGCCTCTTCCATGAAGTGCGTCGTGACCACCACCGTCACATTTTGCTCGGCCAGGGCAGTGATGCGACGCCAGAATTCTCGGCGCGCGAGCGGATCGGCACCGCTCGTCGGTTCGTCGAGAAAAAGCAGTTGAGGTTCATGCAGGAGCGCCGCGGCCATGGCGAGTCGCTGCTTGAAACCCCCGGGGAGATCGCCGCTGGGCAGATCGACAAACTCGCCGAGATCGAATTCGGCCAATGCCCAGTCGATGCGGCTTTGTTTATGAGCGCCCCAGAGATTGTATGCGCTGGCAAAAAAGTCCAGGTTTTCTGCCACCGAAAGCTGGCCGTAAAGTGAAAACTTCTGCGCCATATAGCCGATGCGCTGGCGCGCCCAAGCGCGCGCCCGACGCAAATCGATGCCGGCGACTCGAAGCATTCCGTTGCTCGCCGGGAGCAATCCGCAGAGCATGCGAAACGTCGTCGTCTTTCCCGCGCCATTCGGTCCAAGCAAACCGAAGATTTCACCGCGTTGGACTTCGAAATTGATGTGATCGACCGCAGTAAAGGCGCCAAATTGGCGGACCAGGTCGCGAACTTCGACGGCCACGCCATGAGGCTCGTCTTCCTGAACCGCAGTCACAGTCATAGTACCCAGTGATTCGCGCGCCGCGCCAGTTCGGTGTAGCAAAATCATGAAACCGTCTTCGAAACGCGGGGCCACAGCGCCGACCGCGGCACTAGATAGGATATCGGCACTGAGATCATCGGCGCTCTCGCTGTTGGTCGGCGAAGATTCGTCTATCGCTCGAACCAATCGAACCTGGCCGCCGACCGGGACTGCGTCGATGACTGTCGCTGCATCGAGCAGACGCGCCTGAAATTCCCTCGCTTTAGTCCCGGCAGGAGGATTGGCGATAAAGGCTCGGCCTGCCGCCAATTGGCTGATCTCACGCGGCTCGCCTTGCGCTAAAACTTTCCCGCGATGCATCACCACGACGTGTCCACAACGCTCGGCCTCGTCCAAGTAGGACGTGCTCAGCAACACGCTGAGGTTCTGTTCGTGCACGAGCCGAAAAATAATTTCCCAAAGCTCGCGCCGCGATAACGGATCGACTCCGACAGTCGGCTCATCCAGCAGCAATAGCTCCGGCCGAGAAACGAGCGTACAAGCGAGACCGAGTTTTTGCTTCATACCGCCGGACAATTGCCCGGCCAATCTTTCTGTGAACGGCCCGAGCGCCGTCATGTCCATCAGCCTCGGGTAGATCGCCTGCCGGTCTTTTCTGCTGATGCCGTGCAAATCGGCGTAGAGATCGAGATTTTCCTCAACGCTCAGATCTTCGTAAAGGCCAAACTTCTGCGGCATATAGCCGATCCGATCCTGAATCTTCTGTGCTTCCGCACGCACGCTAAGGCCCAACACTTCCAGCTCGCCGCGATCCAATGGCAGTAAACCCGCGGCAAGTCGTATCAGGGTCGTTTTGCCGGCACCGTCCGGCCCGACGAGAGCGGCCAACGTGCCGCGCTGCACCTGAAGCGTGACATCGTCCAGCGCCAGTACGACTTCCCGATTGTCGCGGACAAATGTCTTCCTGATGCCACGTCCGCTCAGCGCGACCGATTGACTTGTAGTTTTCACGTCAAGCTATCTCCGCTGGCCATGCTCTTTGCCACTATTCGGATTCGTACCTTCGGCAGCGAGAACAACGCTCGCTGGCATGCCCAGGCGCAGCTCGTCCGCGGGATCCTTGACGAATACACGGACCTCATAAACCAGACTGGTGCGAAGCTCTTCGGTCTGCACCGATTTCGGTGTGAACTCCGCGACCGGCGAGATGAAACCGATCCAGCCGTCGAATCTGCGCTGCGGAAAAGCATCGACTTCAATCGAGGCCGTCATTCCCGGACGAATTTTGCCCAGATCGGGTTCTGAAATGTATGCACGCACCCACTTCGGATCGATGATCGCCAGTGAAAAAACTGCATTCTGGGGGGTCGCCATTTCACCGGGTTCCATGACTCGGGTCCGCACGACGGCATCGGCAGGAGCGATGAGTTCGGAATCGGCTAGCTGCCGCCGCAACAAAGCCACTTGTGCCTCGTTCGACCGCAGCCGCGCTTCGTTCTCGGCAACATCTTCTTTGCGCGGACCCAGTACCGCCAGATCCAATGACTTTTGATTGACGGCGAGTTTCGCTACGGCGACATCCAACGCCGCTTTCGCGGCATCGACGTCCTGCTGGCGTACGGCACGACCGCCCGACGCCTCGGCGGCACTTTTGTAACGCTCGTATTGCCGCTGCGCGTTAACCAGATCAGCTTTGGCTGATTCGACATTGGCCCGAGCTTGCGCAATCTCCTCCGGGCGGCTGCCGTTACGTAACCGCATCACGACTTGCTGCTGTGCGGCGGCTTGCGCTGCGGCCTGAATTACCTGCGGCTCCAAACGGCTGGTATCCAGTCTTGCCAGCACTTGTCCCTTACGTACGTGATCTCCCTCTTGAACCAGGACGGCCGCAATCCGTTCACTATTGTTGAACGCGAGCTGAACCTGGCGAAGATCGATGTTACCGTAGAGCACGAGATCGCGGGCGGCGCTGTTGCGTTCGAACATCCACCAGGTAACGCCCGCTGCCGCAATCAGGACAATGACCAGAAGGATCAGCAGCCTTCTTTTCATGATCGCCGCACTCTCACCCCTGCTCGGGAACGCCGTGCCCAAGCAGTTGATTTAGACCGCCCCTTTTCGGTCATCACGCCGTCGAGAATGACCGAAATAATCGCGCCGTAGCCGGTTTGCGGCGCCAGATCGAGCTGTTCGATTTTCGGCGGATTCATGATCGCCTGCACTGCTCCAACCAAAATTTCCACGATGAGTTCACTGGAAATGTCTTTCCGAATGATTCCAGCTCTTCGGCCCTGATCGAAAATTCGACCGAAATAGCGTTGGATCAGATCGCGGCGCCGTTCCTCGACGAACTGAAACAAGTCCGGAGTTTCGCGCCGCATGTCGCGCACAAATGGCGGCTGGATCTCCTCGGTGTGACGCTGCATGCAGGCAAGCAGTTGATGAAGTGCAGCCGAAGCATCCTTGTCACAGGACGCCATCACCGCGTCGAGATCGGTTTCCACGCTGTGGAATTTTGCCAGCAGAACCGCCCGAAGAAGGTCCGTTTTGCTGGGAAACTGCGCATACAGCGTCTTTTTGCTCATGCCGAGCTCACTCGCGAGATCGTCCATCGTGACGCTGCGAAATCCGTGGGCAAAAAAATGCGCTCGCGCCGCCAAGACGATGCGCTCCGCGATTTCGTTTAATGGCCGCCTCTCCGAGTCAGAGCGCGTCGGTCTCTTCGCAGGGAGTATGGTCATAAATACTACGGAAACTATAATAGTATTTACAGTTTCCAGACGTTAAAAGCAAGCAAGCGGGACTGCGGGAAGTATGTGGGAACTCGGCGCCCAATTTACGTGCGCTCCGTGGCGGGATAAGATTACGCCGTGAAACACCGCGCCGTTCAATAGGACAATGTCGCGAGTTAGAGGGGTTCACCCTGATCCGCCCGTCGGGCCGATCTGATGGCGGCCGCGCCATGCTCGGAACGGAAAAACGAAGTGCGGTTCAGAACTTTTTCCTGGAAATCTTCGAGGTACAGGTAAATCACCGGGGTAATGAACAAAGTGATAAATTGCGAAACCACTAGGCCGCCGACAATCACCAGACCGAGCGGGCGGCGCGATGCGGCATCGGTACCGAAGCCGAGCGCGATCGGTATTGCGCCGAACACCGCGGCGAGCGTGGTCATGAGGATGGGTCGAAAACGATCCATGCTCGCATCGTGAATCGCCTTGGTTGCCGATTCGCCGGCATCGACCCGCTGCAGCGCAAAATCGACGATCATGATGCCGTTCTTCTTGACAATGCCCATCAACATGAACATGCCGACAAAAGCGTAAAGCGAAGCCTGCTCGCCGAAAAGGTAAAGCGTCAGCAGTCCGCCGACCAGGGCGGTGGGTAAAGTAGACAGAACCGTCAGCGGATGAAGGTAGCTTTCATATAGAATCGCCAAAATCACGTACATGACGAACACCGCCAGCGCCATCAGAATTGTCAGGTTGCGCACGGTATCGCGAAACGTGAGCGCCTCCCCCTGAAATTCGGCACGCAATGTCGACGGCACGATCTCGCTGGCGGCTTCGGTGATGAACTCCGTTGCATCGCCGATCGCCACACCCGGTTTAAGGTTGAACGAAATGGTGACACTCGTGAACTGATTCAGATGATTGACCGCTTGTGGGCCAATGGAAGATTTCCAGGTCACCAGGGAATTAAGCGGCACCAGGCGTTTGCCGTCGTCCGACTTGATGTACAGTAATGACAGATCCTCCGGCGTTTCGCGGGCGCTGTCCTGGGCTTCTAAAATAACCTGGTACTGGTCGGCGGGTTTCTTGATGAGATACAGATAATTTTGCGAGTAGGCGTTTCGGAGCAAGCTCAAAATTCTCGTTTCGGAAACGCCGTAGACCTTGGCTTCTTCGCGCCGGATCCCGATGTCGAGATTCGGCGTGTTGTTATAGTAATCCGACTGCACGCTGAGAAACCCGGGATATTCGCGCAGCTTGGCGGTCAGGTTTGTGCCCGCGTCGTATACCTGCTCCGGATTCACGCCGGAGATCGAAAACGCGTACTGGCCTTGATTCTGATTAGTTGCGCCCGTGCTGATCTCGAGAACTGGAAAAGGCCGCAGAAACGCCATCACTCCGGGAATCGATCCAATGCTGCCCATTAGCTTCGCGACTTCCGCTTGGATCGGCGGACGCGCATCGGGCGGTTTTAAAAACGTAAACATGATCCCCTGGTTCGAGGAAATAAATTGACTCAACCCGGTAACTTCAATCGACGCCAGGATGTTCGGGTCCGCCAGAAGCACTTGATCGACGCGGTCTTGAATATCTTGCATCTGCTCGGGCGAAGAGCCTTCGCGGCCAATGAAGACTCCGGTAACGACGCTGCTGTCCCCGGGTGGCAAAAATGCTTTCGGCACCACGACAAACAGCCACACTGTGCCGGCAAGGCAAACAACCCAGATGAGGGCCGAGATCCAACGGTGATCGAGAAACCACCAGAGGAATTGCCCATAGCGAGCCAGAAAGCGACGCTCGACCCCGCCGATCCGTTGTTCCATCCAGGTCCGCTTCGACCCGGGTCCCCGCTCTTTGAGCAGCCGGGCGCACATCAGCGGCGTGAGGGTCAGGGAAACCAGGCCGGATGCGATGATCGCCACCACAATGGTGATTGCAAACTCGCGGAAAATCCTTCCGACCAGTCCGGGCATGAAAACCAGCGGAATGAACACCGCCGCGAGGGATATGGTCATGGATAAAATCGTAAAACTGATCTCTTTGGCGCTGTGGATAGTCGCTTCGAGCGCGCCCTCGCCGTGTTCCATACGGCGCACCGTGTTTTCGAGAAAAACGATCGCGTCGTCCACCAAAAAGCCGATCGCGAGCGTGAGCGCCATCAGCGAAAGGTTATCGAGGCTGTAATTCAGGACGCGCATCACGATGAACGTGAGCAGCAACGAAATCGGCAGAGCGACCGTCGGAATCAATGTATCCGTCGCGCGTCCCAAAAAAAGAAAAATGACCAGCACCACCAACACGAATGCGATCAGCAGCGTCATCTGCACATCGTGCACCGAGTTGACGATGCCGCGCGACCGGTCGTACAGGGGCGTGATTCGTACCGAGCCCGGCAGCTCGGCGCTGATCTGCGGCAGCAATGCGCGAATGCTATTGGCAACCTCCACCGCATTCGCACCGGCCTGACGGTAGACTGCCATCACGACCGTCGCACCCGGCACCGGGTAACCGCGCGCCCAGAAACGCATGTTCAAACGTTCATCCTGCACCGACTGGCGAACCTGGGCGACATCACGAAGATACACCGGCGCCCCATTGCTCGAACCGATGATCAGATTGCTGTATTGGCTCGCGCTATCGAGCTGGCCTTGCGGCCGAAGCAGCATCGTCCCGCTGTCAGAGTCAAACTGTCCGGCGCCGAGATAGCTGGTGCCATTCTTGATTGCCGCCGAAAGATCGTCGATCGAAATACCGCGCGCCCACAAGGCCGAAGGATCCGCTTTGATGCGAATCGCCGATTTCGTCCCGAAAACACTCACCCGGGATACGCCCGGCAAAATACTGATGCGCTGGCCGATTTGCGTGCTGCCGTAATCGTAAAGCTGCCCGCGAGTGACCGAATCACTGGTAAGCGCGATGTACATGATCGGCTGGTCGTTGGGATTGGTTTTGGAAAACGTCGGCGGCGATGGCAGATCTACCGGCAAACTTCCGGTTGCCTGGGAGATCGCCGTCTGTACATCGGTCGCCGCAGCATCGATGCTCTTGCTCAGAACGAACTGCAATGTCAGACTCGTGTGCCCCTGCGTGCTTTTCGAAGTCACCACTTCCAGGCCATTGATCTGCATGAACTGACGCTCGAGGGGCGTAGCGATGTTGTTGGCTACGGTCTCGGGACTGGCGCCGGGATAATCCGCCTGAACCTGAATCACCGGATAATCGACGGCCGGCAAGTCGTTCACGGCGAGACGAAAGTAGCCCAGAATGCCGAAGAGAATTGCCGAGACAGTCAGGACGGTGGTCATGACCGCCCGGCGTATGAACGGTTCCGAAAAGTTCACGATTTTGCCGGCGGATTTTCCGTTGGCTGCGGTTTCGTGCCCGCATCCGGAGTGGTCATCCTCACTTTGCCTCCGGGCGTGACGCCGAGCTGTCCGGTCACGACGACACGTTCGCCGGCCTTGAGACCCTGGTCGATCACCATAAGATCACCCTGCCGCTGCCCGAGCTTGACCGGCCGCAACTCGGCTGTGGAATCTGGTTTAATAACGTACACGAACGAGCCTTTGGCCGAGAGCTGGGGAGAATCGGCGGGAACGAGCACCGCGTCTCGGCGCGTATTCAAAATAAGACGAACTTTGGCGAAGCGGCCGGGCCAAAACCGCCGGTCGGCATTGGTGAGCGTCGCCCTGAGCTTTACGGTTCCGGTGCCGTCTTGCACGGCATTATCGAGGAATGTCAGTTTGCCTTCTCGTCCCGGAAGATTGTCATCAGGCAAATTCGCCTCCACCAAGAGGGTACGATTTGCCATATTTCGCTGGACGTCATCCAGGGCACTCTCGGTAATGGTAAAATCCACGTAGATGGGATCGAGCCGTTGGATCACCAAGAGTGATCCGGTATTGGCGGACACCACATTACCCATGTCGACCATCCGCTGTCCCGCGCGGCCGTTGATCGGTGATCGAATAAAGCAATATTCGAGATTCAAGCGCGCGGTTTCCACCGCCGCATTGTTTTGCTGGAGCGTTGCTTGCGCGGTTTCTACGGCATTTTTTTTGGTGTCGTAATCCTGGCGTGACACCGCTCGCGGATCATTGACGGTTTCTACCCGCTCGAAGTTCACTTTCGCAAGATTAACGGCCGCCGCGGCTTGCGCCAGGTTTGCCTCCGCCTGGTTGAGTTGGGCCTGGTACGGGCGCGGGTCGATGGTAAAGAGCAGATCGCCGACCTTGACCTCCGCGCCGTCCGTGAAGTGAATTTTTGTGATGCGTCCGGAGACTTGCGGTTGAATCGAGACCACTTCGCGGGCGACTACTTTGCCCACAGCATCGATATACACCGGCACGTCGCGCGCTGCTGCAGTTGCAGCCGTCACCGGCGCAGGCGGACGTTCGAATGTGGTTTGTTGGCTGCGCTGGCATGCCGTAGCTAGCGCAACCACCGCCAGAAACCCGAGCAGGTGGTTAACGCCTGAACGAGTCCGTCTCACCAGGTCTTACCTCAAGCGACCATGCGCTGATCGTTGACCACCGCTCCGTGAGATTTTTTCTGGGATGTCTTGCGAGTCCGCAATTCCCATTGTCGCAAGCCGCGGCGAATGTAATTGGGCTCGAGATTCAACAGCGTACAAACGGAAACGAACGAGCAGAACCATCCGGTGTCGTCGCTAAACAGCCAATCGCGAGCTTCCTCGAAGAGCGTGCGGCGCTTGCCGCCCGACGCGTAGATATTTTCCTGATAACAGCGAACGCCGTCTTCGAGAATCGCCAGCAGGAGCGTTCGCTCCGGTTCGAGCGGGAGCTTGCGGCGGAAATTCGCCGCATAATCTTCGCCCAGCAAAGTGTCCGGCTGGAATAATGAGCCAATTCTTTCTTCGATCGCGGCCGTCTTGACTGTGCCGCTTTCACCTGAGCCCTTGAGTATCATTCGTCCTCCACTTGATGGTGTAACCCTTGATTTAGTGAATTCTTACTTACTTTACCGGCTAGCCCAACAGCTGCAATGCTTTCGGGCTGTAGTAGCGCCGTACCGCTTCTTCCTTAAGACCAATACCCAACAATCCGAACCAGGTTGCTTGGGAAACCAATTCTTCTTTAGAAACCTTGTAGTTGATTGCCGGCGTCTTCGGTTGCAAGTGCAACATCAACGAAAACGCCACGTGTTGAACAAACCAGACGCAAAGATCGCGACGGAGCGGCACTTCATGCGTTTCTCCGGCCTTCGCCGCGGCAACTAAACAGGCTTCGAATTTCTTGAGCCAAGCCGACGCGAGCTTCTTATGCATCAACCTAACGAACTCGCCGTCACCCAGCAAGCTGCGTACTAACAAAACATTCATTGCGGCGCGGTGTCGATCACCAGGCCGACCCAGCACGTAATGTGAGATCATGAAATGGACCATGATGACCAGCGTTGAAGTCGACGCTTCCAGCTCGAGGATTCGGCTCGCTTCCGCGAACGTCGGCCCTTTCGCGCACCCGTCGAGCATAGCCGCGTATAGCGATTCCTTGCTCGGGAAGTGCTTGTAAAGAAGCGCTTCCGAGACACCGGCAGCCTTGGCCAATTCCCGGGTGGTCGTCCCCTCAAAGCCCTTTTCGGCAAACACGTCCTGCACCGCTTCGACAATCGCTTCTTTACGAGCTTCCGCGGAGAGTCTCGGATTGTTTGCCACCGAAGTTAGTTAGCATTTACTAACCGAATCTGTCAAGCAGATTTAACTGATTCGGTTCCAGATGGAGTTGAGATCAGGAATTCGTCAGAGTGTGGTTTAATTTCAGTGTCTTACCTCTGTGCGTCGGGCGAGCCTCACCGCTCGTGAGATACCTAATCGCGTAGAAAATCTGTCCAGTGCTGCTTACGTGCAACCGCAACTTGAAGCCTTTCGAGGTGTTGCTCAAGCTGTTTACTACCCTGTTTCACGGGATGCGCCGCGAAGAATGCTCGCGCGTCTTCTTCCAGTTCCGGTGTGACCAATCCGACGATCCCTTCACACATCCGCGGGATCGAATTGTCGGGGTATTGGCGCAGCATCTCCTCCCAGTGCAGTTTCATGAACGACCAGGCTTTGGCTCGAGCCTTACGATTGAGAAGAATGCCTCGTAATAAATATGGCGCGTTTTGGGTACGCACTTCGCCGTTGATGGTGAGATCAAGCGTGCGCTCGATCAACTCCGGCTCACGAAAATTTGCCAGTGCGAATAGGAAGCGCGTTTCTTCTTGCGGCGTCACGGCATCCTTGAATCTTCGGTAGAAATTTTCGTAATCGGAGATCGTGCCGGTATGCGCGACGATCGCGACCAGCGCTGGTACGATGTTGCGATCGATCGCATCCGGCGCCTTTTCATAGCGGGCGAAGAGCTCGCGCGCGCGCTGTTGGCACCCTTGTTCTTCGCCAATGGTGCCGAGGGCGGCGATTAAATCGCCGCGCAGCTGCCTCTCGAGCTCGCTTTCCCGTTCTTTTCTCGACCAGCCGAACTGCTCCACTGCCGGCCCGACCAGCGTCCGCACACGTTCCGCCAGTCGACCGCATTGGTCATCGTCGAGGATCCGCTCCAAATGATGACACGAGCCAATGATGGTCGCCCAGATGTTGAGATCGCGCTCGTCGCCCATCAAATCGACAAGGCTCAGGTAATCCGAAGGCCCGACCAGGCCAGCCAGCGTTGCCGCCCAAGTATCATTGACCAAGCCGAACTTCTCGACCGAAGAAAGCTGCTGCTTAAGCGAACCCTTGAGCGTATCGAGAAGCTCATGACTGTAACGCACGCGGTAAAATCCATGACCGCCGGCGTTCACCACCACCCATTCGGGAGACTGTTCAAACTCCACCGTCTGCTCCTGTTCAGTCAACAGAAGCGTCTGTTGAACGATGCCCGATTTGCTGCCGGCGCGAAGAAAAATCGGCACGTACCAGCGCCGACTCGGGATCGAGCCGTCCTGCAGATAGCGAAAAATCTGTTGGCTCAAGTGCACGCCCCGGCCGTGCTTTTCCACCGTAACGAGCGGATAACCGGGCTGAAAAATCCAGCTGTCCATCAGAGTGCGCACCGGCTGCTCCGTTGAGTTCTCGAGGGCGTCCCAGAGATCCGTCGTCTCCGCATTTCCGTACTGGTGACGTTTCAAGTAAACACGAATCCCGTCGCGAAATGCAGCGGCGCCGAGATATTGCTCCAGCATACGCAGCACCGACGCGCCTTTCTCGTACGTCAACACATCGAACATTCCAGCGGCTTCCTCGGGCCGCGCGACTGGAAATTCGATCGGCCGTGTACTGTTCAGTCCATCCACCTGCATGGCGGCCGCACGCGATATCGTGAAACTGTCCCATCGCCGCCAGTCGGGTTTCCAAGCATCGACTGCAAGCATTTCCATGAAAGTGGCAAAGGCTTCGTTAAGCCAAAGTCCATTCCACCATTTCATAGTCACCAGATCGCCGAACCACATGTGAGCATTTTCGTGCGATACCACGTCGGCAACCCGCTCCAGCTCTGCGCGGGTTGCTTTTTCGGCGTCGACCAGCAATGCCGTTTCGCGAAAGGTAATCGCGCCGAGATTTTCCATAGCGCCGGAAGCAAAATCCGGAATTGCGATCAAATCCAGTTTGTCCCCGGGATACGGAATATCGTAATAATGGCTGAAGTAATCGAGCGACGCTTTGCCAATATCGAGAGCGAAGCGCGTCAGTGATTTTTTTCCCGGGACTGCACAGACCCGAAGCGGAGCACCGCCTGCCATCACAGCCTCAGTCGCTTCGAATTCACCGACGATAAAGGCCACCAGGTACGTAGACATCTTTATCGACTCGGCGAAGATCACTTCTTTTTTTCCTGTGCCGTCGAGATGCGTTTCGCGGACCACGCGAGTATTAGAGATTGCGGTGAGCTTCTCATCGACGACAAGTGTCACCTGAAATACCGCTTTGAGCGCCGGCTCGTCCCAGCACGGGAATGCGCGCCGTGCATCGGTGGATTCGAACTGCGTTGATGCCAGCGGCTTGTCTTCGCCATCCGCTCCCTTATACGTGCTGCGATAGAAACCGTGCAGTTTGTCGTTCAGGATGCCGGAAAACTCGATCAGCAATTCAGCGCTACCGGTCGGCAGAACCTCCGGGAAGCTCAATTTGGCTCGTTCATTCGCAGGATCCAAAATGGCCCGGCCTTCCAGGACTTTCCCATCGGCGCATTTCAGCGCTACTCGATGGAGCTCCAATTCCGCGGCATTCAGGATGATATCGCGCACCGGTTCGGTAATGGTTATGGATACTTTTTCCTGACCTGTGAACGTCCAACGGGTCAGGTCCGGACTCAATCTCAGCTCATAGCGTTCCGGGAGTACCGATGTGGGCAAGCGATACAGTTTATCTTCAGCCATGCGCACTCCTTCGATCTCTCATAAACTGGCTTATCTTTGTGCCGCTATGGGGCTCGATCACGCTTCTGCGCGCAGCGCCTCCAGCGGCGAGCGTTGAAAAATCCCCCGGCTGCCGAGCGCGCCGGTGATGACCGTTGCGCCCGTGACGATGAGAAAAATGACGACCATCGGTATTGGGTTAATCAGAGCTGGCACAGCAAAGAAATAGAGGCTCAATCCCCAGGTTGCAGCGATGCCGAGGAGCGTGCCGGCTGCGCCGGCTATGCCCCCCAAGAATAGGTATTCAGCGGCGATTACACCGAGAATTTGCGCGCGCGGCGCCCCCAAGGTTCTCAGCAGAATACTTTCTCTGACCCGCTCCGCCCGGCTGCCAATTACTGCGCTCGCCAGTACGGCAAAGCCGGTCACGATCGTGAATAGCGCGACAAATCGCACGGCGGCCGAGATTTTGCTGAGAATGGCGTTCAACGTGTTCAGAATTAGACTGAGATCGATCATCGAAACATTGCCGAACCGCTCAACCACAGCTCTTTGCAGCCGTGCCGCCGCTTCAGCGGAGTCGGCGCGCGCCACGACAGCATAAAATTGCGGCGCGTTCTCGAGCGCGCCTTCAGGAAAAACAACAAAAAAATTAGGTTGAATGCGCTGCCAATCGACCTCTCGAATACTCGCTACCGTTGTCTTGATGGGTACTCCTTGAATTTCGAATTCAAGCTCATCCCCCAATCCTACCTTGAGATTTTCGGCAATCCCCTTCTCGACGGAAACGGGAATCGGCTCTGTATCGGCCGCGACCTTGCCCTGCCAGACGCCGGCAACGATCTTTTCCGTGCTGCTCAACTGAGCGCGATAGCTCGAGCGATATTCTCTGCGCAGCACCCATTGAGCGATCCTAGATCGCGGGTCGGCACGGAGCTCCTCGACTGAGCGGCCTTTAACTGCGGCGAGCCGCATGGTCACGATCGGCACTTCATCTATAAAAGAGATCCCCTGCGCTTTAACCAGTTTTGCGATCGGTGCGCGCTGATCCCGCTGCACATCGAACAGCACGAGGTTCGCATTACCCGTCTCGGCACGACTCTCGACCTGATTGATCAACATGCGCTGGGAGCCATAGAGGGTCGCCAGTAAAAACGTTCCGAGCCCTATCGCGAGCGTGATGGCGACAGTTTGATTGTTTGGCCGGTGCAGATTCGCCAAGCCTTGCCGCCAGGCAAAAGAGAAATAGTCCGGTACGAGCTTGCGCATCAATGCCGACCCGCCGCGCGCCAGAAGTAGCAGTGTTGCAAAAACCGCGAATACACCGACGGCAAACCAAGATCCGTGGATTTTACTGCCGGTCGTCAGCACAGCAAATGCCCAGACGCCAAGGCCGATCAAAAGAAATAAGCCCTGCACAATACGATCACGCTTACCCTCGGCAATTTCCACCGGAGCGCGCAAAGCCAGCAGCGGCGAAACCTTCCGCAGCGGCAGCAAAGGAATGAGCGCGAATAAAAGCGCCGCTGCCAGACCGATGCCACATCCCGCGATAACTCCCGCGGGCGCTACTTTCAGCGTCGTGCTCACCGGTAGAAAATCCTTGAACGCATAGGGCAGAGTGAATTGCGCCGCAACACCGA
>Ga0075424_100002344_pt1 | contig 17285 bp, 20 predicted proteins | sample SoiMethybrSBSTD3_FD_75301 | JGI IMG/M metagenome (GOLD analysis project Ga0075424, IMG submission 75301) | Bulk soil microbial communities from a Populus tree surrounding site in Tennessee, USA - Soil MetaG P. TD hybrid SBSTD3 | ecosystem: Environmental > Terrestrial > Soil > Tree plantation...
AGTCGCGCTCATCGGCACGGAGCGGGCGCCGCTCTCCGGGTACCGCTCGCGCCTGCGCAGATACGTCTATCTGCACCAGGACGCGCTGTGGGTCGGTCTCGTCGCCGCGGTCGCCGCGGCGATCCTGATCCGGCTGCTCTCAGCCTGACTGCGCGGCATCGGCTGCACTCGGCCGCTCATCTCGTCGCCATCTCCTGCTCGGCTTCCCAGAGGCGCCGACCGACGTTCTCGAGAAGATGCACCGCGATCGCCGGCTCCCGCTCGAGCAGACGCCGGAACACCTGGCGTCGTACTCGGAGCACCCACACGTCCTGTGTCGCCGTCACGGTGGCCGACCGGGCCCGGCCGGTGAGCAGGCTCAACTCGCCGAACAGGGCGCCGCTCTCCACCTCTGCCACCGGGGCGCCGGAGCGCTCGATCCGGGCCGTGCCGGTGAGGAGGACGAAGGCCGCCTGGCCTGTGAACCCTTCCCGTACGATCGCTGTGCCCGCCTTGATCTCGGCGATCTCCGCTTGCTCGGCGATGCGGCGGCGCTGACGGCCGCTCAGCCCGGCGAAGATGGGGACCTGCGCAAGCACCTGCGCCACCAGCTTGGGAGCTCCTGCGGCATAGGGGCTCGCGCGTCCGGCCTGCGCGACCGCGTCGAGCAGGAGTTCGGATCGGATCCGCGACACGTCGGAGCCGTTCACGAGGTGGTTCTACCACACGTGCGGGGGCGGCCGGGTCCGCGGACCCGGGGGCACACCGTCGCAGGAATTCCTATGGAACGCCGTTCGTCTGGGGGTGGAACACCTCGACCCCCGACTTCCACGGCCCGAGCGGTTCCGAGGTCTCTGGCGTCTTGGGAAGTGATCGGCCCCTGGAAGACGACCACCACGGACACCTTCGGATAATGGGATGGCGGCCCGCCGAAGACCTGAGCGACACGGTCTGCCGTCGTCAGGTAGTCGGTGTGGGGCGTGTACGGACGCCCGTCCGTCCTGATGGTCTCGTTGCTCGAGCTGACGCCCGTCGGACAACGAGCGGCTGGGGCGGTCATCGCGGGCGAGACCCGCCGCTATCGTCACGGCTCGTGGCCGCGCCCGCCGTGATCGAGACGATCGACCTGACCAAGGTCTACCCCGGCGGCGTCACCGCCGTCGACGGCATGAACCTGACCGTCGCCCAGGGCGAGATCTTCGGCCTGCTCGGGCCCAACGGCGCCGGCAAGACGACGACGGCCAGCATGCTCACCACGCGCGTCATCCCGACGTCCGGCCGGGCGCTCGTGGGCGGCGTCGACGTCGTCCGCCACCCGGCCGTCGCCAAGCAGCTGATCGGCGTCCTCCCGCAGACGAACACGCTCGACCGGTCGCTGACGGTCTGGGAGAACCTCTACTTCCACGGCCGCTTCTTCGGCATGGGGGCGAAGGCATCGCGGGCGGCCGCCGACGAGCTCCTGGTGAAGTTCCGGCTGACCGAGCGGGCCAAGGCGCCGGTGATGGCGCTGTCGGGCGGCCTCGCGCAGCGGCTCATGGTCGCCCGCGCCCTGCTCCACAACCCGGCCATCCTGTTCCTGGACGAGCCCACCGCCGGCCTCGACCCGCAGAGCCGGATCGGTCTGTGGGAGATCGTGGGCGCGCTCCACGAGACGGGGCAGACCGTCGTCCTCACGACCCACAACATGGAGGAGGCGGACCAGCTCTGCGACCGCATCGGCATCATGGATCGCGGCCGCATCCTCTCCCTCGGCACGCCGGCGGAGCTGAAGCAGTCGGTCGGCGCCGACACGATCGTCACCGTCTCCAGCGACGGCGACCTCGAGCGGTTGGCGGTGAGCCTGTGCGACCGGGTCGAGGGCGTGGACGGGGCGTCCGTGCACGACGGGTCGGTGCAGGTGGCCGTGCGCGGCACCGACCGGGTGCTCGTGCGCGTGATCGGCGCCGCCGAGGAGGCGGGCTACACCGTGAGCGACGTGCAGGTCGCGCCGCCGTCGCTCGAGACCGTGTTCATCGGCCTGACCGGGAAGGATCTCCGCGACTGATGTCCGCCACCGCCACCAGCGATCTCTACCGGACCGACTCGGCGGCGCGCTCGAGCCGGATCGCCTTCGGTGCGCTCCTGCTCCGCGACCTGTGGGTGCTGCGCAAGAACCTGCGCGCGTTCATCCCGCGCACCATCGTCCAGCCGCTGCTCCTGTGCTTCGTGTTCCTCTACGTCTTCCCGACGATCGGCACCGGCGTCGGCGGCGGCCGTGGCGGCGTCAGCGAGTCCGGCTTCGCCACGATCCTCGTCGCCGGCGTGATCGGCCTCTCGATCATGTTCCAGGGCATCCAGGCGGTGGCGCTGCCGATGGTGGCCGAGTTCGGCTACACGAAGGAGATCGAGGATCGGGTGCTGGCCCCGCTGCCGGTCGTCCTGGTCGCGCTCGAGAAGGTGGTGTTCGGGGCGCTCCAGGGGCTGCTGGCCGCGGCGATCGTGTTCCCGATCGCGGCGGTCGTTCACGCATCGTCGATCCACATCAACCTGCAGGTGCACTGGCTCACGCTCGTCACGCTGATCCCGCTCGCCTGCATCACGTGCTCGGCCCTCGGGCTCACGTTCGGCACCATCTTCGACCCGCGCAACGTGCCGCTCATGTTCGGGATCGTGATCCTGCCGCTGACGTTCCTGGGCGGCACGTACTACGCGTGGACGACGCTCGAGCCCGTCAAGGCCGAGGGCCTCTCGTGGCTCCAGTACCTGGTGCTGATCAACCCGCTGGTCTACATCAACGAGGGATCGCGCGCGGCGCTGACGTCGTCCAACCACATGACGCTGTGGGCCGTCTACCCGGCGCTCGTCGGGTTCAGCGCGCTCTTCCTGTGGGTCGGCACGCGCAACTTCACCCGCCGGGTGATCAGCTGAGCCTCGATCACACCTCGAATCGCAGCGGTGTGAGAACCGCCCGCCCGGCGAAGGCGCGGTGCACCGCCGACACGGCCTCGACCGTGTAGCGCCAGGCGACGACCCGCCCCTCGACCGCCTGGGGTGCCGTCGCGGGGATCTCGATCCGAAACGGGCTCCAGCGGCGATCGGCGTCGGCCGGCGCCGTGCACGTCTCCTCCCACAGCTGCTCGGTCTCCCACAGCAGCGGAGACCGGCGCGACCGGAACCGGAAGTTCGTGCACCACGCCTCCTCGCACGCCACCGTCACCGAGAACCCGCCCGCAGGAGCGTCGGACTCCCAGTGCACCCGCCCGCTGACGCGGCCGCCGCGCTCGAGCAGCGCCTCGACCAGCTCCAGGTGGAACCGGCGTGCCGTATTGGAGGGGATGACGCGGTCGAGTCGGCCCGGGTCCTCGTGCACAGGGCGGTCGAGGGTGGTGAGGGCGACGGGCGCCAGGGCCCGGCGATGCGTCCAGCGCGACGGCCGGGCGTGAGCGCTGATCACGTGGTCCAGCCGGCATCGTCTGCCCACCACCGCCGGCGGCAGCGAGCCCGGAACCTCGATCTCGAACCGGGCTGGCTCGGCGCCCAGATCGACCTGGCACGAGCTGACGGCGAACGCGAACCGGCCGCTGGGGGACTGCTCGACCCGCTGCAGCGTGACGGTCGCTGTGCAGGCCGGCCCCGAGAGCTCGCCGCGGATGGCTCCGCCGGCCGGGACCACTCCGGCGTCCAGTCCCAGCGTCAATTCCCGGCCGCCCGCGCGACGGGCGCGTGACTGGGCCATTCATCGACCTCCCGCAAGCCTTCATCGCAGCATATTCGGCGGTGGTCGCCGAGTCGCCGTGCCTCGCCGGCCGAGAGGGAGGGAAGACGGCGCCAAGCGCCCGCGAGTTCCAGGCCGGCGAGACACAGCACGACCGCTCAGCCTCGGGTGTTCCAGGCCGCCGACTGAGCGAGCTCACCATGATAGACGAAATGCACTTCCTGTGTTCGGCGGCGCTAACCTGGCGCCAAGAATCACCCCAGGCGCCGACGACAGGGAGGGAACATGGAGATGAAGCTCGAAGTGGTGGCGCTGCCGGTTGCGGATGTGGGCAGGGCGAAGGCGTTCTACTCGGAGCGCGTCGGGTTCCATCTCGACCACGACGTTCGCCCCAACGACAGCATGCGGGTCGTGCAGATGACGCCGCCGGGCTCGGCATGCTCCGTGGTGATCGGCGAAGGCCTTCCTCTCGGGGAACCGGGCTCGGTCAAGGGCGTCCAGCTCGTCGTCGAGGATCTGGACGCGGCCAGCGAGGAGCTCTCCGCCCGCGGCGTTCCGATCAGCGACGTGCAGCAGCTCGGGCCCGAAGGTGCCCGGGGGTCGCGCTTCGCGTTCTTCGCCGATCCGGACGGCAACACGTGGGCTGTTCAAGAGCTCACGCGCGGGCCGCGGCCCTAGCGATGCACGCAGGAACAGCTCGGCGACCGGCTCGGGCCGAGGTGGTGGGGAGCCTGTTGCGACCGGCATCTCTGCGGACGGCCGTGGAGGAGTTCTACGCGCCGGGCCATTCGGCGGTGCTCGACGAGGAGCGGGCGCAGGATCGAGCCGCGCTGACCGAGCTCGAGGACGGCGCGATCCGTGAGGTGGTCGACCGCCAGATCGGGTGCGGGCTCGATGTCGTGACCGACGGCGAGTTCCGCCGGTGGATGTTCCTGAATTCGTTCTACGACGCCGTGGAGGGATTCCGCACCGACAACGTCGTGACGTTCCGTGACGATGCCGGCCGGCCGGCGGAGCTGGCCGTTCACGAGATCGTCGATCGGCTGCGGTCGGTCGACAGCCCGGCGGCTCGCGAGGCGGCGTTCATGGCATCGATCACCCGTCACCCGTTCAAGGTCACGTTCCCGGCCGCCTCGATCTTCGGACATCCGTTCTCGTTCAAGCGCGGGCTCACCGACAAGGGCTACGCCGACCTGGCCGAGTTCGTCGCTCATGCGATCGAGATCGAGCGCGCCCTGGTGGCCGACGCGGTGGCAGCCGGCGCGGCCTACATCCAGTTCGACTTCCCGCTGTACCCGTATCTGGTCGACCCGTCGTGGGTCGCCCGATTCCGAGAGCGAGGCCATGATCCTGCGGCCCTTCTCGATGCTGCCCTGGCCGCTGACACCGCCGTTATCGACGGCATCCCCGAGCACGTCACCACCGCGCTCCACATCTGCCGCGGGAACTACCGCTCCTCGTGGATGTGCGAAGGCTCGCTGGAGCCGGTCGCCGAGACGGTGTTCGCGGGCCTCCCGTACGACACGTTCCTGGTGGAGTGGGACGACATGGGCCGCGACGGCGGGTTCGAGCCCATTCGCTTCCTGCGCCCGGAGTCGGTGATGGTGATGGGCCTCGTCAGCTCGAAGGTGCGCGACCTGGAGTCCGAGGACGACCTCCTGCGACAGATGGACGAGGCAGCCGCGATCGCGGGAGGCGTCGACCGGCTCGCGATCTCACCCCAATGCGGGTTCGCATCGGTCATGGTCGGAAACGACACGGACGCCGACGCGCAGTGGCGGAAGCTCGAGCTCGTCGGGCGCATCGCCGACCGCGTCTGGCCTCGCTGATTCCTCGACGGCTCGGTGAGCCGGCAAGCGCTCCGTCCGTGGACGTCCCTAGGCGAGTGCCTTCTGCTTGAGCGCTTCGAACTCCGGCTGGGTGATCGCGCCACTGTCAAGGAGTTGCTTGGCCTTCTCGATCTCCGCCGCCGCGCCGCCGCTGGCTGCGGTCGAGCGCACGTAGTCGTCCATCTGCGCTCGTTGGGCCTGGGCCCGCTCGAGGTTGCGCTGGCTCATGCCGTCGTTCTGTGAGACCACGTAGATGAAGACGCCCAGGAACGGCAGCACGAGCGTGAAGATGAACCAGCCGGTCTTGCCCAGGCCCGACAGGTCATGCCGCCGGAAGATGTCTCCCCACACGCCGAACAAGATCCAGAACCACGCGATCCAGAGGAAGAACACGAGCATCGTCCACATCACGTCGAGGAACGGGTAGTCGGCCAGCAGCGGCATCGAAGCTCCTAGGTCGGGTCGCCAGATCCTATCCACGCGCTCAGACGTCGCCGTGGCCTGCGGGCCGTGCCAGCCTTGTCGGCGCAGCCGCCGTCAGGCGGAGAGCCGCTCGGCGAGGTAGCGGATGGCGATGGGGTAGCGGTACTCGATCCCCATGTGCGTGGCGTCGAAGAGCTCGAACCGCACGTCCGTCACACCGACCTCGGCGAGGGCGGCCCGGAACGCCTCGGCACCGAGGTCGAGGTACCACTCGTCGCGGGTGCCGGAATCGATGTAGATCGCCCGGAGGCTGCGGAGCGCATCGGCGTGCGCCGGTGCCATCCGCACCGGGTCGAGCGCGAGCCAGCGCTGCCACACCTCGTCGACCAGCCGGCCGGTGGCGGGATCGAACGGCAGGCGCACGGTCCCGTCCTCGTCGGTCGAGTAGCAGGCCGCCATGCACCACGCGTTCAGCAGGTCGTCATCCCCGTCGCGGCTGAAGGCGGGCCGTTTGCGGAAGTCCTCCCAGAACCGTTCGTAGGACCCGTCGTAGTGCTCGCGCAGGAGGCGCGCACACGGCGGAAACCCGGGTTGGTAGCAGCATTCGAAGAGGGCGTCGCCGGCGTGGGTGGCGAGCGCGCCGAAGAGGTCAGGCCGCAGCATCGGGGTCACCATCGCGCCGTAGCCGCCGCTCGACTTGCCCGCGATCCCGCGCCGGTTGCGGTCGGACGCGGTGCGATAGCGCTCGTCCACGAACGGCACGACCTCCTCGCAGAGGTACGTGTGGTAGCGGCCCGTGCCGGGCGAGTCGAGGAACTGGCTTCCGCCGAGCGACGTCCAGCAGTCGACGTAGACGACCACGCACGGCGGCACGCCCGCCTCGGCGAAGAGGGAGTCGACCCGCTCGAGCACGGTCGGCCGATGCGGCGGACGGTTCGCCCACATATCGACCTGGCCGGTCAGGCCCTGGATCAGGTAGATCGTCGGGTAGCGGTCGTCGTCGTCGTCATACCCCGGCGGCAGGTACACCCACAGCGGCCGGACGTGCGGGTCGCCGAGCGGGTTGCCCTGGAGCGCCTCGCTCTCGATCGCCACCTGATCGAGCCGCCCCGCGAGCGGGGCGGCCCATGGTGGGCCTAAAGCCTCTGGTCCCGGCATCGCCATGTCTCATCCAGCCTAGCCGGACGAATGGCGCGCAGGAGCGCCTCGCATTGCCGCGCGACCGAGGCAGGCATCGGCGTGATCTTGTGCCATGGGAGGTCATGCGCGACCATTCCATTGGGGATGTCTGACTACCGCAGGCCCAACGGATGGCGAGCTCTTTCGACATGGAAACGCATGACGAGACCGCGACCCTGCCGGTCGACACTGCGGGGCTCGACCCGTGGCTGGAGCGATACCGCGAGATGGTCACGATCCGCCTGTTCGAGGAACGGGTCAACGAGCTCTACCGCAGCGGAAAGATGCCCGGCCTGGCGCACCTGTACATCGGCGAGGAGGCGGTCGCCGTCGGAGTCTGCTCCGGCCTCACGCAGGAAGACCTGATCACCTCGACCCACCGCGGCCACGGCGGGGGCTGACACCGGCCGGATGTTCGCCGAACTGCTCGGGAAGGAGGCCGGCTACTGCCGCGGGAAGGGCGGCTCGGTGCACATCGCCGACCACGCGAACGGAAACCTGCGGAGCCAACGCCATCATGGGTGGCTCCAAAGGCATCGCGACCGGCGCCGCCGTTCTCGGCCAAACAGCGCAAGAGCGGCCAGGTGGCCGCCTGCTTCTTCGGCGACGGCGCGCTCGGCCAGGGGTTGCTGTATGAGGTCATGAACATGGCGGCGCTGTGGACGCTGCCCGTGATCTACGTCTGCGAGAGCAACCTCTACAACGAGTACACCCACTACCTCGAGGCGACCGCCGACCCGATAGACGGGTCCAGCAGGAGAGGTGGGGGAGATTGTCGCCGTGTTCATAAGGCTCTCATTGCGTCGTGGGAGGATGGTCGCGAATCTGTGTGGTGGCCTGACGGTCTCGCCGGCGCGACAACGTCCGACGCACTTGACGGTTCGGAGGGACTGTGGGGAAGTCACAAACTGTGAAACGTCAGTCGGATCCTGTCGATGCGGTCGCATCGCAGGAGTGGGAAGCGGATCGCGCCAATCGACTCTCGATGGCGGCGCTGTTTTGGGTCTGGTATCTGCCGCTTGACCTCATCCGGGCCCGTGGAGGCCTCCACGATCGGAAGTACGTGGCGTCGCTCCGTCCTGCGGACTTGTCGAGGGTGACGACTCGCCCGCGGTAGGGCAGGGGGCGTCGTGATGCCCCGCCATCCCCCGGGTCGCCGCGGCCGACGAGCTCGCCGTTCAGGTCGCGTTCAGGCCGGCGTTTCTAGACTCGGCGTCGATGCGTGGACAGGGAGCCAACGGCGACGCGAGGCCTCGTGGGCCCATCGGCACGGCAGCACCGGGTGTGCCTCGGCCCGTGTCCCCTCGGGAGCCGACAGGGCGGGCGCGATGCGCCTGACCCTGCGAGTCGCTGTCTGCACGTTCGCGTTCCTTGTGGCGACTCTCACCACTGGAACGTCGCCGGCTTCGGCGCGGGTGCCGAGACTCCATCACGTGTGGGTGTTCGTGATGGAGAACCACAGCCTTGGGCAGATCCTCGCGAGCCCGAACGCCCCGTTTCTGAACCGCATGGCCCGTCGATATCGCGTGGCCACTCGGTTCTACGCCCCGCGGCATCCGAGCTTGCCCAACTACCTGGCGTTGATTTCCGGCTCGACGCAAGGGTGCGCGAGCGACCAATGCAAGGGCGGGTACGGGGGCCCGACGCTGGCGAGGCAGCTGTCGGCTCGCGCGCTCGGGTGGCAGGGATTCTTCGAGGGTCTACCAAGGCGCGGCTATGCGGGCGGTGACCGCGGGAACTACATCCGCCACCACAACCCGTTCGTGTACTTCCGAAGTGTGACGTCGCATCCGCGCCAGCGTCATCATCTGCGCAAGATGGCCGCGTTCCGCCCCAGCTTGCGGCACCCACCCGCGTTCAGTCTGATCGTCCCCAACAACGCACACAACATGCACGACGGGTCCGTCCGTGTGGGCGACCGGTGGCTGGCCAGGTGGGTGTTTCGAGTGCGGCACTCGCAGGCCTACCGCCGCGGCGGCGTGATCATCATCACCTGGGACGAGGGCCACCACGACAGTTCTGGATGCTGCCTGCCCAAGGTCCGGGGAGGCCGCATCCCGCTCTTCATCATCTCCCGGAGTGCCAGACATCACCATCGCCTCACCCACCCCGGCACGACGTACTCTCTGCTTCGCACCATCGAGGGCGGGTTCCGATTGCCCCACCTCGGGCTGGCCGCCGCCACCAGGCCGCTCCCCCGCGCCTGGTAGCGCGTCGATCAAGAACATTCCGCTCCGGTCGACGACGGCGCTCGCGGCTACGGCGTCTGAACGGGTGGGGACGGGATATGGAATGCGCCCGCCATGTCGGCAGCCTGGGCGGCGTTCCCGAGCGGCGTCAGGCCGAGCAAACGTTCCGTCATGCGCAGCAGAGCGTAGTGGTCGTATCGTGCCGCCGACTCGGTCCCTGGGGGGATATCAGGATTCATGAGGATCGTGGCCAGTTGGTTGCCGTTCGCAGGTGTCTCACTGGTGTCGGCGGTGATGATGACGAGGAGGTGGCCGCTCCGATAGTCGACGGAGGACAGGATCGCCGGTAGCCATGTTGCGACCGTCTGGTCCTCCTCACTGACGCGGCTCTGGCCGCCACACGCGTCGTGGCCGTCGTTGCAGAGGTTTGGGATCAGCAGGCCGTAGCTGGGCAACGTCCCCGCGGCCAGGTCGGCAGCGAGCGGTCCGCTGATGGGGGTTCCCATCGCCACGTCATTCGTCATGCAGCTTGCCCGGATGCCCGCGTAGTACACGGGCGGATTGTGGCGGGCGACGTACTCACCCTGGTTCCGCGAGAAGCATGGCCCCGGCATCGACTCGGCATAGGTTTTCCAGGAGCGCACGGCGCTCTGCTGATCGATCTGGCTGAAGATGCTGGGATCTGAGCTGGTGCAGGCGCCTGTCGGAAGGCAGTCCCGACCCCTGGACCCGTCGCCGGCGATGAACGAGGGAACCTGCCCTGACGTCATGGCAATGTAGTTCGGCAGGCTCGGAAACTGGATCCCGTGATAGTTCGTGGCCAAACCACAACTCCGAGCCAGTTCGTTGATGGTCGGGGCGTCGGCGGAGCCGATCACATTTCCGAAGTCCGTGTTCTCCATGATCATCACCAGGATCTTGGTGATGCGAACCGGCGCTTGTGCGTTCGCGCCGCACTCCACGGGCGAGGCCCTCGGCGGCGACACGCTTGCGGTCGTGTGCGGCGTCTGCGAACTCCATGCGGCTATCCCGCTCACGACGATCGCCGAGCACAGAAGACCAGCCAGGCTCACCCATGTGCGCGTCCGACGTCGCAGCGGTTCCTCCGATCGATCGCGTCCGAACGAACGTCTACCCAAGAACCCGAGCTGGCGCAACATCAGACGCCGGCGGAGGCCGCCCGCCGGGAGGGCGCCCCGGCGGGCGGCGGGGGGCCTTCGGGTCTCGGGCTACTCCTGGCAGTTCCCCGTGCAGTTGTGGGTCGCGTCTTGCCCGGGCGGATCCTGGTGGCCCCCACCGGCGACCTCGCCAGGCGTGTCCTGCTCGGCGTCGGTGTCCTGCTCCGTGTCGGAGCCGCTCTGCCGAGACGCTGTGCCCTCGGCACTTGCGAGCGACGCGCTCGGGGTATCCGGGGTCGTCTGGTCGCCCTGCTGGATGTTGTCCGTATCGACTGCGGCGCCCTCTCGAGTCGATGCCCGGCTTGCGCGGCTCGCGTCGCTGCTGCGAAGCGACGCACGCGCCGCCTCGGGGCCGGTGTGCCCGCGTGGTGCCGGCGCCTGGTGCTGGCCGGCGAACGCCGCTGCGGCCGTGACTGCGAAGGCGACAGCTGCGGCCGCCAGCAGGGATTGAATGCGCCTCATGGTGCCTCCCGGGTCGGTTGTCATGTCGACACGGTAGGGCCACCGGATGAAGCCGCCATGACTCTGGGATGACGATCGCCTGAAGACCGCGGGACGCCGGCTGATGTTCAGGTCGCGTTCAGGCGAGCCTTCCTAGACTCGGCTTCCGATACGTGGAGCTGGAGCCGGCGGCGACTTCGACCGTCGCGGATCGATCGGAGTCGGGCACTCGCCCGCGACCGGCCGCGGATCAGTCACACCATGCTGATCGTGGAGGAGAACCGCTCCCATCGCCTCACAAGCCGCCGCCGATGATCAGGTCGCGCCTACACCAGTGTGGACGCACCGTCAGGGTGATCACGTGAAACTCCGGCGACGGCTGCTGCGATCACATCCCGACGGTCGTCGTCTCCCCCTACACGGCCACGCGACGGACAGTGTCGTTCCACCTGCGGGCTGCGTCGAGCCCGCCGCCCCGTGTCAGTGATCCCGGTGGGACGGCGCCGCGTCGGACTGGTGATCGCTGCGTCGCTGGCGGCCGCTGCGGTCATTGCGCTTGCGGGGCTCGATCTGAGGCCGGTTCGCGAGCACTCACAACGGCGCCGACCCGCCCGTTCCGGCCAGGTCGCCGGCCGACATCCCGTCTCTTCTCAGGCCGGCGGCTCCAGAGTTGGTCGTCGGCGGGGCGTCTATGCGGGTATCGCCCCGGGCGACTGGAGCCCGGCTGTGCGTGGGGTACGCGAGCGTGTGTACGTCCCGAACAGCGAGGACGGCACCGTCAGCGTGATCGATCCGCACACGTTCAAGGTCACGAGGACGTTCCCGGCAGGCGCGTACGACCAGCACGTGACTCCGGCGTGGGGGCTGCACCGGTTGTACGTCGACGACACGACCGCCAACGCGCTCACCGTCGTCGATCCCCGCACCGGCTCGCCCGTTCGGACGATCCCGGTGCCGGATCCATACAATCTGTATTTTCACGCCCGACGGGCGGAAGGCCATCGTGGTCGCTGAGAGCCTCCAGCGGCTCGACTTCCGCGACCCGCGCAGCTGGCGGCTGATTCGCAGCGTGCCCATTCCGTCGCCTGGGCCGGATCACCTCGACTTCTCGGCCGGCGGGCGCTCCCTGGTCGTGAGCTGCGAATACAGCGGCGTCGTCCACCGAGTTAGCACGACGTCGATGCGCGTCACCGGCGAAGCTCGCGTCGGTGGCCTCCCCGTCGACGTAAAGCTCTCGCCCGGCGGCAACCGTTTCTACGTTGCAAACCAGGGCCTTGGTGGTGTCACCATGCTCTCGGCGGACACCTTACGCATCCTGGGATTCGTTCCCACCGGCGACGGTGCCCACGGCCTGGCCGTGAGCCGCGACAGCCGCAGCCTGTATGTGGCCAACCGTCTGGCGGGGACGGTTTCGGTGATCGCATTTGCAACCCACCGGGTAACGGCAACGTGGCGGATCGGCGGCAGCCCCGACATGCTCCAGGTCTCGCCGAGCGGGCGACGGCTCTGGCTCTCGAACCGCTTCGACGGCACGGTTGCTGTTCTGAGCACGGTGACCGGGCACCTCATTCGGACGATCCATGTGGGCGCGAGCCCGCACGGGCTCGCGTACTTCCCCCAGCCTGGCCGGTACAGCCTCGGTCACAACGGTGTCTATCGCTAATAGCATTCATCGAGGCTTCACCAGGCGTGGTCATACTCACCCGGTGGCCGCGTCGGCGCGCATTCTCCTGGTCGAGGACGATGCCGAAATCGCATCGGCTGTTGCTCTGGAGCTCGAGCACGAGCAGTACCATGTGACGGTCGAGAGCGACGGCCTGCGCGGCTTGGCAGCGGCCGAAGCCGGCGACCCCGATCTTCTGATCCTGGACGTCATGCTTCCGTCCGTCTCGGGGATCGACATCTGCCGGCGGCTGCGACGGCGAAGCGCGGTACCGATCCTGATACTGACCGCTCGCAGCTCCGTGAGCGATCGGGTCGAGGGCCTGGATGCCGGTGCCGACGACTACCTCACAAAGCCGTTCTCGCCGGAGGAGCTCCTGGCGCGCGTTCGTTCCTGCCTGCGCCGGAGCGCTCCATCGCTCACGGGTTCGCGGATCGAGCTCGCGGACCTGCAGCTCGACACCATGCGCCGCGAGGTCGCCCGGGGCGGAGTGGCTATCGAGCTGACCCGGCGCGAGTTCGACGTTCTGGAGTTCCTTCTGCGCCACCCTGGCCAGGTGCTGAGCCGCGAGACGATCTTCGAACGGGTCTGGGGATACGACTTCCTCGGCGATTCGAACGTGATCGACGTGTACATCGGCCACCTTCGCCGCAAGATCGACGTCGGCTTCGAGCCAAGGCTGATCCGGACTGTGCGCGGCGTCGGCTACACGCTGCGGGCTCCCCCGTGAGACCGGTATCCGTCCGGACGCGGGTGGCGCTCTCGACGGCCGCTGTCGCACTCGCGGTGCTGGTCGGGACGTCCGTCGTCGTGTACCACGAGCTGGGCAGCACGCTGACCGCCCGGGTGCTCGGCCGGGCGCGGACCGACGCCGCACGCCTTGCCCGCCTCGTCGACACGGGCGGCGGTGAGCAGCATGGGACGGCTGTGAGTCTGACCGACCCTGAGCTCATCTCCCAGCTCGCACAGCCGGGCGCGGAGACGGCCGTCCTCAACGGCGCGGGCCACGTCATCCAGACCTCGACGCCCCGCTTGCCGCCCCTGCTCTCAGCACTCGCGCCCGCCTGTCTTGCCGACGGGCACGCCTCGAAGGTGATTGCGAGGGAGGCGATCGCCTGCGTCCGGGTCGGCCCGGCGTCGCGGGCAGGCGGCGCGATCGTTTCGGTGGTCCCACTCGCCGATCGCGACGAGACGTTGGCGGCGATGCGCGGCGTGATCGCGGTCGCGCTCGGCGGCGCATTCGTGCTCGTGCTCGGGCTGGCCTGGGCGGCCACTCGGCGCGCGCTGGCGCCGCTCGCCCGTATCGCCCGCACCGCCGGCGCGGTCGGCGCCGGGGCGACGCACCTCCGGATCCGCCACGTCGGCCCGCGAGACGAGGTCGGGGTGCTCGCCGACGAGCTCGACCGAAGCTACGACAGGCTCGCGGCTGTGATCGCCGACCAGGCCAGCTTCCTCGCAGAGGTGTCGCACGAGCTGCGCACCCCGCTCGCCGCCTCGCGCGCGCACGTGGAGTTGCTGGACGGCTGGGCCGGTTCGGACGCCGCGACTCGGGGAGCGGCCCTGGTGGGCCTGCGCCGCTCGATTGCGCGGATGACCCGGCTGGTCGACGACCTGCTGCACGTCGCCCACGGGGAGGGGGGCCCCGGGTACACGCACGCTGCGGTGATGCTGGACGACCTGCTCATCGAGGTGCACAACGAGGCATGCTCGCTGGCCCGCGACGTGGACGTCGTGCTCCGGATCGACGAGTGCCCCGTGGTGTCCGGCGACCGCGACAAGCTCTACCAGCTCGTCACGAACGTGGTGGACAACGCGCTCCGCCACACCCCGCCGGGCGGGACGGTGCGCCTGGAGCTCTCGGCGGCCGGCTCGGAGGCCGCGATCCGGATCTCGGACACCGGGCCGGGTATCGCGGCCGATGTACTTCCAAGGATCTTCGAGCGCAGGTTCCAGGGTGCGTCGGGGTCCGGGCGGGGGGGCGCCGGGCTGGGCCTCGCAATCGCGTGGGAGATCGCACGCGCGCATCGGGGTGGAATCGCCGCGCACTCGGCTGCCGGACGCGGTGCAACGATCACTGTGACGCTTCCGGTGGCGGGGGCCGTCGAGGCCCTCCCGGCTGCCCACGCGTAGCAGCGTTCAGGCGCCGTTCAGGTCGGCGTGGCCATATTTCGGGAATGCCACAACGCCGCACCGTCTTGATCGCCGCCGTGCTCGTCGCCGCCTTCCTCCCCGGGTGCGGGTCGACATCGAACTCGGCGGCTGGGAGCTCGGGGGGCCCGTCGGCTCCGGGGTCGTCTTCACCCGGGACGGGCGCGACGACCACGCAGGGGCACTCCTCGGCCGGCGCGCTCGTTCCCGAGGCGCAGGCCGCCGCGGCGGGCGACATCCCTGACAATCAGGTGTTCCTCGTCCTCCATGACAAGGCCAGCGGATACTCGATGAGGTATCCGGAGGGCTGGGCGCTCTCACACGCGCAAGGTGCGGAGACGATCCGCGACAAGAACAACCTGATCCGGATCACGGTGCGGCGTGGCTCGGCGCCAACGGTCGCGAGTGTCCGCGCCGAGATAACGACGCTTCGCGCCTCGGAGTCCTCCTTACGTGCCGGAGCTCCGCGCTCGCAGCCCACGTGTACGTTCATGGGCACGACGCGCGCGATTCCTCGTGCGACGGTGCGGGTGGACTACTCCACGCTGAGTGCACCCAACCAGGTGACGGGAAAGCGGGTGAAGCTGGTTGTGAATCGCTACTACCTGGCGCACGCGGGCAAGGTCGCGGTGCTCGATCTCGGCACGCCGGTCGGCGTCGACAACGTCGACGCCTACTGCCTGATCGCCACCAGCTTCCAGTGGAGATGAACAGCCTCTATCGGGCGCCCGAGGTTCGCGCCGAGACCACAGCACCCGCGCTGGAGTTCGCCGACGTGTTTCGCATCTATCGCTCAGGCGACGTGGAGACGGTCGCGCTCCGCGGGCTGAGCCTGCGGGTGGAGCGGGGCGATGTCGTGGCGGTGTTCGGCCCATCGGGTTCGGGCAAGAGCACGTTCCTGCATCTCGCGGCCGGGCTGGACGTGCCCTCCGCCGGCGACGTTCGGGCACTCGGCAGGTCTCTGAGCCGACTCGACGACGAAGAGCTCGCCGCCCACAGGGCTCGGGATGTCGCGATCGTCTTCCAGGCCGACAATCTGTGGCCGGCGCTGACCGCCTGCGAGAACGTCGAGAGCGCGTTGCGGCTGGCAGCCGTTCCCGACGCAGCCGGCCGTGCCCGGAGCGCGCTTGCCGCGATGGGCATCGCCGCGCGCGCCGAGCACCGTGCCGCCGAGCTCTCCGGTGGTGAACAGCAGCGGGTTGCGATCGCGGCGGCGGCCGCGCGGCGAGCGGCGGTCGTCCTCGCCGACGAGCCCACCGGCGAGCTCGACATCGCCAGCGAGCGCCTGGTGCTTGATGCGCTCCTCCGGCTTCGCGACGAGTACGAAAGCACCGTTGTCATCGTCACCCACTCCCCCCGTGTTGCAGAGGCGGTCGACCGTGTGATCGAGATCCGCGACGGCAGGGCACTGGCATGATCGAGCCAGGGCCGACGCTCGCGCAGTGCCGGGGGCTGACGGTCGCGTTTCGGCGGGGGCGTGAAACCGTTGCCGCCGTCGTCGACGTCGACCTGACCGTGCAGGGCGGCGAGGCGGTCGCTCTGTCAGGCCGGTCGGGATCCGGCAAGACGACGCTGCTTCATGCGCTCGGCGGCCTGGTCGCGCCAACCTCGGGATCCGTCGAGTGGCTGGGAGAGCCACTGGCCACCCTGGACGCCGCGGCGCGGACGATGGCGCGTGCGAGCGGCATCGCCTACGTGTTCCAAGGCGCCGGCCTCTTCCCACACCTGACGGCGTTTGAGAACGTCGCGTTTGCGGCCCGGGTCTCGACGGCGGACGGGCCTCGGCTCGCGCCGCTCCAGCACCTCGATCTCGTCGGGTTGACGGCGAAGGCCGACCATCTGCCCGCGGAGCTCTCGGGCGGGGAGGCGCAGCGGGTGGCGATCGCTCGGGCGCTCGCCCAACGGCCCCGCATGCTGCTTTGTGATGAGCCGACTGGGCACCTGGACTCCGACACGGGAGACCGCGTGCTGGATCTGATCGACGCGCTGCACGACAAGGTCGGGTTCGCTCTCGTCTTGGCTACACATGACCCCGATGTGGCCGCGCGGTACGAGCGTGCCGTCGAGCTGGTCGACGGCCGCGTCGTCCACGACGAGGTGCACGCGTGAGGGTGGCGGTGCGGCACGGCTTGGCGGGGCTGTCGCGCTCCCCGGGCCGCTCGCTCCTTCGCGTGGCTGTTCTCACCGCGGCGGTTGCGCTGCTGGGCGCGATGGTGTTCTTTGTCTCGAGCTCGCTTCGGACGATGACCGCCAGCGCGGCGAGCGCCGTGCCGCTCGACTGGCAGGGCCCGGTTGCGTCCCCCGCCCAGGCCGCGAGCCTGGCACGGGCTGTAGGCCGCGAGCACGACGTTCTGCACGCCGCGCCCGCGGCCACGGCGCCGTTCGCGGGCGCCTCTCACGTGGCGCCCACCGGTCGGGTGGAGTCCGCGCCCGGTGCGGTGCTCGCCGTGCCGACGAGCTACGCCCGCACATTCCACACGATCCGGTTTCTGCGCGGGGCGCTGATCCCAGGGCAGGTCGTCCTCGACCAGCAGTTGGCGGCGACGCTGCAAGCGCAGGTGG
>Ga0075424_100002345_pt1 | contig 17282 bp, 16 predicted proteins | sample SoiMethybrSBSTD3_FD_75301 | JGI IMG/M metagenome (GOLD analysis project Ga0075424, IMG submission 75301) | Bulk soil microbial communities from a Populus tree surrounding site in Tennessee, USA - Soil MetaG P. TD hybrid SBSTD3 | ecosystem: Environmental > Terrestrial > Soil > Tree plantation...
CACGTTGCCCACGACCATCGTGATCGCCGCGAGCCACCAGACGGCTGTATGCCAGCGCACGTACGCGCCATTGAACGCCTCGAGCCAGACGCGAAGGAACGCGGTGAACGCGGCGGCCTTCACGGCCGTAGCCATGTAGCCGGTGATCGGCGTCGGTGCGCCCTCGTACACGTCAGGCGTCCACATGTGGAACGGTGCGGCGGCAACCTTGAATCCGAATCCGACCAGGAGTAGCGCGATGCCCGCGAGCAGCATCGGGCTGTCACCGAGCCGGTACTGCGCGACGGTCGCTCCGATCGCCGCGAGGTTCGTAGACCCGGTCGCGCCGTACACCAAGGCAATGCCGTACAGCAGGAACGCGGTCGAGAATGCGCCTAACAGGAAATACTTGATCGCCGCCTCGGCCGAGCGTGCGCTGCGGCGGTTGAGCCCCGCGAGCACGTACGCCGCGATCGACATGAGCTCGATGCCCAGGAAGACGATGATCAGGTCGCGCGCGGCGGCGAGGATCATCATGCCGCTCGTGGCGAACACCACGAGCACGTGCGATTCGGGTGCGTCGATGCCTTCTCGCGTGTTGTAGTCGATCGAGACGGCGATCGCGATGAAAGTGGCGAGGAGGAAGATCAGGTCCGCGCCCCATCGGAACCCGTCGACGGCGACAATGCCTTCCTTGGCCTTTGCGCCGGTCGCGGCGAACCAGATCACGGCCACCGCGGTGATGACCGTCAGGATCAGCGCGCCGATTCCCACCGAGCGCTGATGACTCGCGCTGTCCGGGCGCCACGCGGCCCAGAGCATGAGGATCATCGCGCCGCCCATGATGAGGAGGTCCGGCGTGAGCGCGAGCGTGAGCCCGCCGGGCGTTGTCACGTCGATCGGCATCAGCGCACCCCAGCAGGCAGATTGGCAGCCTGCCGACTTGCGCCTGCCTCGACCGTGCGGACGAACGCGGTGGTTGCTGCTTCCATACGAGCGAGCACCGGTTTCGGATAGACGCCCAACCAGAAGATCGCGAACAAGACGGGCACCAGCAGACCGATCTCACGCCAGTTCAGGTCGGTGAGATGCTCGTTAGCCGGCTTGTCGAGCGGATTGTAGATGATCCGCTGCAGCGCCCATAACAGGTACGCCGCGGCGAGAATGACGCCTAACGCGGAGATCGTGGTCATGTACGGGTACGTCTTGAACGACCCGACCATGACGAGGAACTCAGAGACGAACCCGTTCGTGCCCGGCAGGCCGATGCTCGAGAGGGCCACCACGGTGAGGAGCGTCGCGAACACCGGCACAACCTTGGCAATGCCGCCGTACGCCGCGATCTCACGCGAGTGCGTTCGCTCGTAGATCATGCCAACGAGAAGGAACAGCGCGCCGGTGGAAAGACCGTGACCGATCATGACCATCATGGCACCCTGGACGCTCTCGCGTGTCAGCGCGAAGAGCCCGAGCATCACGAAACCGAGGTGCGCGACCGACGAATAGGCGACCAGCTTCTTGAAGTCGGGCTGCACCATCGCGACGAGCGACCCGTAAATCACTCCGATGACGGCGAGAATGATAATTCCCGTACGCATCCCGGGGCTCATCGCGGCGGCCGGGAACAGCGGAATCGCCAGCCGAATGAAACCGTAAGTCCCGAGCTTGAGCATGATGCTCGCCAGGATCACGGAACCGGCAGTTGGCGCTTCGACGTGCGCGTCAGGCAGCCACGTATGGAACGGGAACATCGGCACCTTCACGGCGAAGGCGCTGAAGAACGCGAGGAACAAGAGCGTGCTGGTGGGGATGAACATCCCCAGCCACGGCACGTTGAGACCTCCCTGACGTGTTTGAGCGGCCGCGGCGAAGATCTGGTCGAACGCGAAGTTCGGAATGCCAGTCGCCGGGTCGCCTGCCTTGATCCCGAGGTACAGGATCGCCACGAGCATGAGCAGCGATCCCACCATCGTGAAGAGGAAAAACTTGAGCGCCGCGTAGAGCCGCCGCGCGCCGCCCCAGATGCCGACGATGAAATACATCGGCACGAGCATGACTTCCCACATCACGTAGAAGAGGAAGAGGTCGCGCGCCATGAACACGCCGAGCATGCCGGCGGTGAGGATCAGCATCAGCGCGTGGTACGCGTGCAGCTTGGTGCGCACGCTGGTCCATCCGCCGAGGACCACGAGTGGCATGATGAACGTCGTGAGCAGCACGAGCATCACCGAGATGCCGTCCACCCCGACCGCGAAATGGATGCCCCAGGTGCGGATCCACGGAAGGTCGACGACCCCCCGGAAGCCCGTCTCGCCCGGCGCCACGACCCACCAGAGCCCGGCGGAGACGACGAACTCCAGAAGGAAGGTGAGCAGCGTGATGCGACGCGGGAACATCGCGCCGGCATCATCCAGCCCGCCGGTTCCCTCCCCCTTGCTGGCGCTGCCGTGCAGCAGGATCACCAGCGCGGCGGCGACAGGAAGTGCAAGCAGCGTCGGCAGCACCCACGACTCGTATCCGATCGAGTTCAGAAAGGCGAGCACAGGAATCAGCGGAAGGTGAAAGCGCCGAGTACCGCGATGACGCCGATCAAAAGCACCCAGGCGTACGTACCGACCTGTCCCGACTGAAGGCGCGAGCCGAACCAACCTAAGAGGCGCGGGATACCGGCACCGATCCAGGTCACGAACACCTTGTCGATGAGGCCCTCGTCGATGCCCGTCGCGAGGATATTCCGCGACACCCAAACGATTGGCCTGACGATGAGCGCGTCGTAGATCTCGTCCACGTAGTACTTGTTGAGCAGCACGCGCTCGAAGCCGTGTTCCTCGGGGGCCCGCGCCTTCGGGATCAGGCGCTCCGGCTTGAGTCGGGTGACAGCGATGATGATGCCGACGATGGCGATCGCGACCGCCGCGCCAATGAGCGCCCACTCGGTGCTGTGCGCCAGTTCGTGCGCCCCACCGGTCACGGCATTCGTTGCCGGGCCAACCACCGGTTCGAGCCAGTGCTCGAGGACGCCGACCCGACCGAGCGGCAAGAGCGCCGGCAGGTTGAGCCAGCCGCCGAACAGACTCAAGACGCCTAACACGACGAGCGGCCCCGTCATGATCCACGGCGCCTCCGCCAGATGCGGCTGCTCCTTCTCCCCGGTGCGGTTGGGACCGTGGAAGGTGTAGAGCATCATGCGCGTCATGTAGATCGCGGTCAGCAATGCTGCCGTCAGGCCCATGGCGTAGACGATGTAAAGCAGTCCGCCGCCCGGAATGCCTAACCAGGAGACCTGCGACAGCGTCGACTCGTGCGTGCGCGCGAAGACGGCGCCGAGGATCTCGTCCTTCGAGAAGAAGCCGGCGAAGATCGGGATTCCGGCGATCGCGAGCGTTGCGATCCACATGAGCACGAACGTCACCGGCATGTAGCGCCGGAGTCCGCCCATGTTGCGCATGTCCTGCGCGTCGTCTTGGTTGTGCGTCGCGTGATACGCCCGGTGCATCGCGAAGATCACGGAGCCCGATCCCAGGAACAGCAATGCCTTGAAGAACGCGTGCGTCACGAGGTGGAAGATGCCGGCCGTGTACGCACCGACGCCCACACCGACGAACATGTAGCCCAGTTGCGAGACCGTGGAGTACGCGAGGACGCGCTTGATGTCCCACTGCTTGAGGCCGATCGTCGCGGCGAAGAGCGCCGTGAGCGCCCCGATGAACGCGACAGTGAGCTGCGCGACCGGCGCGAGCGAGAACAGGAATGCGCTCCGCGCGATCAGGTAGACGCCCGCGGTCACCATCGTCGCCGCGTGGATCAGCGCGGACACTGGCGTCGGACCCGCCATCGCGTCAGGCAGCCACACGTACAACGGGATCTGCGCGCTCTTGCCGGCGCATCCCAGAAATAGGAACAGGCAGATCCAGGTTATCAGGGGGCTGTTGAAGCCCGCGCTCGGTGCCGCAGCCGACACGCCGGCGAAATCGAGCACGCCGAAGTTCGCGAACATGAGGAACATCGCGACCAGGAACCCGAAGTCGCCGATGCGGTTCACGATGAACGCCTTCTTGCCCGCGTCGGCGTTCGCCTTGTCGGTGAACCAGAATCCGATCAGCAGGTAGGAGCAGAGGCCCACCCCTTCCCAGCCGACGAACAGCACCGGGTAGCTCGCGCCTAACACGAGCACGAGCATGAACGCGACGAACAGGTTGAGATACGCGAAGTAGCGCGGGTAGCCGGGGTCGTCCTGCATGTAGCCGACGCTGAAGAAATGGATCAGCGTCCCGACGCCGGTCACCACGAGCGTCATCACCATCGAAAGCGGATCCACCTGAAGCGCGGCGTCGACGTGCAGATCGCCGGCCGGCATCCAGGAGTACAGCGTGCGGACGAACGGCGCCTCACGGCTGACGCCGAGCATCGCCATCAGGATGGCGACCGTGAGCCCGAATGAAAGGAGCAGCACCCCCGGGCCTACGATCGACACCAGGCCGGCGTATTTGTGCCGCGCTACCGGGTGATGGTCGTCGCCGTGTCCCCCGCCACCCGAGGCGTGGCCGTGGTCGTGCCCAACGGCATCATGGCCGGCAGCGCTCGGATCCTTCGGCCCGACGCGAGCCGCCGAGGTTATCGAGAGCCAGCCGTTGATGAGAAAGCCGAGGAACGGCAGCAGCGGAATGAGCCACACCCACTCGGCGATGCTGCCGCTGAGCGGATGCGCACCCGTAGTCGCTTCCTGAAGCAGCATTAGCCTTTCAGCAGATTGATGTTCTCGAGATTGACCGTCTGCTTGTGACGGAAGATCGCGATGATGATCGCGAGCCCGACCGCCGCCTCGGCGGCGGCGACCGTCATCACGAAGACCACGAACACCTGGCCCGCCGTGCCGTACACCTTGCTCAGCGCGACGAACGTGAGGTTCACCGCGTTCAGCATGAGCTCTACGCACATGAAGATGATGATCGCGTTGCGACGGGTCAGCACGCCGATCGCACCGATCGAGAACAGCACCGCGGACAGCGCGAGGGACTCAGCGAGCATCGATCCGCCTCCTGCGCCCGATCACGACAGCACCGACGATGGCGACGAGCAGAAGAACGCTCGTCAGCTCGAACGCGAGCAGGTACTCGTTGAACAGAGGTTGCGCGACGCTGCCCACCGCGCCGAGGTCGCGAACGACGTCCGGGTTGTAGCCGCCGCCAGGCGTGAAGGGCTCCGGCAGTCGCTTGCCCGCAAGCGCCATCACCTGAGCCAGCAAGGCCAACCCGAGCAAGGAGGCGGCGAGCCTGCCCCACTTCCCGCGTATATCCGCGATTTCGGCTGGGTGTCCCAGGTTCAACAGCATGACCACGAACAGGAACACCACCATGATTGCTCCGGCGTATACGAGCACCTGGATGACGCCGATGAACTGGGCCTCGAGCATGACGTACAGTGCCGCGAGGCAGAACATCGTGTTCACCAACCACAGCGCGGCGGCAACGGGACTCTTCCGCGTCACGAACGTGATCGACGAGGCGATCGCGATCAACCCGAACAGGTAGAAATTGACCTGGTAGAAAAAGTTCGGCATGAGAACCGTGAGTAACGACTATTCGCCTTTGGGATCGGCGGGGTCCCACATCTCGCACACCGGGTGCGTCTGCGCCATCAACCGCTCGAGGTCGTAGACAAAGCCCTCCCGGCTGTACTCCGAGTTCTCGTAGTGGCGGCCGACGTGAATCGCCTCCTCCGGGCACACCTCCTGGCAATAGCCGCAGAAGATGCAGCGGAACTCGTCGATCTCGAAGACGAGGGGATACCGGTTCCCCTGCTCGTCCTCACCGGGCACCAGCTTGATGCAGTTCGACGGACACACCGTCGGGCACAGCCCGCAGGCGACGCATTTCGCCTTTCCGGTTTCGGTCGTGAGCATGCGGTGAGTCCCGCGCCAGCGGCGCGAGATGTCCTCTTTCTGCTCGGGGTACTGCGTCGTCACCTTCTGCTCGAACAGATGCTTGAAGGTTCGAGCCATTCCCTTGAGGGTCGCCCGGACATAGCTGACTTCCTCCACCGGGCGCTCCAGCACCTTCACGTTGATTGCCATCAGTCTCCTGACTGGGGGCTGAGATGAGAGCGCGCTGTCGTGACGGCGCGCAGCCGGGAGATCTGCTGCGGGGTCGCTCTGCCGTACGCGGGGCTGATGATCCGCCCGCGATCGAGAATGAAGAACACGACCACGACGAGCACCGCGTTGACGGCAAGCATCGCGAGCCCGTACAGGAACCCACGCTGGAGTCCGAGGTAGTCGAGCCCCAGCAGGGTCGCGGCGATGATGACGATGTAGGCGAGCGCGAGCGGCAGCATCGTCTTCCAGCCCAGCGACATGAGCTGGTCGTAGCGGAACCGCGGCAGCGTCCACCGAATCCAGATGAACACGAAGATGAAGAACAGCGTCTTCACCATGAAAATGGCGATCGACAAGAGCACCAGCAAAAACCCGACGCCGCTCGTGTTGTCCTGCTTCGTGAACGGGATATCCCATCCGCCGAAGAACAGCGTCGCCATGAGCGCGCTGGACGTCGCCATGTTCGCGTATTCCGAGATCGGGAACATCGAGAACTTCATCGCGCTGTACTCGGTGTGGTAGCCGGCGATGAGCTCGGATTCCGCCTCGGGGAGGTCGAACGGCAGTCGGTTCGTTTCGGCGAACGCGGCAACCGTGAAGATGAAGAATGAGATCGTCAGCGTCAGCACGTTCCAGATGTGCATGTTCGCCTGTTGGTCGATGATATCGTTCAGCGTGACGTTGCCGGCGAGCAGCAGCACGGGAATGAGCGACATGCCCATGGCGATCTCGTACGACACCATCTGCGCGCTCGAACGCAGCCCGCCGAGCAGCGCGTACTTGTTGTTGGAAGACCAGCCGGCGAGCACGATGCCATACACGCCTAACGATGCAATCGCCAGCGTGAACAGGAAGCCGACCGGGAGGTCCGCGACGACCATCGAGATGCGTCCCCAGCGGGAGTCCCACGGGGCGCCGAACGGGATGACGGCCCACGCGAGCATCGCGGGCACGAACGCGAGCATCGGCGCCAGCATGAAGAGCGGCTTGTTCACGTGCGACGGCAGCGTCTCTTCCTTCATGATGTTCTTCACGCCGTCGGCCGCGGGCTGGAGGAGCCCGAGCTTGCCGCCAACGCGATTCGGGCCAAGCCGGCCCTGAATCCACGCCGAGATCTTGCGCTCGGCCAGCGTGAGCAGCGCGACGCCGACCATGTACACCGTGAACACGAGGACCATCTTGATCACGGTGAAGATGAAGAACGTCCAGAACGGCAGTGGCGGGTCGGGAATGGTGTGGACCGCTGCGAACACGGGCGACGGGATCACTGGGCCGCTCCTGCCGTCTGTGCCGCGCCGAGGACCGGCAAGCCACGCAGCCCGATCCGATCGTACGTCAGACCGGCGAACTCCGCATGGCTCGCGGCAAGCGCCGCGAACACGTCGGCGGGGAGGAAGTAGTTGGCGGTCTCGCCTAACGACCCGAGCAGGTCGGAGAGCACGAACCAGCTGGGACGCGCAAGCCCGGGCGCGGCCTTCGCCTGGAGGAATCGCTGGACGCGACCGCGGAGGTTCGTGAACGTGCCCTCCTCCTCGGCGAAGTTCGTGATGGGAAGCACCGCCGCGACGTTGGTGAGCCCAGCAGGCAGCGTGGTCCCGATCACGACGACCGCCGATGCGCGGCCGGCGGCCGCGACCTCGGCGTCGGTCAACGCGTGGTCGGCGACCACGAGCACATCGCCCGCCTGTAGGCCGGCAAGGGGTGTGTCGGTCTTCGCGAAGCCAAGCATCTCGGCGCCTGCGACGTTGGCGGCCCGCTCGGCGCGAAGCGCGAGGTCCTTCACACCCGGGAGCGGCGCCTCCGGGCCGCGCGCGACGCGAAACGCACCGGCGCCCCCCGTGGCACGGACCAGGCGGCTCAGCAGGTGCAATGCCTCGTTCGACAGCATCGGGGACGCCACCACCAACGTTCGCTTGCCGCGAATGGCAGCGGCGGCCGCACCTAACGCGATGTCCCAGTCCGCGTCGACGAGCGCCCCGTTCTGGCGGGCCTGTGGCAGCTCCAACCGGTTCGGACCGTTCATCCACCGGTAGTCGAGACGGCCCGCGTCGCAGAGGAAATACTCGTTGACTTCGGGATTGGCGCGCGGCCGCATGCGAACGACTGTGTTGTCCCGCGTCTCGATGATCGCGTTGCAGCCCTGGGTGCAGTTGGGGCAGATGGACGCGGTTCGGTCGAGCTCCCAGGCGCGCGCCTTGTTCAGGAAATCCTTCGACAGTAGCGCGCCAACCGGGCAGAGCTCGACGACGTTGCCGGCCCACGGATGCGTCAGGTCTTTGCCCTCGAACTTCCCTATGTACGCGCGATCGCCTCGCTCGCTGACGTTGAGCACGGGCTCCTGCGCGACATCGTCCATGAACCGGACGCAGCGCGTGCAGAGGATGCAGCGGTTGGGGACGTAGACGACGTCGCCGCCGAAGTCCTCCACCGGGTTGAACCGCTTCGGCTCTTTATACCGCGAGTCCTTGCGTCCTTCCTGGAACGTGTAATCCTGCAGCTCGCACTCACCGGCCTGATCACAGATCGGGCAATCGAGCGGGTGGTTGATGAGCAGCATCTCGAGCACGCCCTTGCGCGCTTCGCGCGCCTGCTCGGAGTGCACGTGAACGATCTGGCCTTCGGCGACGGAGGTCGCGCACGCCGCGGCGAGCTTCGGCGCCTTCTCCACCTCGACCAGGCACATCCGGCACACACCGGCCACCGGGAGGCCCGGGTGGTAGCAGTAGTGCGGGATGAGCACGCCCACCGTTCGCGCGGCCTCGAGGAGCGAGGTGCCCTCGGGAACCGCGACCGGCCTGCCCTCGATGGTCAGATTGATCGTCTTGACGTCAGCCATGGACTTGTCGTTAGGCTTTGAACCAGAGCGGCAGGCGTTAGGCCGCGGCGGCGGCCCGGAACGGGCACCGCTTGCCCTTGATGTGCGCCTCGAACTCGTCGCGCCACTTCTGAATGCCGGACGCGACCGGGACCGCACACGAGTCCGACAGCACGCAGATCGTCTTCCCGGTCATGTTGTCACCGATCTCGAGCAGCGTATCGAGGTCGGCCATCGTGCCCTCGCCCGCCTCGATGCGCTCCATGATCTTCGTCGACCAGGCCGTCCCTTCGCGGCACTGCGTGCACTGTGCGCAGCTCTCATGAGCGTAGAACCGAGCGAGCCGCGCGATCTGCTTGACCATGCACTGGGCATCGTCGATGACGATGCAGCCGGCGGAGCCGAGCATGGAGCCTTTCGCGACCATGCCCTCGTAGTCCATCAGCGCGGCTTCGGCCTCCTCCATGTTCATGATGGGGACCGATGATCCGCCGGGGATGACCGCTTTGAACTTGCGGCCCGGCGGGGGGCCGCCGCACAGGTCGTAGAGGAAATCCTTGAACGGAAATCCCATCTCGACCTCGTAGTTGCCGGGGCGCGCGACGTTGCCGCAGACCGACCACAGCTTCGTCCCCGTGCTCTTCGGGTTGTCGGGGCGCGCCATTCTCTTGTACCAGTCCGCCCCGTTGTTCAGGATGTGCGGCACCGCGGCGAGCGTCTCGACGTTGTTGATGGTCGTGGGCTGCCCGAATACACCCGCGACCGCCGGGAACGGCGGCTTGATGCGCGGGTTGCCACGCCGCCCCTCGAGGGAGTTCATCATCGCGGTCTCTTCGCCGCAGATATACGCGCCAGCGCCCTTGTGCACCCAGACGTCGACGCGCTTCCCCGTCCCCATCGCGTTAGGCCCGATGACACCGGCGGCTCGCGCTTCGCGAACGGCGGCCTCCATCCGCTGCAGCGGCTCGGTGAACTCGCCGCGGATGTAGATGTAGCACGTCTCCGCGCCGATCGCGTACGAGCCGATCGCGCACCCCTCGATGAGTGCGTGCGGCGTCCAGCGCATGATCTCGCGGTCCTTGAACGTTCCGGGCTCGGATTCGTCGGCGTTGCAGCACAGGTAGTGCGGCTTGCCGTCACCCGGCTTCATGAACGACCACTTGAGACCTGTCGGAAAGCCCGCGCCGCCGCGCCCGCGGAGGCCCGAGTCCTTCACGACGTTGACGATCTCCACGGGCGTCATGCCTAACGCCTTCTCGAGTGCGACGTAACCGCCGCGCTTACGCCACCCGTCGAGACCGATCGCGTCGCCGTCGCCGAAGTACTTCGAGAGAACGAGCGTTTCCCGCGGATGCGGGGCGTGCGGGTATCCCATGAAAACTGGCTAGGTCAGCTTGGAGAGAAGATCCGGCACCTTCTCGGGGGTGACGGACTCGATGAAATCGGAATTGATCATCACCGGCGTCGCGAAGCCGCAGGCGCCAAGGCACTCGACCTCGATCACCGTGAAGCGGCCGTCCTCGGACGTGACGCCGAGCTCACCACACTTCGTGTGTTTCAGGAATGCGTTCACCACGTCCTCGGCGCCGCAGACGTTGCACGGCGACGTCGTACACACCTGGATGAAATGTTTTCCGACCGGGTGCTGATGGTACATGGTGTAGAATGTCACCACGCCCTTCACGTAGGCCGGGGTGAGTGCCAGCACCTCCGCCACCTCGGCCATCGCCGCTTCGCTCACCCAGCCGCGATCTTCCTGCACCATCCAGAGCGCCGGAAGCAGCGCGGCCATCTTCGTTGGGTACCGAGCCAGCAGGTCGTCCAGCTGCTTGCGACGTTCGCCAACGAAGACCGGCTCGTGCGGCTCGCCGTGCCCGTGGGCAGCGCTGCCGTGCGTGGCATGGGACTCGGCGTGAACGCCGCCCATCTCCTTGGAAACGGCCATCAGCGGTCTATCTCTCCCATGACGATGTCGATGCTGGCGTTGATCGCGATGACGTCGGACAAGAGATGTCCCTCGACCATCTTCGGGATTGCGGACAGGTTGACGAACGACGGCGGGCGGATACGCCACCGGACAGGCTTCGACGTGCCGTCCGAGACCATGTAGTAGCCTTTTTCGCCCTTCGGGCTTTCCATGGCGACGTACGCCTCGCCGAGTGGAGGCCGCGGTCCCTCCATGACGAGCTTGAAATGATGGATCATCGACTCCATCTCGCTCGTCGCCTTCGACTTGTTAGGCAGGATCACCCGCGGGTCGTCGACGTTGATCGGACCGTCCGGCAGCCGGTTCGCCGCCTGCTCGAGGATACGGACCGACTGCCGCATCTCCTCCATACGCACGAGGTAACGGTCGTAGACGTCGCCGTTCGTGCCGACCGGGACATCGAAGTCGTACGTCTCGTAGTCGTAGTACGGGAAATCCCGGCGAACGTCGTACGTGACGCCGGACGCGCGCAGCATCGGACCCGAGAGGCCGTAGTTGATCGCCTCGTCGGGCGTCATCACGCCGAGTCCTACCGTGCGACCGACCCAGATGCCGTTTTTGGTCAGCATCTTGTCGATCTCCTCGACCGTGTTGGGGAAGGTCGCCGTGAAGCTGCGCAGCTCGGTCATCCAGCCGTCCGGGATGTCGGCCGCCAGCCCGCCCACGCGCGTGATCGTGGGCGTCAGGCGCGCGCCAACCCACTTCTCGATCAGATTGTAGATGTACTCCCGCTGCTGGAACGCCCACAGGAACGGGGTGAACGCCCCGATGTCGATGCAGGTTGTCCCGAGCCACACGAGGTGCGACGCGATGCGCGACAGCTCGCAGGCAATCACGCGCAGTACCTTGCACCGCTCGGTGATCTCGATGCCGAACAGCCGCTCCGCGCTCATCGCGCAGCCGACGTTGTTACCCATCGCGTTGAGGTAATCTTCGCGATCGGTGAGCGGCAGGATCTGGTTGTACTGCCGGTATTCCGCGAGCTTCTCGAATCCGCAGTGCAGGTAGCCAATGTGCGGAATGCAGCGCACCACCGTTTCACCATCGAGCTCGAGCACGAGTCGCAGCACGCCGTGCGTGGCCGGATGCTGTGGCCCGATGTTGATCAGCATGTGCTCGCCCGCGAGATCGGGCTCGACCATCGGCGGCGCCTCGACAGCGACGGGCGACCCATCATCCGCGGTGACGAGCGGAACGCGCTGCGGCCTCCCCTGAGCGTCAACGCCGGTCGTGGAGAGTGCGACTTCGACCGTCCGCTTCTGTGTAGCCACTGCTATTCTCCTGTCCGCTCGCCGCCCTGGAGCCGCTTGCGCATCTCGGTCGGCAGATCCTCGAAAGCGTCAGCGATGGAGAGCTCCTCCATCGAGTACCGCGCCTCCGGGTTTGCTGCGAGTGCCTGGCGCAGCTGCTCCGCGCGGCTGAATCGTCCACGCAGCGGGAAGTCCTTACGAAGCGGAAAGCCTTCGCGGTACTGCTCCCACATGAGGATCCGGCGGAGGTCCGGGTGACCGACGAACCGGACGCCGAACATGTCGAAGCATTCCCGCTCCAGCCAGTCGGCACATTTGTAGATCGACCAGACGCTCGCGATCTCGAGGGGCTTGTTCTTCGGGAGCTGAGCCTTGAGCCGGAGCTCCCGCCGGAATGGGAGCGACCGAAGGTGCCAGACGACTTCGATCGGGGCATCCATGTCGCGAAACTCGACCGCCGTGACATCCGAGAGGTAGTCGTACCGCTGCGAGCTGTCGTCGTGCAGCCAACGCACGATGTCGAGCGCGCGCTCGGGCCGCACGTATACGTTCGTCACCCCCCACACGACCTCGACGCGCTGGATCGCGTCGCCGAACTGCTCGCGCAGCGCCGCTGCTGAGGGGTTCGGCTCTCCGCCGCGATTGGGAACGTTGCGCGGTGTGACCGGTGCCGGTGCGTTTCCGAGGGCACTGCCCGCGTACTGGATCTCGAACGCGTCGCTCACAGGCCGGACCGCGTCTGGTGAACCGAGTTCCCGAACGGCTCGGAGAGCTCGTCGATGACCGGCGCCGGGATGTACAGCTGGCTCTTCGGGTCCGGCTCCATCTCGGCGCGGATGGTTTTGTCGTTCATCCGCTCGCGCTTCACCTTCTCCTGAAGCAGCATGATGCCGTACATGAGGCCTTCGGGACGCGGAGGGCATCCAGGCACGTAGACATCGACCGGAATGATCGTGTCGATGCCCTGCACCACCGCGTAGTTGTCGAAGATGTTGCCGCTCGAGGCGCAGGCGCCCATCGCGATCGCCCACTTCGGTTGCGGCATCTGCTGCCAGATTCGTCGAATGACAGGCGCGAGCTTGAACGGCACACGGCCGGCGCAGATCAGCACGTCTGCCTGACGAGGCGAAAAGCTCATGCGCTCCATGCCGAACCGCGCGAGGTCGAATCGACTCGCGGCGGTAGCCATGAATTCGATGGCGCAACACGCGGTGCCGAACGGCATTGGCCAGAGCGAGTTCGCGCGTCCCCAGTTCACGAGAAAGTCGAGGCGCGTCGCAACCCACCCTTCCTGCGAGGTCGGGTTGTATTCGACCACGCGGTGCTCAGGGCGAGGCGTCAGTCCCACTGCAAGGCTCCCTTCTTCCAGACGTAGATGAAGCCGACGATCAGAATCAGCATGAACACCAGCATCTCGCCGAGGCCGAAGAACGAGAGCTTGCCAGCGGGACAGACGTTGGTGACGGCGACGAGCGGCGCCGAACAGGAGAGCTGTCGGTAGAACACGCCCCACGGGATCATGAACACGGTCTCGATGTCGAAGATGATGAACAACATCGCGACCATGTAGAACTTGATCGAGAACCGTTCGCGCGCGTCGCCGAGTGGCGGGATGCCGGATTCGTAGGGCGTGTTCTTTTCGGGGGTGACGCGACGGCGAATCGTGAGGTGGGACAACGCGACGATGAGAATCGCGTTGGCGACCACGAAGCCCATCAGCAGCAGTATCGGCAGGTACGTGCGATCCATCACGCTCCCGACTTCGTGAATTAATTCACTTGCTCGCAGGTGGTAAGCTATCCTGCTTTCGGAATAAGTGTCAACGCACGCTTCCGATTATCTTCCCGCCGCTTCCTCGCTCGATGATTCGTCGGGGTCGCTCGATTCCCGATTCCCGATTCCCTATTCCCGATTCCCGATGAGCATTCAGTCCGACCGCTGGATCACCCGCATGGCGCTCGAGCATCGCATGATCGAACCATTCGAGGGCCGACAGGTTCGATCCGGTGTCATCTCGTACGGCGTCAGCTCGTATGGCTACGATATGCGAGTCGCGCGCGAGTTCAGAATCTTCACCAACGTGCTGAATTCCGTTGTGGACCCGAAGAATTTCGATCCGAAGTCCTTCGTCGAGTTCGAAGGTGACGTGTGCATCGTTCCTCCGAACTCGTTCGCGCTCGCCCGTTCCGTCGAATACTTCCGCATTCCGCGCGACGTCGTGACCGTGACCGTCGGCAAGTCCACGTACGCACGATGCGGCATCATCACGAACGTCACGCCGTTCGAGCCGGAGTGGGAAGGCTACGTGACGCTGGAGATCTCCAACACGACGCCGCTCCCCGCCAAGATCTACGCGAACGAAGGGATCGCGCAGGTGTTGTTCTTCAAGGGCGACGAGCCGCCCGAAGTGTCGTACCGCGACAAGCAGGGCAAATACCAGGGGCAGCAGGGCGTGACCCTGCCGAAGCTCTAGATCCGTCTTCCCTTCGGGGCCGCGTTAGGTGAACAGGCCCGCGGCGTACGCCGCGAGGACGAGTGCTGCGAGGACGATCACGATCCAGCCGATGGGGCCAAGGCCTGCGCGATGTGGCACAGTAGCGGCAACCTCGACCGGCGCCTGCGCCGGCTCGTTGACGCCGGCCCCGTGAACGTCGCCGAGACTGCTCGTTTTTTCGACGGCATCCGCGCCCCCCAGATTGGGCTGAGCATTCCGGTTCGGCGTGCGGTTCACGGCGCTTGGGGGATTCGTATCCGGTGGCCACTGCATGCCGCGATGGTCGTGCAGCAACCGCGCCACCGGACCTAGCCGCGTCCGCCAATCCCTCGCTCAGCCGGCGCCCGCCGCTTTCGACTCCTCGCGCGCCGTTACCGTGGCCCTGAAATAGTCCCGATTCATCCGGGCGATGGTGTCGATGCTGATGAGCTTGGGACACGCCTCCTGGCATTCGCCGAAGAGCGTGCACCCGCCGAACCCCTCCAGGTCCATCTGCTCGACCATGCGAGCGGCGCGGCGATAGCGCTCCGGCTGACCCTGAGGTAGGAGTCCGAGATGGCTGATCTTCGCAGCCGTGAACAGCGACGCCGACGCGTTAGGGCATGCCGCCACGCAGGCCCCGCAGCCGATGCACGCCGCGGCGTCCATCGCGTCGTCGACGTCCTGCTTTGGAATCGGGATCGCGTTCGCGTCGGGCGCGCTCCCCGTCGGTGCGGAAATGAACCCGCCGGCCTGGACGATCCGGTCGAGCGCGGCACGATCAACAATGAGGTCCTTGATGATCGGAAACGCGCGTGCGCGCCATGGCTCGATATGAATCGTCTGGCCATCGGTGAAGCTGCGCATGTGCACCTGACACGTCGCCGCGCCTCGCACGGGCCCGTGCGCGACGCCGTCGATCATGAGCGAACACGTGCCGCAAATCCCCTCTCGGCAATCGTGCGCGAACGCGATCGGCTCCTCGCCGCGCTCCATCAGTCGCTCGTTGACGACATCGAGCATCTCGAGGAAGGACATGTCGGGGCTCACCTCCGGTGCGTCGTACTGCACGAGCTTCCCCGGTGTGTCGGCCGACTTCTGACGCCAGATTCTTAAGGTAAAGCGCATCGTTAGGTGAGAGTGCTATCAGCCATCAGCCATCGGCCATCAGCTCAGAGAGCGGAACGTCGAACTGCACCCGCCGTTCGGGTTTCCGCCGTTCGAGCTGATGGCTGATGGCCGATGGCTAACGACTGCTTCATTTATAGCTCCGCTGCGACAGCGGAACATTTTCAAATACCAGCGGCTCCTTCGACAGCTTCGGTGCGTTCCCTGTCCCACAGTACTCCCACGCCGCCACGTACGCGAACCGGGCGTCGTCGCGCAGCGCCTCGCCGTCAGGCGTCTGATGCTCCTCGCGGAAGTGACCGCCGCACGACTCATCGCGGTGCAGCGCATCCGTGCACATGAGCTCCGCGAACTCCAGGAAGTCGGCCACTCGGCCGGCCTTCTCGAGCGCCTGGTTGAGCTCCGCATCGCTGCCGGGCACGTTGACGTTCTGCCAGAACTCTTCACGGATCTCTGGAATTCGGCTGAGCGCGCGCTGCAGTCCGGCCGCATTCCGCGCCATGCCGCAATCCTCCCACAGCAGGGCGCCGAGCTCGCGGTGGAACGCATCGACGGTGCGCTTGCCGTTGATGCCTAACAACCGCTTCGTCATGGTGTCGATGCCTGCCTTCGCCGCCACGAACTCCGGCTGATCGGCCGACACCTTCTCCAGCTTGGCGTTCGCCAGGTAGTCGCCAATGGTGTACGGGATGATGAAATAGCCGTCCGCCAGTCCTTGCATCAGCGCGCTCGCCCCGAGCCGGTTGGCGCCATGATCGGAGAAGTTCGCCTCGCCGAGGACGTGCAGCCCTGGCAGCGTGGTCATGAGATTGTAGTCCACCCACAGGCCGCCCATGGTGTAATGCACGGCCGGGTAGATGCGCATGGGCACGCGATACGGGTTCTCGTCGGTGATGCGCTCGTACATCTCGAACAGGTTGCCGTAGCGCTCCCGGATCTTGTCCTCGCCGAGGCGCCGAATGGCATCCGCGAAATCGAGATACACACCGCGTCCGGTCTCCCCCACGCCGCGGCCCTCGTCACACACCTCCTTCGCCGCCCGCGACGAGATGTCGCGCGGACTGAGATTGCCGAAGCTCGGATACTTCCGCTCGAGGTAGTAGTCGCGCTCTGCTTCCGGGATGTCGCCCGGCGCCCGCTTGTCCCCGACTTTCTTCGGAACCCAGACCCGACCGTCGTTACGCAGCGACTCGCTCATGAGCGTGAGCTTTGACTGATAGTCGCCGCTCACCGGGATGCACGTGGGGTGGATCTGCGTGAAGCACGGGTTCGCAAAGGCGGCGCCTCGCTTGTGCGCTCTCCAGATGGCCGTCGCGTTGCAGTTCTTCGCGTTCGTCGACAGGTAGAATGCGTTTCCATATCCCCCCGTCGCCAGCACGACTGCGTCCGCCGCGTACGACTCGATCGCTCCAGTGGTGAGATTGCGCGTGATGATGCCACGCGCCTTCCCGTCCACGAGGACGAGGTCCAGCATCTCGGCGTGCGAAAACATCTTGACACCCCCGCGCGCGATCTCCTTCTCGAGCGCCTGATAGCAGCCTAACAACAGCTGCTGG
>Ga0075424_100002348_pt1 | contig 17277 bp, 14 predicted proteins | sample SoiMethybrSBSTD3_FD_75301 | JGI IMG/M metagenome (GOLD analysis project Ga0075424, IMG submission 75301) | Bulk soil microbial communities from a Populus tree surrounding site in Tennessee, USA - Soil MetaG P. TD hybrid SBSTD3 | ecosystem: Environmental > Terrestrial > Soil > Tree plantation...
ATGCCGACGGCCTGCAGATTATTGAGCACCGCCTCGGCAAGGTTTGCGTAGGAAACATCGCAATAATACTCGCCGGCATCAAAGCCGTTCGGGTGCCCGGCCTCGGCCAGAAGTTTTTTGGCGAGCGTCGGATCATAGCTGGGAAGCGGGGGCTGCCAAAACTGCTCGAACGTGTAGGGGACGATGCTGCCGGTGATTTTGGAGTACCCGAGGGTCAGGGCCTGATTGATGCCCTTGTGATCGATGGCAAGGCTGGCCGCGCGGCGGACGCGGGGATCGTGCCAGGGCGACTTCGGATCCCATTGGTCGGGGAAGTAGAGCCAAAAGGGGGCCTGGATGACGGTTGGCCTCAGGCTTAAGCCTTTGCTGCGCTCGAGCTCCTCGGCCAGCTCGCCGCGGATCGAATAGGCAATGTCGACTTCCCCGCGTTTCAGGGCAGCGAGCCTGGTCGCCTCATCGGGGATCACGCGCAAGATCAGCCGTTCGACGCTCGGCTTTTTGCGCCAGTACGCCGGGAACGCCTCCAGGCTGAGCTCAAGGCCTGGCGTGAAGGCAACGAACTTGTAAGGTCCCGCGCCGATCGGTGCTTTTTTGAAGCCCTCATCGCCGACCCGCTCGACGTACGCCTTGGGCACGACCCAGGCCGCGGCCGTGGCACTGGTATAAAAGGTCAGGAAGTCGGGCCAGGGTTGCTTGAGCTTGAAGCGGACGTGGGTGTGATCGGGGGTCTCGACGCTCGCCACGTGGTCTTTCAAAATCTTGTTGGCGGCGCCGCGGTAGCGCTCATAGGAAAACTTCACGTCTTCGGCCGTTACCGGCTCGCCGTTGTGAAATTTCGCGCCCTCGCGCAGCACGAATTCGTAAACCAGGCCGTCCTCGGATTGCGACCAGGATTTGGCCAGGCTCGGTGCAAACGGCTCGCCCGGCATCGGCTTCACCAGGGCATCATGCAGGGCGTAAAGCACCATATAGGGCGTGATAATGCCCGACATTTCCGCGGGATCGAACCAGGTCGGGGCAAGCGAAACGTGCACCCCCCAGGTGAGCTGGCTCGCGGGGTTTGCCGCGCGCGCCGCGGTCAGGGGCGCAACCAGGAGGAGCGCGGCAAGGAGGCCGGCAAACCGCCGAGCGCGCCAACCCCTGCGCTCGCCGATAGGCATGCCCGAGATTGCCCCGGCCGCTAGGTTAGCCATGGCGTTTTCCCTTCAGGGCGCACGGGAGGGCACTTGTGCGATGGCCCGCAGCACGGCAAATCCCGTGTGACGCGGTCCTCCCTGTGCGACGGAGCTTTCTTTGTTGCCGGAAGCGTTTGCGGCCTCCAGAGTGGGCCACTCTAGTGCATTCGCGCCCCCGCGCACAGGTCAAAGTCGTGGCAAAGGGCTCCCACCTTCGTCGTGCTTGCCTGTAAGATTACTTGGGCGTCGTGCCTCAGGGGGCCGCCACATGCCGGATAACCTCAGCACCGACCTTGCCGAGCTCAAAGCCGCGGCCGCACGACAGAGCGGCCGCTTCCAGGGCATCGCCGACCTCGCCTGGCCCGAGGCCGCCCAGATCGCCGTCAACATTACGGTGGACTTCGATGCCATGCTGCTGCGCCGGCTCAACAACGAGCCGCCGATGGAGCTGGCCAAGGGCGAGTTCGGCGGGCGGGTGGGCATCTGGCGGCTCTTGGACCTGTTCGCGGCCCACCGCGTCAGGGCGACGATCTTCACGCCCGGGCGCATTTGCGAGCTCTACCCGCAAGCGCTGAAAGCGGCGGCGGCGGCGGGCCACGAGCTTGCCGATCACATGTGGGAACATCGCGTGCCGAAGGAGCCCGAGCTGGCGCGCGACCATCTGGCCAAGACGACCGCTGCGCTCGAGGCCGTGAGCGGACGCCGCCCCGTCGGCTCGCGCAGCCATTATCCACCTGCGCTGCTGGCCAGCGAGGGCTATTTCTACAACTCGCATGGGGCGCGCAGCCATCGGCCCTACTATGTGCTGGACGAGAGCGGCGGCCCCATCCTCCTCGAGCTGCCGTTCCACTTCGCCATCGACGATGCCATGTTTTTCAGTTTCGCGTGGTATCGCAGTCCCAACGCCGGGCAGCGGCTGTCCGATACGGATCGGGTGTTCGACTTGTGGGCGGCCGCATTTCAGCAGCAGTATCGGCAGCGGGGCTACCTTAACATCTGCTTGCACCCGTTCGTTTCGGGGCGCGCCTTGCGCATTGCCATGCTCGACCGCTTGCTCGGACATATGCAGGCATCACCGGGCGTTTGGTTTGCCACCTGCGAAGAGGTTGCCCGGCATTGCCTGGCGGCCCACCCGGCCAGGCCGGGCGCGGTCGCCGCGGCTGACTAGCGCGGGAGGAGCCCGGACATGCCGTGGAAAGAGGGCTATACGATCTCGGATGAGAAAAGCCTCGACGATCAGGAGGTGCGCTGGCCCGACGGCAAACGCTGCGCGCTGCACATTGTCGTCGATCTCAGCGTCGCGCGCGGTCCGGCCGGCATTGGGGCACGTGAGCTCGGCAGTCCGACCGCGCTTTTCGCTATCAATGATGGGCTCGATCTGCTCTTGAGCGCGCTGGCACGGCATGGGCTCAAGGCTAGCTTCGCCGTCCCGGCGGTGATGGCTGCGTGCTATCCCGATCGCATCCGGGAGATCGTCAGGGACGGCCACGAGGTGGCGGCGCACGGGTTCAAGCACGAAGACGTCAGCCACTTGAGCCGGGCGGAAGAAGCGGCGCGCATCGCACGCACCACCAGCGTGTTGACGGAGATTGCGGGAACGCGCCCCGCCGGCTGGTTCTCGCTGCCGCGCCAGCAGGATAATTTCGCCGGCGGCGCCGTCAGTGCCAATACCATGACGCTGTTGCTCGAGGCCGGCTATGCCTACATGGGCAACGGCCTTGCCGACGATCTTCCCCACTACTGGGTGACGGACTTCGCCGCGCGCCGCGCCATCCTGACGCTGCCTTACTACTATCACTTCGACGATCAGTTCTTTTGCATGTTCCCCACCGAGGGCACGGGACTGGAAAATCCCGACGCGCTTGTGCGCAATTGGCGCGCCGAACTTGCGGCGCAATATCAGCGCGGGCGGTTTTTCGGCATGACGTTGCACCCCCAGCACATCGGCTGGTGCAATCGCATGGCGGCCTTCGAGGACTTCCTCACCGATCTCGCCGCCTTGCCCGAGCTGTGGAATTGCACGGGCGCGGAGTGTGCGCGCTATTGGACGACGGCCTATCCGGCCGCCAGCCGTCTGCAACTCGCCCCCAGCATTTGGCAGGATTATCCGGGCAGCTTGAGCTGACGCCGCGCGCGCCCCGCGTGCGTGCTGCCACCCCGGGGACGCGGGGGGCAGGCCATCGCCCCGATGCGGATCGGCAAAGCGCGCGCCCACCCAAGAAAACCGCGGCGCGCCACGATTGTGGCTGCAGCGCCGAACAGGCCGCCATGCTAAGGTGACGCCCGCGGGCTGATGGGAGGCCGCGACAGCGCTGGAGGATCGATCCCATGACGACGGCGAGCGAGGGCCAGGAGCTCACCCGCGTTGGTGCCGGCACCATGATGGGCGATTTGATGCGCTGCTACTGGATGCCGGTGGCGCCCTCCTCGGAGCTGGTGCGCGACGGGGCACCGGTTCGCCTGATGCTGCTCGGGGAGAAGCTGATCGCTTTTCGCGACAGCGCCGGTCGGGTCGGGGTAATGGACCATCGCTGCCCGCACCGGTGCGCCTCGCTGTTCCTGGGGCGCAATGAAGAGGGCGGACTGCGCTGTATCTATCACGGCTGGAAATTCGACGTCGCCGGCAATTGCCTGGATATGCCGAGCCTGCCGCCCCCGGGTTTCAAGCAAAAGGTCAAAGCCAAGGCCTACAAGGTTGTTGAGCGCGCCGGCGTGATCTGGGTCTACATGGGCAGCAAGGCCGAGGCACCGCCGCTGCCTGGCTTCGAAATTCTCGACATGCCAGAGGCCGAGATCAACGTCAGCTTCATCCAGCGCGATTGCAACTATCTGCAGGCGCTCGAGGGCGAGATCGATACCTCGCACTTCGGCTTCCTGCATGCGGGCCACGTCGACCCCGACCATCTGGCCGACGACGAACCGCTGCGCCACACCGTCACCAATCGCGCGCCGCGCTATCACTTGGCCGAGACCGCCTGGGGCACCCAGTATGCCGGCTATCGTGAGGCTGAGCCCGGCCGTACCTACTGGCGTTTTGGCAATTTCCTGTTTCCGTTCTGGACGCAGGCGCCCAACGGCGAGTTCGGCAGTCACATGCATGCGCGCGCCTGGGTACCGCTCGACGACGAGCATACGATGTTCTGCTTTTTATGGTGGAAGCGCGGGCAATCGGCCATGTCGCTGCCGCAGCCGGCCTTCAAGGACGGGCGCCCGATCGGCGGCACCGGGCGCGGCAATAAGCTCTTGCCGAACACCAGCGACTGGTTGGGGCGCTGGCGGCTGGCGGCCAACGCCAGCAATGACTGGGGGCTCGACCGCGCCGCCCAGCAAAGTAACGCGATCTATAGCGGCATCGAGGGGATCCACCTGCAGGACCAGGCGATCACCGAAAGCATGGGTCCCATCGTCGACCATAGCTTCGAGCACCTGGCCCCGTCGGATCAGATGATCACGCGCACGCGCCGGCGGCTGCTGCTGGCGGCCCGGGCCTTGCGCGACAAAGCCGTCACGCCGCCCGGCGCCGAGGAGCCCGACGTCTATCGCGGTGCCCGCAGCGGCTACTTTATCAGTGACGACCAGCGCCCATGGCAGGAGGTCTATGCCCGGCAGCTGGCCGCCGCGGTGCGCCCGCCGGCTGAGCCCTTGCACGCCGCCGAATAGGGCGCCGCATCCTCCAAAGCCAGCAAGCACGGCGCGGCTCACATCCTCACCGGCTCCGCGACACCGGGTTTGCTGCCGCTGGTGATGTCTCCGAGCAAGTTGCGGATTGGCAGGGCGCTGTGCTCTTGTTGGCCTCGGGGTCGCATGGGCAGGGCCACAGCAAGGAGCAGGAGTATGCAGGGTCGGATGGGGATGGCGCTGGCGGCGTCTTTGTGGCTCGCCTCGACGCCGGGCGCGGGCGCCGAGGAAGTGACGCTCAAGGGCATCACCTCGTTTGCCGAAAAGACCTTCTATTCTCGGGGCTTCGAACGCTTCATCGACAAGGTCAATGCCGACGGCAAAGGCCTGGTGCAGATCAGCTATATCGGTGGGCCCAAAGCGATGCCGCCGTTCGAGGTGGGCAATGCGCTCAAAAGCGGCGTGGTCGATCTCGCCAACGTGACGGGGGCCTTCTACACCAACGTGATGCCCGAGGCCGATGCCTGGAAGCTGACGCAAAAACCGATGGCCGAGCTGCGCAAGGACGGCGGCTATGCCTATATGGCGAACCTCTACGAGCAGAAGATGAACGCCATCCTGCTCGCCCGGCACATCGACAACAACCCGTTCCATCTCTATTTGACAAAGCCGATTTCCGGGCCCGATCTCACCGGGCTAAAGCTGCGTATCACGCCGGTCTATCGCGATTTCTTTCAGGCGCTCGGCGCCACCGTCGTCCAGACTGCCCCGGGCGAGGTCTATACCGCGCTCGAGCGCGGCGTCGTTGACGGCTATGGCTGGCCGATCACGGGCATTTTCGACCTCGGCTGGCATGAAAAGACGAAGTTTAGGGTCGATCCGGGCTTTTACAGTGCCGAGGTCAGTATCCTCATCAACAAGAACGCCTGGGCCAAGCTGAACGATCGGCAAAAGCAGGTCATTGCGGATGCCGCTGCCTGGATCGAGGCGCAGGCCGCCGACGTTGCCAAGGAGAACGAGGCCGATATCGCCAAGCAGAAGGCGGCGGGCATCGAAGTCATTAGGCTCGGCGACGACTTTCGCAGCAAGGCCTACGAAGCTGGATGGGCCGGCGTGATCCGCCAGAGCCCGGAGCATGGGCCGAAGCTGAAGGCGCTCTTTTCCAAATAGGTGCGCGCAAAGAAGCGGGCGACGGGGATGACTGTGCTCTCGCGCTGGTATGGCGCCATGCTCGACGCTCTGATGGCCCTGGCGGCGCTGCTCGTGCTGGGCATGACGTTAATGATTGGCGGCGACGTGCTCTCCCGCAACATCGGCTACGGCGGGATAGCCTGGAGCAACGAGGTGTCCGAGTACATTCTCTACCTCGTCACGCTGCTGTCGGCGCCCTGGTTGTTACGGCGTGGCCAGCACATCCGGGTCGATATTCTTTTGCGCGCGCTGCCGCGCCGCCTGGCCTACGCGCTAGAATGGGTGGCGGACCTTTTGGGTTTGGCCTGTGCGCTCTACTTCGTCGCTTATGGTTGGCGGGTTGCCGCCGCCAGCTACGCGGCCGGCGCGATTAGCCTGAAGACCTTGGTCCTGCCGGAATGGTGGATGCTGGCCTGCCTGCCCGCGGCCTTCCTCCTCGTTGCCATCGAGTTCTGCTTTCGCATGCAGCGGCTGGCGCAGGCAGAGGTTGGTCCGCGCGCGGATGCGGTGTCGGCGTCTTAGCGCGAAATGAAGGCTCAGGCGCAAAAGGGGTAATGCCTTGTCCTGGCAGATGGCCGCACTCCTGCTGCTCGGCGGGTCGACCGTGCTCCTGTTTCTCGGCCTGCCGGTCGCGCTCTCCTTCGTTGCCATCAATATTGTCGGCGCCATGCTGTTCCTGGGGGGTGATCCCGGGTTGAGCCAAGTCGTGCGCAACAGCGTCGTATCGCTAATGAACTTTTCGCTGACCCCGATCCCGCTCTTTATTCTGATGGGGGAGCTCCTGTTCCATACGGGATTGGCGCTCAAAGTGATCGAGGGCGTGGAGCGGTTGATCCGGCAGGTGCCGGGGCGGCTCGCCGTCATTGCGGTGGTGGCCGGCACGGTATTTTCCGCCATCTCGGGCTCGACCATCGCCACCACGGCCATGCTTGGCTCTTTGATGCTGCCGATCATGTTGGCGCGTGGTTATCATCCCGCCTTCGCCACCGGTCCGATCATGGCGATCGGCGCCGTCGACATGTTGATACCGCCGTCGGCGCTGACCGTGCTGCTCGGTAGCCTGTCAGGGATATCCATCTCCAAACTGCTGATCGGTGGCGTCGTGCCGGGGCTGATCCTCAGCCTGGCCTTCATCGCCTACATCATCCTGACCGCGCTGCGCGCGCCAAATCTTGCGCCGCCGGCGCCGCCGCCGCAGCAAGCGCGTGGAGAAAGTTGGCGCCTGCTTATCGCCTATGTGGTGCCGTTGGTTTCGATCTTCGTGGTCGTCGTCGGCGCCATGTCGGGTGGCTGGGCCACCCCCACCGAATCTGCCGCACTCGGCGCTATTGCCACCTTGCTGCTCGCCCTCGCCTATCGCGCCCTGACGCTGGCCGCGTTGCAGGCGGCGCTGCGCGGGACCGTGGCCATTACCGGCATGATCCTCTTCATCATCCTTGGGGCCACCACGTTTTCGCAAATCTTGAGCTTTTCCGGAGCTACGGAGGGATTGGTGGCGACGATTCTCGGCCAGGGCCTCTCCGCCTTTGCCGTCCTGGTCGGCATGATGTTCCTCTTGATATTTCTTGGCATCTTCGTCGATCAGGTCAGCATGATGCTGATCACGTTGCCGGTTTTCATGCCGATCGTCGCCAGGCTCGGCATCGACCCGATATGGTTTGGCGTTCTGTTTCTCATCTGCATGCAGCTTGGCCTGCTGCTGCCACCGCACGGGCTGCTCCTGATGACCATGCGTGGCGTGGCACCCCCTGAGGTGACGATGGGCCACATCTTTCGTGCCGTCGTGCCCTATGTGGTGATGAGCCTCCTGCTGCTGGCCGTGCTGCTGCTGCTGCCGGCCATCGCCACTTGGCTGCCGAACCGCTTGATTGGATGAACACGATGCCGATATCGACCACGGTCGCCGACCGGCTTGCTGCGGATTTGGCCGCCTATGGCGCGCGCCGTTGCTTCGGTCTCCTGGGCACGGCCAATTTCAAGATTTCGCATGCGCTCGTGGCCGCGGGTGTCGAGCTCATTTCCGCGCGTCACGAGATGAATGCCGCGAGCATGGCCGACGCCTACGCCAAGGCCACGGGCGAGCTGACGCTCGTCAGCGTGCATTGCGGGCCGGGCCTGAGCAACGCCTTGACCGGCATCGGCGAAGCCGCCAAGAGCCGCACGCCCTTGCTGGTCTTGGCTGGCGATGTGCCTTCTGGCGCGGTAACCTCGAACTTCTATATCGAGCAGGCAGAGATGGTGCGATCGGTTGGCGCCGCCGCCGAGCGCATCCATACGCCCGCCACGGCGCGGCAGGACACGCTCAGAGCCGTCGTCCGGGCGCTGAGCGAGCGCACCACGGTGGTGCTGAGTTTGCCGACCGATGTGCAGGACGCCGCTTGGTCCGGCGCAGCGCCGCCGCTATCTTTGCCCCCCGCGCCGGCGCCGGCCCATCCCGATCCCGCGACCCTACGAGCCTTGGCCGATGCGCTCGAGGCAGCGCAGCGTCCGCTCCTGCTTGCCGGGCGCGGCGCGGTCATCGCCGGCGCCGAGCAGGCCTTGGCCGCCTTGGCCGCATTCAGCGGGGCCCTGATCGCCACCTCGGTTTGTGGTCACGGCCTCCTTGCCGAGGATGCCTGGTGTCTCGGCATTAGCGGGGGCTTTGCCTCGCCGGCGGCGGACGCGCTGATCGCTGAGAGCGATCTCATCATGGGCTTTGGGGTGAGCTTGACGCCGTGGACCACCAAGCGCGGCAAACTGATCGCCGCCGAGGCCGTCGTGGCCCAGGTCGACGTCGACCCGGGGCGGTTTGGTCGGCACACGCGCCTCGACCATGCCGTCCTCGGCGATGCGCGCGTTACCGCCGAGGCGTTGCTGGCGGAGCTGAAGCGGCGCCGGGCCGCGGCGCGTTCAGGCTGGCGCGATGCCGCCACGCGCCAGCGCCTCGAGGCGGGCTCGAACCACACGGCCTGCTACGAGGATGTTTCAACCGCCGACGGCATCGACCCGCGCACGCTGAGCAAAGCCGTCGATGCGATTTTGCCCAGGGAGCGCGTGGTGGCCTCCGATTCCGGCCATTTCTGCGGCTGGGTGCCGCGCTATTTGCGCGTGCCCAACGCGCGCGCCTCCTGTCTCAGCCACTCCTTCCAGTCGGTGGGTCTGGGCCTCGCGTCGGTCATCGGCTTGGCGCTGGCCAACCCCGGCGCGCTGGCCGTGCTGGGCGCCGGCGACGGTGGTTTTTTGATGTCGATCTCGGATCTCGAAACGGCGCTGCGTCTCAAGCTCAGACTTTGCATTCTTATTTATAACGACAGCTCGTACGCGGCCGAGGTGCATCTTTATCGTCGCCGCGGCTACGACGTCGACATCGTCCAGTTCCCGGAAACCGATTTCGCCGCGATTGCGCGCGGTTTCGGCTGTCGGGGTGTAACCGTGCGCACACTGCACGACCTCGAGCCCGTGCGCGCCTGGGTGCGCGAGGGTTGCCCCAGCGTGCTTCTGATCGACGCCAAGATCAGCCGGGATCTCGAGGCCGACTGGCACGCCGAGCATTTTCCGGCCTGAGTGCCACAAGGGTAAGCCAGACGCGAGCCGCGGCCGCAATCTCGGCGCGGCTGGCGGCAACGTCGTCGCGAAACGCGCGGGTGGCCAGGCGAAGCGTTGCCCGCGCGCGCCTTGGCGCCTGGCCTGCCGGTCCCCCTGAATTCCGCCGCAGGCAGCGGAACGATCCGCGGCAAATCTGGGTTTGCTTCCATGCTCGGTAAGGCGCAGGGATCAAGACGCATGCGCAGGGTTGATGGCAGAGTTGGCAGGCTGGTCTGCGGTCTTCTGTTGGCAAGCGTGGCCGCGAGCAGTCCAGCCTGGGCGCAGGGTTGGCCCTCCTGGGCCGATGACCTGTTCGGCACCGGACGGGGACGGATCGCGCCCAGGCGCGACAGCTTCGAGGCGCCCCAGCGCGAGCCGCGCCGGGATCTTGAGCGAGGTGAGCGCAATCAAGTCGGCGGCGATGTACGCGAGGGCGGGCCGCGGCCCGAGATCATCCCGGTAGCGCCGCCGACGGTGACCTTTGAGCCCGATTTCCCCGCGCACTCGATCGTGATCGATACGGGCGCGCGCGCGCTCTACTACGTCTTGCCGGACAAGCGCGCCTATCGCTATCCCATTTCGGTTGGGCGCGAAGGTTTCAACTGGACCGGCACGGAAAAGATTAGCCGCAAGCAGGCGTGGCCGGATTGGTATCCCCCGGCGGAAATGCGCGAACGCGACGCAAAGCTGCCAGAAAAAATGACCGGTGGTCTCAAAAATCCATTGGGCGCTATGGCCTTGTACTTGGGCGACACGCTCTATCGCATTCACGGCACCAACGACGTGAAGTCCATCGGCCAGGCGCAGTCTTCCGGCTGCTTCCGCATGCTCAATGGTGCGGTTGTGCACCTGGCCTCGATGGCCGAGGTCGGCACAGCCGTGTCGGTGGTGGATCATTTGCCGGCGCGCCAGGAGCTGAGCCGCGCCTCGCCGCCAAGCCCTGCGCCGCCTGCTGGCGAGGCGCAGCCCTCCCCCGCTCGCGCCGCGCCGCCTGCTGGCGAGGCGCAGTCCTTGCCCGCCGTCCCCGCGCCGTCGCGCACAAGCACCGAGGCGCTACCGGATTATTCGAGCTTGCGCGATTACGCCCTGCAAAGGCGCTGAGCTTTGTTACGAGCGAGCGAGCCCCGGGCAGTCGGGCGGCGCCGCGCGCGGCCTCATTAGCTCTAGGCGCTTTGCTGTATTTTGTGAGGCGCTTTGCTATATGTCGCCGCACTCACTTCGCCGCACTCACTTCGCCGCACTCAAGGCCGCGTTCGCTCGCCTGAGCGTGAAGCGGTGCGGGGAACGCAAGGCCGCCCTTCCAGTTCACCCCCATAGTATCCCCGGGTTAGCCCTGCAGGAGCGTGCACCATGGCCGACGGCACGGTCAATCGCCGCAGGTTTCTCTCCGCCACAGCCGTCGCCGCCGCCAGTGGCCTGGTCCCCGGCGCGGCGACGGCGCAAGGCGGCGAAGGTCCCGAGCGCGTGCCAGCCGACAGACATCCCGTTTCGCTCAGCGTCAATGGGCGCCCCCATCACCTGGTGATCGATCCACGCCGCACGCTACTTGATCTGTTGCGCGATGATCTCGCCCTCACCGGCGCCAAGAAGGGCTGCGATCACGGCCAATGCGGCGCCTGTACCGTGCTCGTCGGCGGCAAGCGCGTCTTGGCGTGTCTCACGCTCGCTGCGGCTGTGCGCGCGGATGTCAGCACCATCGAGGGTTTGGCGTCCGCCGATGGCGCCCTGCACCCCATGCAAGAGGCCTTCATGCAGGAAGATGCCTTCCAATGCGGCTACTGCACACCCGGACAAATCCTCTCGGCCATTGCCTGCGTGCGCGAGAAGCACGCCAACGGCGAGGACGAAATTCGTGAGTTCATGAGCGGGAATATCTGCCGTTGCGCCGCCTATCCCAATATCGTCAAGGCGATCGCACGCGCCAAGTCCCGCACGGAGGCATGACCCATGCGTCCCTTTGCCTACGTTAGCGCCAACACGCCGAAGCGCGCCATCGCGGCGAGCACGGCCGAGAGCCAGTTCCTCGCGGGCGGCACGACCCTCATCGATCTGATGAAGCTCGACGTGCTGCAACCGGAGCGCATCGTCGATATCAATCCTCTGCAAGCGCGCTATGGCGGGATCGAGAGGACCGCCGAAGGCGTGCGCTTGGGCGCACTCGTGCGGATGGGCGAAGCTGCGGACGATCCGGTCTTGCGCAGCGAGTACCCGGTTCTGGCGCAAGCCTTGCAACAAGCCGCGAGCCCGCAGTTGCGCAACATGGCAACGCTGGCGGGCAACGTCTTGCAACGCACACGCTGCACCTATTTTCGCAATCCGAGCTATCATGCCTGCAACAAGCGCGAGCCGGGCTCGGGCTGCGCGGCGCTCGACGGCCTCAACCGCAAGCACGCCGTGCTCGGCGTCAGCGAGCACTGCATCGCCACCTACGCGGGTGATTTCGCCCAGGCGCTGATCGCCCTCGACGCCAGCGTCGATGTCGCCGGTCGCAGCGGTGAACGCCGCATCCCCTTCGCTCAGCTGCACCGCCTGCCCGCCAACACCCCAGACGTGGAAACGACGCTGGCGCCCGCTGAGTTGATCACGGCCTTTTTCGTGCCGAGCGGGCCTTGGACCCGGCGCTCGCACTACCTCAAAATTCGCGATCGGGAATCCTTCGCTTTTGCGCTCGCCTCTGCCGCGGTGGCCCTGCATGTGGAGAACGGCGAGGTGCGCGAGGCGCGCATCGGTTTGGGCGGTGTTGCCACCGTGCCCTGGCGGGGACGGGAGGCCGAAGGCGTGCTGAAGGGCAAGGCGCTGTCCCAGGAGAGCGCACAGGCGGCGGCCGAAGCTGCCTTTGCCTCGGCGCAGAGCCGCGATCAGAACGCCTACAAGCCGGAGCTCGGGCGCCGCACCCTGGTGCGTGCGCTGATGACGGCCGCAGCCCTGGAGATTTGAGCATGGTCAGTATCGTGCCTGCCGCGATTGGCGCCCCGACCTTGCGCATCGAGGGCCGGGCCAAGGTCACCGGCAGCGCCCGCTATAGCTCCGATGAGGCGGTGCCGAACGCGGCGCACGCCTACCTCGTCACCAGCGCCATCGCGCTGGGGCGCGTGGCTGGCTTCGAGCTCGAGGCGGTGCGCCGCGTGCCTGGGTTCATTGACATCCTCACGCATGAAACGGTGCGGGGGCAGGTCAAGCCACCGGCGGCGCCCGGCGGCAAGGGCAAGACCACGACCACGCTCGAAGCGGATCGCATTTGGCACGCCGGCCAGATCATTGCCGTGGTGGTGGCGGAAAGCTATGAGGCTGCGCGGGAGGCGGCCCATAAGGTGAAGGTCACCTACGCCGAGGAGGCGCCCGCCGCCAGCTTCGACAGCCCCGGAGTGACGAGCGAGCTCGCGGCAAGCGCGAACAAGCAGCAGGAAGATCCGCAGGTCGGCAACGCCGCGGAAGCTTTCGCGGCGGCGCCCGTAAAAATCGAGGCAGACTACGAAACGCCGACCCAGCACCACAACCCGATGGAACTTTTTACCACGACGTGCCTATGGTCCGGCGAGCAGCTCACCATCTACGAACCTAGCCAGTTCGTGCATTCGGTGCGGGCGGAGGTTGCCAAGCAACTGGACCTCAAGCTCGAGAACGTGCGCGTGATCTCGCGCTTGGTCGGCGGCGGCTTTGGCTCGCGTGGAGGCATCACCTCGCGGACCGCCTGGATCGCCTTGGCGGCGCGCCGCATCAATCGCCCCGTGAAGCTCGTCGCCACACGCGCGCAGGGCTTCACCATCGCCACCTACCGCGCCGAAACGCGCCACCGTGTGCGCCTCGCTGCGGCGTCTGACGGCAGGTTGAAAAGCCTCAGCCATGAAGGCTGGGAGGTCACGTCGCGGCCCTCGACGTACAACGTTGCGGGCACGGCAAGCACGGCTCGGCTCTACAACTGCGGCAACGTTTGGACACGGGTCAATATTGTGCATGCTGATCGCAGCACCCCAGGGTTCATGCGCGCGCCGCCCGAAACGCCCTATCTGTTCGCGCTGGAGAGCGCGATGGATGAGCTGGCGGTTGCGCTTGGCATGGATCCCGTCGAACTGCGCCGCATCAATGATACGGCCGTCGAGCCGATCAAGGGTCTGCCCTACACCAGCCGCAACCTTGTTGCCTGCTTCGATCAGGCGGCCGCCGCGTTCGGCTGGCGGGACCGCTCGCCGGCACCCTCCTCGATGCGCAACGGCGATTGGCTGATTGGCTGGGGCTGCGCGGCCGCCACCTACCACGCCAGCATCAGCGCGGCTGCCGCGCGCGTCCGGCTGACGCCGGATGGGACCGCGCGGGTCGAGACCGCCGCGCACGACATCGGTACCGGCGCTTTGACGGTGATTGCCATGACGGCGGCGGATCGGCTCGGCCTCAGTGTCGACAAGGTGGCCGTGGAGATCGGCGACAGCGACCTGCCGCCAGGTGGGCTGGCCGCCGGATCGACGCATACCGCCAGCGTCGCAACGGTGGTGGCCAAGGCTTGCGACGAGATCAGGGAGCGGATCGCGCGGGCGGCCACGCGCGCCAATGACGGTCCCCTCGCCGGCGCCGAGCCCGCGAGCCTGGTGCTCGCGCAAGGGAGCCTGCGCCTGCCCAATGGCGCCAGTGAGCCGCTCGACAAAGCCGTGGGACGGCTGGGTGGCGCGGTTGAAGTTTACGCCGAGAACATCCCGCCCGGCGCACCGCCTCAGGCCGCGCAAATGGTCTATCACGGCCAACCGGCGATGGCGCGCGGCTCCGAACTCAAGGATCAGATTCGCCATTCCTTTGGCGCGCACTTTGTCGAGGTGGCCGTGCACGCGCTGACGCGCGAAATTCGCGTTCGACGCGCCACCGGCGCCTTTGCGGCGGGCACCATCGTCAATCCCGTGACTGCCAGAAGTCAGCTTATGGGTGGCATGATCTGGGGGATCAGCGCGGCGCTCTTTGAAGCAACCGAGATCGACGGCCGGCTGGCACGCTACGGCAATGACGATCTGGCCGAGTACCTCGTTCCCGTCAATGCCGATATTGGCAAAGTCGACGTCATTTTGGTGCCCGAGGAGGATCACGAGGTAAACCCGCTCGGCATCAAAGGCATTGGCGAGCTTGGTACGACCGGCATGAACGCAGCCGTGGCAAATGCGCTCTATCACGCCACGGGGATTCGCCTGCGCAAGCTTCCCCTGCGCCTCGACGCCTTGCTTGCCTGACGGCACGCGGCGCCGAACGATGGGTCCTAGCGCCGTGGCAAGCGCCGGCGCGGGGCCGGCCCTTGCCACACCCGCGCAACGCTGCGCGCGGTCCACAGCCGTCCATGGCGCGGGGTGGTCGAGCCGCGCGCGTTGAGCGCGCCGGCAATCAGGGAGGCTTTTTTGAAGCCGCGGCGCTTAAGGCGGCCGATTAGCCGGCGGGCCTCCGCGGCCCGGCGGCTATAGAGTGCGCGGCCGGCATTGAGGCGGGCGTCGGGGTGGGCCCGCCGGTGCCGCCGCATCAAAAGGTAGAGCGCATGCGCGGTCCAGCGGCCCCGGTCCGGGCGCAGGCCTTGCCGGTTGAGCGCTGCGGCGAGCCCGGCATAGGTGGTCACGCCGGCCCGGCGGAGTTCGTCGAGGAGGAAGCCCAGATGGGCAGGACTGTGGGTGCGGTGCATCTCGTTCTGATCTTGCGGCCTGATCTTGCGACCGCGCTCGGGGGAGGATCGATTTGGTCTGCGGCGGGCCGCAAGCAGGGGCCCGCCATCCCCAAAATATGGGGACGGCGGAGGAGATTTGCCAGGCCGAAACCCCGCCTGGCCAAGCCGCGTTTTCCTCTTGCTAGGCACGTCCAAGCGTACGGGAGGCCGCCTTGAGGCTCCCGCCCGGTTTCAGCATAAAAGCGCCGCGCAGAGGCGGCCGGCGGGCTCGCTCGCGTCAGAGACCTGAGAGGTTGGTATGGAACCACTTGTCCTCATCTTCCCGCACAGGCTTGGTAAAGACGAGGCCCTGCGGCGGATCAAGCCGGCATTGGGTACCGCGGCCCAGAGTTTCCCCGTGCTCAAGGTGGAAGAAGAGACCTGGTCGGGTGACCGCCTCGACTTTCGCGTGCGCGCGCTCGGTCAGGCGGCCGTCGGCAACGTTGAGGTGGGCGAGGAGCGCATCCGGCTCGAGGTGACGCTGCCGTGGTTGCTCAACAAGTTCGTGCAAGTGGTGCAGAAGACGATCACGGGTCGGGCGCGCATCCTGCTCGACAAGAAATGAGGCCGCCTAGCAACCCCCTAGCTTCTCGCCGCGCAAAGGCGGGCGGGCCGGGCGTCTCAAATGCTGCGGCGCGGAATCGTCGGATTCACAAACCGTTGCCTTCCCTCTTATATTCTCTTGGGCCTCGAGCCGACTGACCGGCAGAAAATGGGCGGTGCCATGGCGTCAGTACTCACTCTTTGGTGCACCACACGGCAGTGCGAGGTCACGACCGACATCTGGCTCGATGCGGAAGCGTTGCTCGACCTGGCGCTGCAAAGCGACAGCATCCGCTGCACGGTGTGTGGTCGGCCGCATTCCCTGAAAGAGGCCTACCTCAAACCGGCGGCGCCACAGGCGCGTCCGGTGGCCTCGACGCTGGCCGCGCATCTCCAGCAGCGCCGCGCCAACACCCACTGAGGCAACGAGCGCGAAAGAACGGGCCGCCCGGTGTGGCAACCGAGGCCTGCGCCTGTGCGCTTAAGACCGCCGGACGGCCGCGGGCTGCGCGCCGGCGCAACCTGTCCCGGCGGTCGCCGGCGCCCCACGCCATTCGTCTTGCCCCTAGGATCGAAAAAAAATGCATCCGCCCCAGGTCAGGGCGTGACAACGCCAAAGCGCTTGGGAACAATTGGCACCTTGCGGCAACCCCGGAGCAAAGAAGGGTCAAGTGTTGTGGCTGACGCGGTCGAAGCCGGCGAAGGCTGGCGCCTGTCACCGGCCGAGTACGGGCAAACGCGCCCCGCCCTTTATCGGACGGGCGCACCTTTCTCCTGCTATGTGGGGATGCGCGACGGCTGCCGCCTGGCGCTCGATGTTTATCTCCCGCAAGGCTCGCCCGGCGCGCCGGGGGGGCAAGAAAAACGCCCGACGATCCTGATTTTCACGCCCTACTATCGCCGCTTCCGGTTGCTGCCCGGCGCGCCCGCCACCACCGAGGCAAGCCCCAACGCCGGCAAATGGCGCGACCTCTTCGTGCCGCGGGGGTATGCGCTCGTGGTCTGCGACGTGCGTGGCACCGGCGCCAGCTTTGGTACACGCGACAGCTTCCGCTCGCCGGCCGAGCGTGAGGATTTCGGCGAAATCGCCGATTGGGTGGTGCGCCAGCCCTGGTCGAACGGAATGCTGGGCGCCACCGGCATCTCCTACGTCGGCGCGGCGGCGGATTTCCTGGCGAGCACCGGCCATCCCGCCGTCAAAGCCATCGCTCCCTTGTTCGCGGTTTGGGATACCTACGCGGATCACTATTACCCCGGCGGCCTTCTGCTCAACCGCTTGGCCGAGACCTACGACGAGCTGATGGTCGCCCTCGACCAGGACCGCCGCGATCTCCTGCAGAAATTTGCCTACTTCAAGGATCCGAACCTGGCGGGACCGCAGCCCGTCGATGCCGATGGGGATGGCGAGCTCGTGCGCGCCGCCGTCGCCGAACATCGCGGCAATTTCCGCATGACGGAGTTCATTCGCGAGTTTCGCTTCCAGGACGACGCGCTCGCCTCCGATCCGACCATCACACC
>Ga0075424_100002349_pt1 | contig 17276 bp, 11 predicted proteins | sample SoiMethybrSBSTD3_FD_75301 | JGI IMG/M metagenome (GOLD analysis project Ga0075424, IMG submission 75301) | Bulk soil microbial communities from a Populus tree surrounding site in Tennessee, USA - Soil MetaG P. TD hybrid SBSTD3 | ecosystem: Environmental > Terrestrial > Soil > Tree plantation...
GAAGACGCTGTCGATCGAGTCGATGCACGGCTACGGCATCGCGCAGCACATCCAGATGCTGTCGGCGGACGTGCTGACGATCGAAGAGGGATCGCTGTATCCGGCGCTGCAGCGGATGCTGGTCAAGAAATGGGTGTTGGCCGAGTGGAAGATTTCGGCCAACAACCGGCGAGCCCGCTTCTACACGCTCACGACTGCCGGGAGGAAGCAGCTCGGCGTCGAGGAATCGCGATTCTCCCAGATGTTCGGCGCGATCATGCGCGTGATGAAGACGACATAGTGTCCTGACTCTCAGGAGAATATCCTGGCTCTTTGCTCCGACGTCTGCTGTTCCTCTTCCAGCGGAATCAGTTCGATCGGGATCTGCAAGACGAGCTGCGCTTTCACGAGGAGATGAAGGCGCACATGGGCAGCTCCCTTCGAAAGCGCTAACGCGATTGCGTCATGACTCGGACCTTCTTCGCAGGCTCGACCGTGTAGTGGCCGTACATCCCCGCCGCCAGATGTCCTTCAACATGGCAATGAATCATCCACGTACCGGGACTCCGGACGATCATGTCGGTGGTGTGCATTTCCGCGGGCAGGAGCGGAACGGTGTCGACGGAGCTGTGCGCGAGCGTGACCGTGTTCGCGTGCCAGTGTGCGATGTGAAAGACCCCCATCCCGGCCAAATACCAGCGCACCCGCTCTCCCTCGGTCATCGTCAGACCCATCGTATTTCCGTACACGTAGCCGTTGATGGTCTCGCGCAGATTCGTTCCCCCCACCCCGAATCCGACGTTCACCGGCTGCCCGTCGATCTCGACGATCGCGGGCACCGCCGACCGCTTTTTGATGTTCGGGTCCGGCGAGTCGATGAACCGTGCGATGTTGTCGTCGAGGTACTGGCTGTCCAGCTCGTTGATTGTGTATAAGATCACGACGAACTCGCGGTCGACATCCTTCGGCGTGCCGTCGGGCTTCGTCGTGCCCTTGGCGCTGATCAACATCGGTCCCACCAGCCCCGCGGCGACGTCGCGCTGCTCGTTGACGTGGGAGTGATACAGCCACAGCTTCGAGCTCGGCTCGCCCGGCTGCGGCCCAGCGCTCGGCTCGACTTCCCAGGTATAGGTGAACGTCGCGCCCGGCGCCACGGGGGCCACGCCATTTGATGCCTCGTCGTACTTGACGCCGTGCGGGTGCATGCTGAAAGGGAACCGCGCGTTGTTCTTGAACACCACCTTGATACTGTCGCCGACCTCGGCCCGGATCACCGGCCCGACGATGCCGAGGTGTTCCCAGGCAGCGGGCCGCGGCTTCAGCGCGGTAAACGACGCGTCGGTGTACTCGTGATACACCGCCTTGCGATAAATCGGCCCGATGCGGCCCGGACCTTTCTCGGTGTAGTACCGGGCCCGCTCGTCGTAGGGCTTGCCGGTCATGTGATCGTGATCCGCCGGCGCGTAGTTCCAGTCGACTTCATCGGCAGCGATGTAATAAGTGCGTATCGCGCCCGAGAGCTGCAGCTGTTGCGGCCGCCGCTGCGCCCACAGCCCTTCGGACATCGCACCGCCGACCAGAACCGCGATAATCGCGAGTGCCCCCGCCCGTCTCCGCATACGTCCTCCCTTCAGCAGAGTCCCCGTCATTGCGCCCTTGCTTGTCCTGCCGAGCGTGCCGTCGCGCCTGAGTCCTTCCGAAGCGAATGGAGGACAAGATACCAACCGGCGCATAGGCGCGGCAGGCATGTTCATGCGGGCTGTGTCGAACCGGCCTTGTGTGAGAGTCTGACGGCGGGAGACGGCACGGCGGCGAGCGCTGCGCGCGGCCGTCAGGTAATCAATCCAGCGCGAATCGCCTTGCTCACGGCCTCGGATTTCGAATGCACGTGAAGCTTCTCGTAAACATTTCGAATGTACCCGCGCACCGTGTTGACCGTGATGTCGAGCCGGTCCGCCGCCGCCTGGTAGCTGTGGCCATCCGCCAGCAGTCGCAGAAGCCGCAGTTCCTGAGCGGTCAGCGGCTCGCATAGCGGTTCTGCGGGCGGAGTTTTGCGGAACAGCGTCACCACTTTGCGCGCGATCTCCGGCGACATCGGCGAGCCGCCGGTAGCGGCCTCGCGAATCGCCTCGAGCAGCCGTGGCGCTGGCGTCTTCTTCAGGAGGTAGCCCACGGCGCCATTGCAGATCGACTCGAAGATCCTGCGTTCATCCGAATACACAGTGAGCATCAGCACTTCGGCCGAAGGCCAGCGCTCACGAATGAGTCGGACGCCTTCGGCGCCGGAGATGCCTGGAAGGTTGATATCCAGCAGGACAACCTGAGCGCCGCCTGATCCGGTGCGAAGGAACTGATCGACCGAGCCGTACCGCCCGGCGCAGCGGTACCCAGGCGCACCATCGACGAGCGCCGCGAGCGCATTCCGCGTCGTCGGATCGTCTTCGACGATGGCGACGCCGAGCGGTGCGGGGGGCGACGCTTGACGGCTCGCGACGTTCACGGGGCCCATGCTAGCGTTGCGATTGGACGGAACCAACCGCATGAACATGCGGTCGCGAGGCGGGTATCTTCACGAGGATACTCGTGCCCGGCGCGCGATCGCGTGTGGCTATCTGGACGGTGCCGCCAAGCAACGCGGCTCGCCGGTGCAGGTTGTCGAGCCCTCGACCACCCAGCCGCGCAGGCGCGTGCGTTCCGGCCCCGCCGCTGAATCCGATCCCATCGTCGCTCACTTCGAGACGAAGGGTGCTGCGCTCGACGGTGATACGAACGGCCACGTGTGTGGCCTTCGCGTGGCGCACCACGTTCGTGATGCTCTCTTTCAACATCAGATAGATGTGGCGCCGCTGATCGGAGGTGAGCGTCACGCGCGAGGCATCGCTTGGCGCGTCAACGGTCCACCCGATTGGCTGGCCGGCGAACAGTTCTGACGCCAATGCGCGGACGCGGGCCACGACCTGCTGCAGATTGTCCAATCGAGGATCGATAAACCACACCGCATCGCTCATGTCATCGATCACCGCGCGAGCGTTGTCGCCAATTGCGGTGAGGGCTGCCATCGCCTCCGGTACTGCCGCGTGCGCTTGCTGTTTCACCACATCACTCAGAATCGCAATGCGGGAGAGGCTGGCGCCGACGCCGTCGTGGAGATCTGCCGCAATCTGCGAGCGGACGCGCTCGACCGCAACCGCATGTCTGACACGCGCACGATGGAAGGCAAACGTGAGCGCCGAAATCCCGATCGCGAGGAGCGCGATGGACCAGCCGCGGCGCCAGACCGGCGCCAGCACGATGAACTCAACGGACGCAGGGTCAGTTTGAACGCCGTTGGCCAGGATGGACCGGACAAGAAACCGGTAGCGTCCCTGGGATGCGCCCGCCAGTGCCACCGTACGCGCGTCCGTCGTCGTCCACTCCTGATCGACGCCTTCGAGCCGATGTTGGTAGCGAAGGCCATCGGCACCGCGCGCGCCGGGTGTGACGAAATCGATCTCGATGCGGCGATCGCCTGGCTGCACCGTGAAGGCATCAACACGTTGCGCACCGTCGGCACGTATCGACAGTGGCATTCCACCGACTCGAACACCCGTGATCAGCGTCGTCGGCCGGAGCGGAGGACGATCGCCACGTGTATGGAAGAGAGCCACGCCGCCGGTCGTCGCCAGCCAAATGCGTCCCTGTCGATCGCGCAGCGCTCCCCGAATCTCGCCGCGGGGCACACCCTCGTCAGCGGTGTAATGGGTGAAGCGACCGGTGTCCGGGTCGAATCGATCGACGCCCCGCCCGGTCCCGACCAAGAGGTCGCCCGACATGTCTTCCACCAGGACCCAGGCCGTATCACTCGACAACCCTTGCGCCTTGCCATACCACGTGATCGCCGGTGTGGCCGCGTCTGCCTGGTCGACGCGCCCGAGGCCCTGATCCGTGCTCGCAATCCACACGCGCCCTGAGCGATCAACCAGGATCGAGCTCACATTCTCGTACGCTGGCAGCACTTGCCCGGGTGGCCCATGTCGCAAGGGGATGTCCTCAAATCGGCCTCGATACCGCAGCAAGTGCCCTCCCTCGAAGCCGACCCAAATGGCGCCTGAGCGGTCCTCCGCAAATGCGAGCGCGAAGGAGAGATCGCTGGGGAAACCGTCTTCCGGTCCGAACCGGCGAAGCGCGCCGGTTGCGATATCGACTCTGGCGAGCCCATTCGCGCCCTCCGCATACGTGGCCGCCCAGATTCCGTCATGTGAATCCTCGAATACTCTGAAGACACTGTCGGATCGAAGGCCCGCGCGTCGCGTATAGATCGCGTCCGGGTGACCGCCGGCCAGCGACGACGCCGGACCAGGGGCGAGGCGCAGCAAGCCTTCTCCGGTTGGAATCCACCAGCCTCTTCGTCGATCCTGGAGCGTCAGCTGCGACCACCCCCAGCCCACGTCCGCAATCGCAGCGGTGGCCCCGACCGGAACACGTCTGAACCGATGACCATCGAAACAACTCAGTCCGATCCGTGATACCAGCGTTGTTGCGCAGACGTCGCCATCGTTCGTTTCGAACAGTGCCGAGACGCTGGTCGCAGGTAGACCGTCTTCGGCTGTGTAAGTCGTGAATCCTTCCCGCGCGATCCGTCGAGCGCCCGATTCGGTGGCGGCCCAGATGTCGCCGCGCAGGTCGGTGGTGATGTCCCATGCGGTGAAGCCGCCCACCGTACCCTCGACGCGCAGCCCCTGGGGCGCGGCGAGCGTGGCCTCCACAATCCCATCGAGTGTCGCAATCCAGAGGGTGGAACGATCCGGATGAATGGCCCGGACGTTCCGATTCAGCAGTCCATCGCGCTCAGTGAACACGCGTCGCACCGCCTGCGCGTCGGCTCGCACGGTCGCGTCGCGATCGAGCAGCACCAGCCCCTGGCGCGTGGCAACCCAGACGCGCCGCTGGTCATCAAGGACGACGTTCAAGACGTCATCGGCTGGCAAGCCGTTAGCCGTTGTCAGCCGTGTGACGTGCCCGCCCGGCGGTCGCAGGTATAGGCCGCTCGTAGCACCTATCCACAGCATCCCGCGTTCGTCTTCGCGAACCGAATGCACGATGAGATCGTTCTCGACGGCGCGCGGCAATCCGATCTCCACTTCGACCAGATGCCGTTGTCCGGCGATCTCGAACAGATGAAGGAGTCCGTTTCCCGTCGCGCACCAGATGCTGCGATCCCTGGATTCCTCGAGCGCATTCACGCCCCCTACGCGCCGCCCATCGTCGCGTGCGATCGCGGCGAACCGGCCGGCGCCCTCCCCGCTCTCCGCGTGAAAGGCGAACAGCGCACCGTCGGCACCGACGAAGTAGCGTTCACCGGTCGCAGGCAGGAACGACCGAATTCGGACGGGGTCGATTCCCTGCTCTCGGCCGAACGTCACGGCGGTTCGGCCATCGAACCGCACCAGTCCTTCCGCGGTGCAGAACCAGAGAAACCCCCGTGCATCGCTGCGCACGCATTGAAGCTGGTCACGCGGCAGACCGTCGGCGGTGGTGAGCGTGCGAATCGGCAGTCGCTCGGCGAAAGACCGCGCCTGGGAGAGAGCCAGAATGACCGCAAGGACAAACGTGCCGATCACTCGCATGATGAGATAAGCGGGTCGCGACTATGGCAAAAAGCCACTTTCGTGTACGCGCGGAGCGTAAACCCCAAGCGATGCACCGGTCAATCGTCACCGGCGGACTGTGACATGACTGTGGCATGAGCCAAGAGAGGAAACTTTCGACTCCCATAGTTCGTCTATGCAAAGAGAAGCTGATGAACTTCCCTAGACGCTCGCTCGCGGTGGTGGCGGATGTATGAGATAGGTTCTAGTGCGCTTGACTGTCAGGAGAGTATCCGTGGGTTCTGTGCTGCGACGTCTGCTGTTCTTCTTCCAGCGGAATCAGTTCGATCGGGATCTGCAAGACGAGCTGCGCTTTCACGAAGAGATGAAGGCGCACGCCCTCGCCGACGCGGACGGCCTGAGCGGCGACGAGGCGCGGGCGGCCGCGCGGCGGCGGATCGGCAATCCGCTGCGGCTGCGCGAACAGTCGCGCGAACCGTGGACCTTCACGGCGGTCGAAACGTTCGCCCAGGACGTGCGCCACGCGCTGCGGTTGCTGCGGCGCGATCCGGGGTTCACCTTCACCGCCCTCGCCACGCTCGCGCTCGGCATCGGCCTCAACACCGCGATTTTCTCCGTCGCCTACGGCGTGCTCTGGCGTCCGCTGCCGTATCTCAATCCCGATCGCCTCGTCATCTTCTCTTCAACGCAGCAGACCGGGACGGGCGTCAAGACGTTCTCGACCTGGGCGCCCGTGACGTACGAGGCGCTGCGCCCGCGCGTCACCACGCTCGATGATCTCGCGGCCTACACCTCGATCGACGCGCCGTTCACCGGACGCGGCGAGCCGCTTCAGTTGCGCGCGCTCGACGTGAGCCCGAATTTCTTCGCCACGCTGGGCGTCACTCCCGCGCGCGGCCGCGCGTTCCTCACCGGCGCCGCGGCGCCAGACGATGATCGCAGCGCGATCGTCAGCGATCGGCTGTGGCGCACGTCGCTCGAGGCCGACCCGGCGATCGTCGGACAGTCCATCACCATCGACGGCGTCCCCCGTACCGTCGTCGGCGTGCTGTCGCCGGACTTCAGCTTCAGGCCGATAGTGCCCCGGCTCGGCGCGCTGCCGGAAGCGGACATCTTTCTGCCCGATCGCTGGCCCGGCGATACCGGCAGGGGCGCGTTTCTCTGGCTGCTGGGCCGCATGAAGTCAGGCGTGACGCAGCAGCGTGTGGAAGCGGAATTGACGGCGCTGGTGAACGATCCGTCGATCGCGCCCGCCGGCGCCCTCGCGCCCGAAGGCGTACGCGCGGCGGGAGTCCGCACGCTCGCGCGCGCGGTCAGCTTGCAGAAGTACGGCACGGAGTCGGTGCGCACGCTGCTGCTGATCCTGCTCGGGGCGGTGTCGTCCGTGCTCCTGATCGCCTGCGTCAACGTCGCGAACCTGCAGATGGCGCGCCTCACCGCGCGCCGCGGCGAACTGTCCGTACGCATGGCCCTCGGCGCGGGACGCCGGCGGATCGTGCGTCAGCTGCTGACGGAAGCGGTCGTGTTGTCGCTGCTGGGCGCGTCGCTCGGCGTGCTGCTCGCATGGCTCGCAATCGACGCCACGCTGCCGCTCGTTCCCCCGGGCGTGCTGCCGCGGTCCGGCGGCATCGTGATCGACGCGGGCGTGATGGCGTTCTGCCTCGGCTTGTCGCTCGTCTCGACGCTGCTGATCGGACTCGTGCCGGCGCTGCGCGTCGGCGGTGCCGCGTTTGGCGAAGGCGTCGCGCTCCACGCCGGCGAAGCGCGCACGACGGGCGACCGTCAGGGGGAACGCCTGCGGACGCTGCTGGTCGCCGCGCAGATCGCCATGACCCTCGTGCTCCTGATCGGCGCGGGCTTGCTGATTCACAGCTTCCTCCGTCTGACGTCGGTGTCGCCCGGGTTCGAGTCGAGCGGGCGCGACGGCGTCCTGCAGATCGTGAAGGTGACGCTCCCCGAACGTCTCTACGACGAGCCCGGGCGCATTCATGCGTTCGCGCGCGGCGTGCTCGATCGCATCCGGTACTTGCCGGGCGTGAAGTCCGCGAGCCTCATCAACTCCGTGCCGTTCGGCATGATGTTCATCCGCGGCGATTTCGAAATCGAGGGTCGGCCGACGCCGACGCTCGATGTCGGCATTCCGAAGATCGACGCGGACTATTTCAAGACGATGGGGATTCCGCTCCTGGCGGGACGCGAGTTTACCGCCGGCGACACTGCCGCAGCGGCGAAAGTGGCGATCGTCAGCGAGCGCGTCGTGCGCGAGTACTTTCCGGGCGGTCCCCGCGAGGCGCTGGGGCGGCGGGTGCGTGTGTGGGGGAACAGCGACTGGCTGAGCGTGGTAGGCGTGGTCGCGGAGATTCGTCAGAGGGGACTCGGTCAGGAAGTGCAGCCGATGATCTACGCGCCGTTCCAGCAGGACCGCAGCGGGTTCGTGCGGTTCGTCTCGTTCGTCGCGCGCACGGGCGCACCCGCCAGCGTAGCCGAAGGCATCCGCGCGGAGATTCGCCGCGCCGCGCCCGATCTGCCGATCGAGAGCACGGTGACGATGGACGAAGCGGTCGCGGCGTCGGTGGCGCAGCCGCGTTTCCGGACGGTGCTGCTGGGGCTGTTCGCGATCGCCGCGACGCTGATCGCGACGTGCGGCCTCTATGGATTGATGGCCTACGCGGTGACGCAGCGCCGCCGCGAGATCGGCGTGCGCATGGCGCTCGGCGCCGACCGCCGCGACGTGCTCCGTCTCGTGCTCACGCGCGCGCTCCGGATCGTCATCGCCGGCCTGATCGTCGGCCTCGCCGGGGCCGCCGTCGTGACTCGGGTGCTGCAGACGTTCCTGTTCGGGGTGACGCCGACCGATCCGGTCGCGTTCACGATCGTCACGCTGCTGCTGATGGCGGTGGGACTGATGGCGGCATGGCTGCCCGCGCGCCGCGCGACCAGGATCGACCCGTGCGTCGCGCTGCGCGCGGAATAGCGCTCAAAGAATGACGACACTATGGTGGGTTGCCACGTCGCGCCGCTATCGGTCGAACGAGGCGGAGGATCGTGGCTTTGAGGTTCGCGCTACCTCCCGACCATCTTCAACAAGGGCTCTGGATAACGGGCACCCTGCACTTCGATCTGTGACGCGGCGCGATCGATGTCTCGAAGGTCCTCAGCCGTGAGGTGAATGTCCAGCGCGCCGAGGTTCTCCTCGAGCCGATGACGCTTCGTCGTCCCGGGGATCGGCACGATCCATGGCTTCTGCGCGAGCAGCCAGGCGAGCGCGATTTGCGCGGGCGTCGCGTTCTTGTGCGCAGCGAACGTCTTCAGCCACTCGACGAATGCGAGGTTCGCCTTCCGGTTCTCTTCCGTGAAGCGCGGCACGACGTTGCGAAAATCGGTCGGCTCAAAGGCCGTCTTGTCGTCGATCGTGCCGGTCAGAAAACCCTTGCCGAGCGGGCTGAAGGGCACGAAGCCGATGCCCAGTTCCTCGAGCGTCGGCAGGATCTCGCGCTCGGGTTCGCGCCACCAGAGCGAGTACTCGCTCTGCAGCGCCGCCACCGGTTGGACGGCATGGGCGCGGCGGATCGTCTGCGCGCCTGCCTCCGACAACCCGAGGTGCTTGACCTTGCCTTCGCGAATGAGCTCCTTGACGGCGCCGGCGACGTCCTCGATCGGCACATCAAGATCGACGCGATGCTGGTAGAAGAGATCGATCCGGTCCGTCCGCAGCCGTTTCAACGATGCGTCGGCGACCGCGCGGATCTGCGAAGGACGGCTGTTGAGACCGGCCATCTTGCCCTGCTCGATGTTGAACCCGAATTTCGTGGCGATCGCCACCTGGTCGCGCACCGGCTCGAGCGCTTCGCCGACGAGATCTTCGTTGGTGTACGGACCGTACACTTCGGCGGTATCGAAGAACGTCACGCCGCGGTCGACGGCGGCCCGGATGATCGCGATGCCGTCCTCGCGGCTGCTCGGCCGTCCGTAGCTCTGGCTGATGCCCATGCAGCCGAACCCGAGGGCCGACACCTCGAGACCTGACTTGCCCAACGTGCGTTTCTGCATTTTCGTTTCTCCTGGTGGCTGCTCAGAAGAGCGACACGCCGGTCAATTCGGCGAGTCTATCTAACAGCTGATCTTGAAAGCGCTCATCAGACACCTTCCTGGCCGCGGCGTGCGGTCTGCGATGATGCCAGTATTGGCCGCTCGCGGTCGCAGCGGGGTCATCGCTGACCGCGAGCCAGGTCTGGGTGAGATATCCCATCTCGAAATCGTCGGGTGCTCCCGGGCCGCCCATCTTTGTCGCAACCCAACCGGGATCGACGGCATTGCTCAGAACGTCGGGCCAGCAGCGCGCGACCGCGAAGGCGAGTGCCGTCACATAAAGCTTGCTGTCCGAGTACGCCTGGGTGGAGCTCCATCGCCGCTCGATCCAATCGATATCGCGCAGCGAGGCGGCGCCGCCACGGTGCATCCCGCTACTGAGGTACACCAATCGGCGTGGCCGCGCGATCAGCGCCGTGAGCATGTAGGGCGCGAGTGTATTGACCGCAAGGATGGTCGCGTGGCCTTCTGGCGTCGGCGATCGGCCGCTCGTTAAATATGTGCCGGCGTTGTGAATGACCGCATCCATCCCTCCGATCGCGTTGACCTGGTCCGCGACGCTTCGGGTCTCAACGGCGCTGCTCAGGTCGCCGACGACCACACCAGCCGATCGTGAAGCGAGATCATCGACCGCCGAGGCGCGCGCACGAGATCGCGCGTGTACGACGACCTGATGGCCGGCTTCTATGAGCGCTCGCGCGGCGGCACGGCCCAGGCCGTCGGTACTACCAGTGATGAAAATGCGAGCCACCGTACTCCGACGTCAATTATTCCGGAGGAGCGTCTTGATTGCGCGCCGCTCGTCCATCGCGCGATAGCCCTCGGCGACTTGCTCGAGCGGCAGCTCGAGATCGAATACCTTGCCGGGGTTGATCTTGCCGTTCTGTACCAGCTCAATGAGGTGGGGCAGGTATCGGCGCACGGGCGCCGGGCCGCCGTGCAGGTGCACGTGCGTGTAGAACAGCTCCGCGCCGTCGAGTTGAACGCCGTGCGGGACGCCGACGTAGCCGATCGATCCGCCCGGTCGGGTGGAACGAATTGCCTGCATCATGGACTCGTGGGTGCCGACGCATTCGAGCACGCTGTCCGCACCGACACCTTTCGTCAGCTCCTTGACGCGCTCGACACCCTCGTCGCCGCGCTCGGTGACGATATCCGTCGCGCCAAACTCGCGAGCCAGCTTCTGCCTCGGCGCATGGCGGCTCATCGCGATGATGCGCTCGGCGCCCATCTGCTTCGCCGAGAGCACGCCAAGTAATCCGACCGCACCGTCACCGACGACAACGACGGTCGCACCGGGCTTGACGTTCGCCGCATCGGCCGCGAACCAGCCGGTCCCGAGTACATCGGAGACGGCCAGGAAACTGGGAACCATGTCCGGCGACGGAACCTCCGGTGTCGCGACCAGCGTACCGTCGGCCATCGGAACACGCAGAAGCGGCGCCTGGGCTCCGGTGATCCACTGACGGTGCGCGCACGACGTCTGATACCCGGCGCGACAGTGCGGGCACGTGTTGTCAGAGGCGGCAAACGATCCGATCACGAACTGACCGGGCTTGATTGACGTAACGCCGCGGCCGACGTCCTCAACGATGCCACAGTACTCGTGGCCCATGGGCGCCGGCCCGCTGGACGGACTGATGCCGCGATACGGCCACAGATCGGACCCGCAGATGCAGCTCACCGACATCCGGAGAATGGCATCCGTCGGGTCGATGATGCTGGGCTCCGGGCGGTCGTCGTAGCGGACGTCGCCCGGCGCGTAGAGAACTGCTCCTCGCATGATGGATTCCTTTCTGTCTCGTCGTCGTCTGAACCCACCTTACAGCCGGTGACGCGAGCGCGACTAGACGGCAAAATCGCTGCAGGGACAGTTCCCGTGACAGACCGGTGAGCCCTAATGAGGTGACGAGAGGTGTTACCGCGTAGGCGACGTCGTAATCACCTGATACACATAGTCGGTGAGGTCGCGCAAGCGGAGCGCCGACGTATCCTGCGACCAGTCGCCTCTGGTGGGAATCGTCGGAATCTCCACTGCGCGGCTCGTAATCAGCGCGGCCGCGATCGTTGCGCGCGCCTGAGCTTCATTCGGTTCCATTCCATCTCCTGCGCGCGTTCTGGTACGTTGGACCGTCACGCGGTTGGCTGTTGTTAAACGATCGGGCATCCACCCAGGTTCGATTAGCCATTTGAGGACCTCGGCGCGGCACGCTGTTGAACGGAAGTTGGAAGGCTGGCGCCTCTCAACCCACTCTGATGAGGCGTGCGGCTAGTGCAGGCCGGGGGCTCAGGAAAGGATCTTCAGTCTATCACGATGGCGCGACGCTGTTTGCGGCGATCCAGTATTCGTGTCACGCTGCACCGTCGCGGCCGGTGTATGTCGTCCGTGCAATGAGACGTCCGCCGACGCGGCGGGGTGAAGACCATGGCTACAGCGAAGCAAGCGCCAGCGATCGCCGCTAACGGCGTCGATTGGACGGGTGCCCAGACTCACGGTGGCGACTACGAACCTGGAACGACGCGGCGACGAACGTGATGTACATCGAGCAGGGCACCGTGCGGCTCTCGGTGTTGTCGCGTGCGGGCAAGGAGGCTGTCATCGCCGTACTGGAGCGGTGGCATTTTTTCGGCGAGGGGCGCCTACGCAACAGTCTCCGGATCGACTCAGCTCACATCGGACGGCCGAAGTGGAGGTGCTTCACGTTCTAGTTCCTGAATCCGCTTCAACGCTTCAGATTTGAGCGCGGCGGCGGCCTGCGCTATCGATGTTTCCCCGAGGCGCTCAACGTGTGGGACTCGCCGGTCAAGCGCCGCGATCAGTTCGTGCAACTCGCGGACGGTCTGCGCGCGTGTGCTCTGCGCAATTGTCGTTTCCGGCGTCGTCATCGCCACCGCTGGGCTCGGTCGTGTGTGCGACGAGCCGGACTCCACACCTCGCCGCAGCGAGAACAGCGCCAATAGCTACTCGCGTCTGGATTCTTCGCGGTCGACACGACTGATGGCGAAGTGCAGGAGGGACACGATTGGGGCGAGTATCCCACAGTGCTCGAAATGGTTCGATGATCGGTGACATCGGAGTGTGCCAATGGGACTCCCGAAGGGCATGGCTTTGAAGAGGCTGGTGACCGGAATGGCCGCAGGACTCAGGAAAGCACGAAGAACCATTATACGTCCGCGGTGCTGGCCGTGCGTATGCACGCGCACAGATGATTCGCATTCGCACGCGTTTACACAGATGACTTTATAATGTAAAGTTAACGCCGGGGTCTTGTGCCGATTGGAAGCGAAGCGTATGAACGCCGGCCTGGTTGCGGGCAGCAGGCTGCTCGGGGGCGTCGGCAGGGTGAGGTCCGATGACGGCAGGTGATGTGCCGGCGGCCTCGCGCCGCGGTCTGATGACCGCGGTTTCGTGGCTCGACTGGAAACTGGGCGCGCGTCTGCTGCTGAAATATCCCGCGCTCACGATCATCGGCGGCCTCGCGCTGGCGGGTGCCATCGCGATTGGGGCGGTCGGCATCGAAGTCGCCGACGAACTGCTGTACAAACGGCTGCCATTCGACGAAGGCGGCCGAGTCGTGCGCCTCGAGACGCAGGACGCGGCAGCGTCACACGTGGAGCCGAGGGTGCTCCACGATTTCGCGATCTGGCGGCGATCGCTGAAAACCGTGGTGGAGCTCGGCGCCGCGCGCCTGGGCGAGCGCAACGTGCTCACGGGCGAAGGCCGCGTCGAAGCCCTGCGCGTGGCGGAGATCACGGCGTCGGCGTTTCCGCTCACCCGCGTGCCGCCGCTGCTCGGCCGACCGTTGCAGCCGGCGGACGAACTGCAGAGTGCAGAGCCCGTCGTGGTCCTGGGCTACGACGTCTGGCAGAGACAGTTCCTGCAGGATCCGGCGATCATCGGCCGCGTCGTGACGGTGGGTCGCACGGCACGCACCGTGGTGGGCGTGATGCCGCCGCGCTTCGGTTTCCCGCACAATGAGCAGGTCTGGGTACCACTGCTGGTCCAGGACGCGCAGCCGCGCGAAGGGCCGGCCGTGCAGGTGTTCGGCCGCCTCGCCCACGGAGCAAGCTGGCAGGATGCCGCGGCGGAGGTCGACGTCGTCTCGGCACGCGCTGCCGCCGACCAGCCGACCACCCACGCGCAGCTGCGGACGCGCGTTCGCGCATTCGCCGGGCGCACCCCCGGTGATCCGCTGCGGCTGGAAGATCTGGCGGTCCACGCCATCGTCCTTCTTCTGCTGGGGGCTGTGTCGGCGAACGTCGCGACGCTGATCTTCGCGCGCACGGCGATGCGCGAACCGGAGATCCTCGTCCGACACGCGCTGGGGGCGAGCCGGGCTCGCGTGATCGCGCAAATCGTCACCGAATCGCTCGTGCTGGCCCTCACCGCCGCCTCGCTCGGACTTGTTGTGGCCCAGACGACGGTACGCTTTGCCTGGGCCCGGGCGAGTCGGGTCGTGGAGGACGGCCTGCCGTTCTGGGTGGATCTGACGCTCGAGCCCGCCACCATCGCGTACGCGCTTTTGCTCGCGCTCGTCGCGGCTGCACTGATCGGCCTGCTGCCCGCGCTGAAGGCCACGCGCGCGTCCGTCCAGCAGGGACTGCAGGGGATCACGAGCACCGGTGCGACGATGAAGTTCGGCGGGATCTGGTCGTTCATCATCGGCGCGCAGGTGGCGTGCACGCTGCTGTTCGTGCCGGCCGCCGTCGGAATTTTCAGCAACACCCTGAACGACGAATCGACGTCGACCGCGTTTCCGACAGAGCGTTACCTGAGCTTCCGTCTCAGCATGGATAACGAAGCGCTGGCCGGCGAGCGCGATGTGCCTGATGAAAAGCAGATCGCCGCGCGGCGCGCGCGCGCGTACGAAGCATTCGCGGGCCGGTTGCGTGAAGAGCCTGGTGTGACGCGCGTGACGCACGGCGATAGTCTGCCGACGATGGCCCCGGAGTGGGTGGCGGTGGAAATGGAGCAGGACGGTGCACCCCCGGCTCGCCTGCGCGGCAATTACGAGGGCGGATTCGCGATGGCTGCTGTGGGTGCCGGCTATCACGAGACATTCGGCGGCCGGATCGTGGCCGGCCGCGGCTTGCACGCCGCTGACGTCGGGGCGTCGAACCGGCCCGTGGTGGTCAACGAGGCGTTCATGCGCGTGGTGGGCAGGAATCCCGTGGGCGCACGGGTCCGTACGCTTCCGCGGGGCGGCGAGCGCGAACCGGGGCCCTGGCAGGAGATCGTCGGCGTGGTCACCGATCTGTGGACGCTCCCCGCCGATTGGAGTACGGCGGCGTACATCTATCGCGCAGCCTCGGCGGCGGAGCTCGATCCTGTCGTGGTCGCGGTGCGCGTCGCGGGGGACGCCGCGCCGCTTGCGCCGCGCGTAGCCGCCCTTGCACGGCAGGTCGATGCGGGGCTGCAGCTCCGGAATATCGTCACCTTCGACGAGATCCTCGCACAGGAGCACAGGCGGATGGTCGGCGGCACCGTTGTCTTCGGCAGCGTTCTGCTCGTGGCGGTGATCTTCTCCGCTGCCGGCCTGTACGCGCTCATGGCCGTCGCGGTGCAGCGTCGCACCCGCGAGATCGGCATCCGTATCGCTCTCGGAGCCAATCCGCGTCGCGTGCTGCGTACCGTGTTCGCCCGTGCGAGTGGTCAGCTCGGCGGCGGCATCGTCGCAGGCAACAGCCTCATTCTGCTCATCGCGTGGCGCGCCGACAGCCTGACGACGGATCTCCTCATCTCGTCGGTGATTACATCCGTCATCATGGCGGCCGTGGGCGTGCTCGCGTGCGCCGGACCGGCGCGCCGGGCGCTGCGTATTCAACCGACCGAGGCGCTGCGGGAAGGTTGACGTGAGATGGCCTTGGTTCGGCGGAGAGCTGGAAGTCGGGCTGCGTCGAGCCCTCCACGTCCGCGAGGAGCGACTCTCGACGCGGCACGACGCGTATCGACTGCTGTATGTCAGCGACATTCACCTCAGGCAGGGTCGTTCCGACCTTCTGTGCGGGCAAGTACTCGATGCCGTCACATGGTGCAATCCGGATGTGGTGCTGCTGGGCGGCGACCTGGTGGACCGCCGCTCGGAGTTGATCAAACTGAGTGAGCTGGTTCGCAAGATCCGCGACGTCGCGCGGGTGCTTGCGATCGGTGGCAACCACGACCGCAGAATCGGCATCAACCGCGTCCGTGCGGCCGTGGTGCATGGCGGCGGGCAATGGATCGACGATGACAGCGCGCGCCTGACGCATCGGGGGCGACTGCTCGTGATCTCCGGCCCTGAAGCTGCTGCCGCACCCGAAAGGCACGGCGAGCATGACGGACATGTCCGCGTCCTCTGCGCTCACGACCCACGAATCTGGAAGACATCCCGTCACGCCGGCTACGACCTCGTCCTGGCAGGGCACCTCCATGGCTGCCAATTGGTCGCCTGCGAGTATCGAGCCCGGTTGTTTCCTGGAGCGTTCTTTTACCCGTACTGCTTCTTGAACGATCACTGTGGATCGACGCGGCTCGTGGTGAGCCGCGGAGTCAGCGATCTGTTGCCGATTCGCTGGAAGTGCCCTCGCGAGGTTGTGCTGTGTCATGTCTGACCGGGACCGACCAGCGCGTCACTGCTCGCCCTGAGCTGCGTCGAAGGGCTCGCCCTGGGCTCCGTCGAAGGGCTCGCCCTGAGCTCGGTCGAAGGGCTCCCCGCCCCGGACGAATGCGCGCCAGCCTTGTGTCTCTGGTCTGCTTTCTCCGCGGTCTGCCGCTCTTCTTCTCCGCGAGACCCAGGACGCCGCTGCGGGTCCTGTGCATCATCGCGCTCGACACGGTTCACGTGCTTCGCAATGGCCGGTTATTGCCTCGAAGCCGATGCAAGCAGCTGGCAGCGTTCCTGGATTTTCAAGCCTGCACGAATGCACTCTGGGATGGCAAAGATCTGTGCGAGCCAGAATATCGTGCGCTGCGACAGCGACTGGAGAGCGTCGGCCTGGGGGTATGGATCACGGAATACGTCAGCCGGCTTCGTGAAGTGGAAACGCGGCGTCCGTCTATCGGCGGGGATCTCCAGCGCTTCGACGACGCTCGGTCGTACCGGGAGGCAGTCGCGCGGGTGTCGCTTGCCACGATAACGGCGATTGCACTGAACGCGGAGTGTCTCGACGAGGGAGTCCGGGCGACGTACTGCGACAGTGACGTGGAAGTGCTGTTTCGAATGACGATGCAATGCCAAATCATCGACGACGTCATCGACTACAGACAGGATCTGGCGGCGGGCTTGCCGAGCTTCCTGACCGCATGCGCGTCGCTGCCGCAGGCGATTGCGTTGACTGCCGGCGCGGTACCGTTCTATGCCGCGAGCCGTGTGCGTTCGGCGGGAGCCGGTGTGTTCCCGCTCGAAGCGGCGCTTCATGTCATCACGCTGGTGACCAGGCTCGTCGTTCGTGTGGCTCGAAGGAGAGGATGATGTCGGGAAAGACGATGGTCCTCATTCTTGGTGCGGTCGCGTGCTCGGCGACTGGACAGCTGCTTCTGAAATCGGGTGCCCAGCACCTGGCCGGGCTCGGCCGCTTCGAGTTCCTGCTTGCCGCCGTCCGGGACGTGCGTGTCCTGTCAGGGCTCGCAGCCTGGATCGC
>Ga0075424_100002360_pt1 | contig 17253 bp, 16 predicted proteins | sample SoiMethybrSBSTD3_FD_75301 | JGI IMG/M metagenome (GOLD analysis project Ga0075424, IMG submission 75301) | Bulk soil microbial communities from a Populus tree surrounding site in Tennessee, USA - Soil MetaG P. TD hybrid SBSTD3 | ecosystem: Environmental > Terrestrial > Soil > Tree plantation...
AAAGCGCGAAGCCGGTCACTGCCTGAATCCACCAAAGAGTGGTGTCTTCGTGGCGCAGCAATTTTCGATGGCCGCTGAATTCTTTGTACTCGTGATAGTTGGCGGGGAACTTGCGCATCGCGAGCAGCCCGTGGAGCACGAACATAAATGTCACCAGAGCGACGATCGTGCCGACCAGGCCGGGGTAGCTTTTGTCGAAAAACATCTGCCCTTCGAACATTTTGGTGACCCAATACATGGCATCGTTGCTGATCAGGATCGTCGACACGAAAGCCATGTGTCCCCACATGAAGAGACCGAGAAACAGCCCGCTCGCGCTCTGCACAAAGTCCAGCCGCGCAGGCCAGCGACTCTTACGGGTTCTTTCATGCAATCCGACTCCGGCAATGACATCGACCGAGTTGTCCATTGATAAGCTCCTATGGATCTCGCGGCGCGAATTGATCCTATTCTTCCAGCTTCTCCAACGCTTGCGTCTGAGAAACATGTATCGCCAAAACAAAACTCGTTATATTGGACCTTGGTCCAATATAGGGCCGAAACTTGTATCGTCTGGCGATAAACTGGTGGACTGTACATCTGATTTGCGTCTGAATTCGAAGAACCCTTCGACGAGCTCAGGGCGAGCGGCCAAGGCAAAAGCCGTTCGTGCTGAGGTTCTCGAAGTATGAACGGCGAACGCTAAATTACAGTTACAGTTCATTAGTCTCCTGATTGCATCGCCTTTGTACGCGGGTGCGACCGTTATCAATCAGCTTCTCGAACGCTTTGTGTCTGAGCAAAATCTATCGCTAAAATAATTTGGGGCATATTGGACCTTGGTCCAATAGGGTCCGGAGAGTTTATCTGACATGAGGATTATAAATTCGTGTAAAGTGGTTTGATGTAGCCACCCCGAGATCCCGCGCCAACACCGCGGATCAGGAGTAATAGCAAAAGTTTTTCGGATGAACTGGAGAGCCGCGCATGGTTGGAATACCACGAACAAGGCGCGTGAGTGACTTTATTTATGTATTCTCGGCGATACTCCTGGCCGGCTGTACCCCGCTCTACATGTGGGATACCCACGTTACAGCCACACCAAGGCCGGAATCCGTCGGCGTCGCCGAGCTGACTCGCCAGCCGGTAGCAACTTTTGGCCCTATTACCCCGGCCGGTTTTCAGGGTTTCAATCCTTTTCTGTCCCGCGCCCTTATTGCAGCGATGTCGGAAGCGTCTCCGTCTATCCCGGGAATTCCGACCTATCAGACAGTGAACATGATCAATGATCAGGGGTTATCAGCGGAATACACCGAGTTGATCTCGGGCTTTACTCGGAGCGGGATTTTAGAACGTGAACGACTACAGCGGCTCGGATCGTCGCTCGGCTCACGCTATGTGCTGTTGCCGGGTCTCGCCGACTTTAGTCAAATCCTCATCGACAGATTTGAGCTTGCTGGACTCAAGGTGGTCAGGAATCGGGTCATCACTCTGCGCCTTTGGCTGCAGCTCTGGGACACGCAGACAGGCCAAATTGTCTGGGAGTCTACGGGAGAGGCCAATGCGGCAAGCGAACTCTTTTTGCCACAGCGAGTCATTCCTCTCGATGAAATCGGCCAGAAGCTCTGGCTACGCATGATCGAAGATTACTTGCTGGCGGAGAAAAGCCAATCGCCATAAAAAGCGGGAGTTTGGAGTTTGGTCGAAGTAGGAGAGCCGATCTGCGTCTCGAACGTCATTCCCGGCAAGGTGGCGATAGCGAGCGCGACCCGGAATCCAGGAATTCCGTAGGGGCGTATGGCATACGCCCTTTCTGGATACCGGCTCGAGTTTATCCTGAGTCGTAGCGAAGGGCCGGTATGACACGAAAGAGAGCTGACTTGTTCAACAAACTTTTGAGACACCACACTAGCGTCCATGAATGAACCTTCCATCACTATCCTACCAAATTCTCATCGGCACCCACCGAGTCAAAATCCGTTGTGCAAAACCGCTTGTCTGCCACTGCTGGATTGTCCGATTGAGCGCAAAACGCAAAGGCTCATCGCTTTTTCTCACCGCCCATGCGAGCGGTTCTTTGGTCAGAAGCCAGTACAATCCTGTTAGTTCCTTTTCGCTAGGGTTGGTCCCTATCCGCCAGATCGTGGGAGCATCGTGGATAAAGACTTCTATTTCTCCCTTGCGCAGTGCCGCGATGCCATCGTCGGCGCTCGCTTGCGGCGCCAGAGTAGCGTTTTTGAAAAAATTTTTAGCCGCCATTTCGCCCGTGGTTGCTCGCACAAATCCTACTTTCGAGTTGACGCTTGAAAATGACTGCACGTCACGAAACTTTGAACTCTCTTTTGAGCGCACGAGTGCCATCTGTCCTATGGTGACGTAAGGGTCCGTAAAGCTCACCAGTTTTGCTCTTTCATCCGTAATCGACATCCCGGACATGACGATATCGATCTTGTCTTGGACCAGGGCTTGGATCAACTCGGGGAATGGGGTTTCCACGAATGTGATTTTTTTCCCAAGCTCTTTGCCGAGCTGCTTGGCAAAGTCTATTTCGACGCCAACCAGACCATATGCCGGGTCTTTAAAGGCCAGCGGCATATAGTCGGGTGAGACACCAATCCGGAATTCTGATTTCAGCAAAGTGCCGGATGGTTCGGGTGGCTTCGGCGGAGGTGGAGTTTTGTCGTCGTATGTATAAACAATACAGCCCGACAAATAAAAGACGAAAAACAAAACTGCAAGAACTCGGTAGCACAAGCTATTAATCAAGGTTGGAAACATCTTTTCCTCTGTGAAGTTGTGTTTCAATCCGTACGTTATTTCTAATGCTTTTTTTGATGTCCTCGGGTCCTCAGCCGAATACTGGTGCAAGCGCTCGGTTCGCGGTCAGTTGGATTTCGATCGAGCTCGCGTCGGAAGAATTTGCACCGTGACAAGCAATTTGTTTGGTTTATCGGTTGACCCACTCGCAACGAATTATTCTTTTAGCCTAAGGTTAGGCGCGTCTCGATCGATCAGTTTATCCACCCCCTTGTCGATGCGGCGTAGCGCCAAAGCTCAGGACGCCATCGCCTTTTCGTCGAGACGCCAACAGGCTGGCCAACTCGCGTATCATTCCAATAAACGTGATGAGCCATGTCGCCAGCGCCATATAGAAAAATCCGGCCGGAATGAAAGTGAGAAAGGCAAGACCCGTAGCTTTAGCAAAGATAAAGGTCGCAACCGTATACATGCCTAAGGGGAACACAAGGCTCCAGTATTGCGGATCATAGGTGAGCGGGAGCCGCTGCACCACGTGCCGCCAGATACCCCCGATCACCAGCAGCGGAATCCACCATGTGCCCACTGCCCAGAAGAGAAAGGTGAAGCCTTTTAGAAATGTCGAAAGCTCTTGGAGAAAGCTCCACCGCTCAACCACCAGCAATAATCGCGCGCCGGCGAGTGTCGTGATCGCCAACGCGCCCATGTTGATCCAGTAGCTCGGCGTCAGCGTTTCGACCGTGATAGGCAGGAACATCCAGCGGTAAAGAATCAGGGAGATGAACACGATATAGAGCATCGTGCCGATCAAATACATCGACAGGGAAACGAACAAGACGGGCTCGGCCACAGCAAAAGCAGGCGCGATAATGGCGCCCAGGACGCAAATGGACTCGGTCGAGACCACCACCAGCAACCAAGCGCCGTTAATACCGGCTTCGAGCGATGGTTTCGGCTCACGAAACGTCACTGCCGCAAAAAAGGCATATAGCAGGACAGCCCACAGCCCGAGTCCCACGAACCACAGCCCAATCGCGACGGATATAAAGGGTGTTAATACGGCAAACTGAGTTCCCAGCACACAGGTTGCCGCCACCTTCGTCAGGAAGGTAACTCCGCGGGCATGATGTGTGAGATCGTAAATGAGATGCACCCGATAGCAGACGAAGCGAATGGCAGTGACCGTCCAGAGCACCGCATAGGCGACTGCGTTCAACCAAAGCAGCGCCTGCGCGAGATACTCGTGCCCAAGGAAATGCGCCGCCAGCGACACAATACCTGTCGCCATCACGAGCGAAAAGTAGCCGGGGAAAAATGTAGCGATGGGCGATTGCCTCGCCGGTGAAGCACCTGAGCTGTTGATTGCTGTTGCCATTGTCACCGGTCCAGCGCGCGCAGGTAATGGAACAGCCCTAGATTCAAGCCGAGACAGACCAAGCTCGCCGCCGCCGCCGTCAGAACAAAAGATTCCTCGCCGCTCAGGTATGCTTCCATGGTCGTGGTAAACAACCAGAGTTGCATGACGGCGATGATTGAGACGATGCATAGAATCCCTTGCACGATCGCCATTCGCTGGCTGCGGGAAAAATTAGCGATCCTCATACGACTCCCTGCTGTACCCCGTTCGCATAGATGCGATTGCCACGGACACTCAGCAAAATGCGCGGCAAGGGTCGCCGCGGCGGCCCGGCGAGCGGCTGGCCGGTGAGCAAATCGAAAGAGCCCTCATGGCAGGGGCAGTGAAGCCGTTGCGCTTGCGGTTTTGGGATTACCGGACAGGAGAGATGCGTGCACTTCTGTCCGTATGCAACGAACTGTCGTTCGCTGATGCGCACAAGCAGGGACGCATCACCAGGACCTGGATAATGAAAAAGTTTGGCTCCTCCTACCGAGAGCTCATCCACCGCGGCGATGTCCTTAAGCGGCGCCTCCCCGCGAGCCCGCCGCAGTCTGCTCAAGAGCACAATCCACGCCTGGCCAACGAAGAAAGCGAAACTTGTAATCACCATGAGTTTGGTAAAATCGCGCCGGGAGCGATAATCGTCCTGCGGCAAGTCAATCGGGAACTCCTGCCGCCAGTGCGGCTGCTGCTCAGCGGCTCGATTATCCGGCGCGACGATTTCAGGGCTTGCCACTTTCACTCTCCATCTCCGCAATGTCGATTTCGTCCAGCGACAGGCTGTCTTCGAGTTGGTTGCCGACGGTGGGCTCGTAGAGCGCGGCAACTACGTCAAGATGCTCTACCGTCGAACGCGCAGGCACCATCATGTTCACTTTCGTCTTGATGATCTGAGCACCGAACTTGAAGCTGTTGAGCGCGCGTGATTGCGGCCGCAACCGCTCGATTTCGTCCCTCGTACCGAAAAACAGCGCCTGGCTGGGACAAACCGACGCACACATCGGCTTCTTGCCCACCGAAGTCCGGTCGTAACACATGTCGCACTTCATCATCAGGTGCATGGCGGTGTTCATCTTCGGCACGCCGAAAGGACAGGCGAGCACGCAGTTGTTACACGCGATGCACCGCGGCTTGCGGGCGCTTTGCACGACGCCGTCATCGCTACGTTTGATCGCATCGGCAGGGCAGACCTCCGCGCAGGTGGGAGATTCGCAATGCATGCACACCACAGGGACGGTCTGGGGCGAACTGGCTTGATCGATGTAGTCCAGTTGAATCATCGAATAACCCTTGTGCGTGTCGCATTCGGTACAGGCCTGCACGCAGCCATTGCAGCCGATGCACCGGCTCGGATCGACGAAAAATTCGTTGCCTTCGGGAACGGCCATTATGCTCCCCCACGCTAATCTATCGGCGCCGGCGCAGGCGCCTTTTTCAGCCGCGCGGCGCAAACCTTATACTCGGGAATCTTCGAGATCGGGTCTTGCGCGGCAATCGTCAGCTGGTTGGCGCTCTTCTCTGCCGGCCAATGATAGGGAATAAAAATCGTATCAGGCCGAATGGTCTTCACGACTCGTACACGTAAAGTGCAGGAGCCCCGTCGCGACTCGGCTGTTGCCCAGTCGCCGTCCACCAAACCTACGCGCGTGGCGAGTTGCGGATGAACCTCGATAAATGGGTCGGGACACTGATCCACCAGCGGTCCGATGCGCCGAGTCTGCGTCCCGGACAAGAACTGGCTGACAACCCGCCCGGTGGTCAGAATGAGCGGATACTCTCGGTCCGTTTCCTCCGTTGGAGGTCTATAGGCCGTTACGTTGAAATGTGCCTTGCCATCGGCGAAATAAAACGGCCCCTTTCCTTGGGCTACGGGATTCCATGACCCTGGCTCGAAGAGGCGCACGGTGCCACGATGATCATCGGCCGGACAGGGCCAAAAAACTCCATCCTGGCGCTCGATCTTTTCATAGCTGATGCCGGAGTAATCAGCGATGCCGGAGCGTGAGGCCACGCGCAACTCGTCGAGAATCTCTCGCGGGTTGGAAAAGGTGAACCCATGGGGCCGGTGCAACGCTTGCGCAATGTCTTGAATGATGCGCCAATCTTCCCGCGCTTCGCCGGGACACTCTACGGCCTTGTTGATCTTGATGACGCGGCCCTCGGCAGTTGTGACAATACCTTCGTCTTCTTCCTGCAACGAACCCGGCAGGACCACATCGGCATAACGTGCGGTGTCATTGAGGAAGAAATCGATGGCGACGTAGAATTCCAGCTTCTCCAGCATGCGCCTGATAAAATTATTGTCCGGCAAGGACACAACCGGGTTAAAGCAAATCGACAAGAGCCCGATGATTTCGCCGCGATCGATCTTGCGGAACATCTCGTAGGCATCGACGCCGGCCCCGGGTAGATCGTCCTGGTTGATCCCCCATACTTTGGCGATATACGCCCGGTGTTCGGGATTGGAGATGTCACGCGCGCCGGGTAGCTGATCGCACTTTTGCCCATGCTCGCGTCCACCTTGCCCGTTCGCCTGGCCGGTAATCGTCGCATAACCGCAGGCTTCGCGTCCGATTCTGCCGGAAGCGAGCACGATATTGATTGCCCCCAGGCAATTTTCTACGCCATGGCTATGGTGCTCGATGCCGCGGGCATGCATCAGAAAGCTGGTCTTCGCCGTTCCCCACCACTCCGCTGCCTGGCGAATCGCGCGTTCGGCAATTCCCGTCACTTCCGCCGTTCGCTTGAGGGTCCACTGTTTTACGCTGGCGGCGACATCGTCGAAGCCGACCGTATGTTGGCGAATGAATTCGTGGTCAAGCCAGTCGTGCTCGATCATCAAATGGAGAATGCCGTTAAACAACGCCGTGTCACGTCCGGGTTTGACAGGCAAAAACAAGTCGCAGGTTCGAGCGATGGGTGTGAGGCGGGGATCCACCACGATCACTTTCGCTCCGTGTTCGCGTGCCTGCCAAACGTAGTCAGTCGTGATCGGCGCGCAATCGGCAACGTTCGCGCCGCTGATCCACACGACCTCGGCGCCCAGGATATCGTTCCACGGATTGGCGGCGCGGTCGACACCGAACGCTTTTTTGTTCGCCGCCGCAGCGCTGACCATGCAAAGGCGCCCGTTGTAGTCGATGTAGGGAGTCTTCAAACACACCCGCGCGAACTTCCCCATCAGGTAAGCTTTTTCAATCGTTAAGCTCGCGCCCGTGAGCACCCCAAAGGCTTGGGGTCCGTGGTGCGACTGGATGCGCTCGATCTCCGAGGCCACGCGGGCGATCGCATCTTTGTACGGCAAGGGCGTGAAGCCGCCCGGCGCTGAGGCCTCGCGCTCAAAAGGATGCAACAGACGATCCGGATGCGCGCCCTGGAGGTAGCGTTTGACGCCTTTCGGACAGAGCTTGCCCTGGTTGAATGGAAACTCCATCCAGGGCTCGAAACCGATGACCTCATTGTCTTTGACGAGAAGTTGAATCCCGCATTGCTGGCCGCAGAAACAGCAGTGCGTCTTGACTGCTCTGTCCGGTGTAACCCCGGGATCGAGACGCTTGCCGGTGGCTCTCGACAGATGAGGGCCAAAGTGTTGTCGCACCTCATCGAGTGAGACTGGGAGTGTTGCCATGGTTCGCAACCTCTCTACGGGTGAAAATTACCGCGGTCCTCCTCACCAAGCGGGCCCTCGCCAATCTCGCGATTGGCATACACCGGCATCGGAGCCGGCAGCGTTCTCACACGGCTCGCGTCTCCGGCTCGCAGCTTTCCCTGCAAGAGGGCCAGCATTGCGCGGCGGCACGGCGGACAGATCCATTGATAATGCTCGACCGCGCCGTTATCGGCCTCATAGCGGTAGCCCAACTCCCGTTCGACTTGAATGAGATCATGCACGTGCATCTCGGAGGCGAAAGCATGACCACAGCGGCGGCAGCGCGCCGGTTCAGTACGCGTGGCCACGTCCTTGTAGAATTCCACCCCAAGCTGCGCCGGCCGCTGAAAAATATGGAAGAACTTCCCGAAGGGGAGCCACAGCAAGGTCACAATCACGGTGACGGCATGGGTAAGCGAGAGGAATTCGTAACCGTGCCCTTGCAGCCAAGTATAACTCACGGTCAGCAATAGTCCGGTCAGACTAATGGCAAAGAGCAGCACGAGCGGGAGAAAATCTTCCGCGAACAATTGCACTGCCGCCGCTCCTTCATCGCGCATGCGGCGGCGCATCGCTAGCATCACGCCGGGAATTATCAGCAAAGCGGCCCACACCAACCCGTGAAACGTAAAAAAACCGAACCATGATTCGCTGGAAAAGGAGATCGTCGGAAATCCGAAAACACTCAAGCGATACCAGTGCAATTGATCTGGCAGGGATTCGAACGACATCCAACCGAAGACTAGTGGAAAGGTTATTGCCGCAGCGATCACGCAGCCCCACATGATGAGCGAATGCGCTAAGCCACGCAGCGGATCACGCTTCCAGATGAACCGATTCAGGGCAAAGTCGTTCGTCACTCGCTCGATCCACGCGCGCAGATTCCCGGCGAAGTGACTCCGTCGGAAAAAAACCTGCCAGCCACGCTTCCAATAAAGCGCCGTCGGGGGGCGTTGCAGCCACATCGCGTAGCGGTAAGTGATGCCGAACACGGCAAAAAGCGAAGCGAAAGTGTAAGCCACCAGAGCAGCGTCGAACCGCGAGAGGTTGCGCGATCCGACGATAATCAGCAGAGCCAGAATCGCCGTGAAGAGAACACCCCAGCCGACGGCTTTTATGACTTCGCGTCGCATTCTAATCTCATGAGCAGTTCTTATCTAAGCTCGCTTTCAGGATAACGTAAATTCAGGCCAGACTCTTACGAAAATATTATCAGGGGCAAAATCCCCGCTCCTGCGGCCCACCCCCTTTTCAAAAAAAGGGGGCCATTGGCGGATTTATCTACCTTGCTCCGAACGCACTGCAGCTAATTTTCATTCTGTGTGTTGTACCGATTGGTACATTTCCGAGGCGCATCAGTTTTCCCTCACTGTTTGCGCGGTTCAAGAATAGGCAACGTATTTTTGTCGGCTGTCCCGCCGCCCTCCCTATAATCGATCAGTTTGTCGAACGCTTGCGCGATGGCCAGCACCTGATCCGCGCGCACGCCGGACCCGGGGAGCGCCACCATGCGACGAATCGTGGCGATGCGCTCAGGCTGGGTCTTCAGCACCATCAAGTTGAGCGTCTCCTCGCCATGGCAGCGCGCGCAGCGAGCCACCAGAAGCGAGGCGGCGATGCGGTCAAACTCACCTGGTGGAATATTTGCGCCCGGGTGGGTTTGCATACGTGCGAGCGTGCGCTGAATATCTCGCGGCTCCATGGAAATCGTCGTGCCCAGGCGGCGACTGCTATGACACTCCACACAATTCTGCGTCAGGATCTCGCGGACGCGCAGCGGCCGCAGCATCGCGACATCGCGCTTGCTCGCGAGATCGGGAGGCAGGCTCTCCACCCGCTGCTGGAGCTCACGCACCTGCATGACGAGAGCGATGACAAGGATCAGATTGGCGAGGACTGCCAGCAAGACGATGATGCGAAACCCATAGCTTCGGACCGGTCGCTCCGTCTGCATCACGACACTCCTTCGGCGCCTCGCAATATGCCCGCCGGTTGAGTTGTAATAAGAGGGCTGATCTCCGGGGACGGCAACTCTTCATGGATTGGCAGGATCCGCACCAACCAGCCGAACACAAACAAAGCCGCCGCCGTTATCGCGAGAGTAATTGCCACCTCGCCGATTGAGGGAAAATACGTTTCCCAGTGCCGCACGCGCAAGCCGATGACGGCTACATTCAGGCGGTGGAGCAATATACCGCCGAGAATCAAGGAGCATGCGGTCGCCAGTCCACCTTTGCTTTCGCGTATCTCCGGCATGAGCAGCAAAACAAATGGAACCATCAGGCCGAAAACGATCTCTACCCAGAACGAGACGGCAAACCAAGATGAGATGAACATGGCGTCGGCGGCGCCGCGATAAAAAAGATCGCCCATCTGAAAAGCAAGAAAAAGCCCGACGAGCCAGCATTCGATCCGAGCGAGACCTCCGAGCAGCTCCATGCGCGGTGCGAAGCCAAGCCAACGTGCCGCGGCCAGGTGTTCGAGAATCGCCATAGCCGGGCCAGCCATCATAGCGGAAAAGAGAAATAACAATGGTAGATTATCCGACCACCAGAGGACATTGATCTTGTGCGGGATGAGCGTCATCAGAGTCCCGAGCGACGACTGGTGCAGGTGCGACAATGTCACGCCGAGGATCATGATCGGAATATAAATCGCGCGCAGAATGCGTAGGCTGCGTCCCCAGCCGGCCTGCTCGAGGGGCACCTGTGCGAACTCCAAAGCAAGTACGGTGAGATACAGAAACGCGCACCAGCCGACTTCGTACAGGGCGGAGGTCGGAGCCCACGAAACCAGAACCATCCACACCATCCACGGCCGGCCAAGCTCCACCATCAGCATAGTGATGGCGCTGGCGTAACAGAGAAAAGCCATGAGCACGGCGGGACGCACGAACGAGTGGTAGCGGTGCACGCCCAAGATTTCGACTAACGCCGTAATGGTGAAGCCGACGCCGCCTACGGCAATCATCGTCATGATGCCGTAGCCGACCCACCAACCCCACGGATAGGCATTGTTGATGTTGGCGATGGTGCCGATACCGGTCGCGAACCGCACGAACGCGTAGATCGCGCCGACCAACATGACAGCCAGCAGCGTTTTATCCCACCACGTTAGCCGGATGGTCCAGTTCATGTGTGCTCCTCTATGTCAATTTCCGCGGCTCGCGAAAACTGTCTGAAGAAGCACCGCAGAGGCGCGGAGTACGCAGAGAAAGGATCTTGTTTTGACATTTTTTGTAGAATTCGTCCGAACTCTGCGCTCTCTGCGTCTCGGCGGTGTATTCTCTCCATTCTCGATTGCTGTTATGCCGCGCCGGGCTCTCCCTCGCCTTTTTGGTGGCGCATGCGCCGGCGCACGATCCAGTTGAGCGCGCCAAAAACTGCGTACAAAAATGCGAACACAGGCGCCGTCGTGCGCAGCCATCGGTGCGTGAGGTCGGGCATCGGTGTCTTCGGCAGGCCGGTGATGTACCCGATCTGATCGAAAGGCACGGAGGAAAGATGCAGCACACTGGTGCCACCAACCTCCTCCAGCCCGTAGATCTCTGGAATGTAAGTGCCGGGCGCCTCCGCGATGCGCCGCTTCGCTTCGGCGATCATGTCCTCGCGGTCACCGAAAGTGATTGCCCCCGTTGGGCACACCGTCGCGCATGCCGGTTCGAGATTAGCCTCGAGACGATCGGCGCAGAAGGTGCATTTGTGAATTTTCGGTGCGAAGTTCTCGTAGTCGTACTTCGGAATAATAAATGGGCAGGCCTGCATGCACGCCCGGCAGCCGATGCAGCGGTTCACGTCGAACACCACCGGACCGAGATCGGTTTTGTACATCGCGGTGGTCGGACACGCCGAGGCGCAGGCGGGATGCTCGCAATGCATGCAGAGCTGGCGCCCGAATACCCAGTCGGGCTTCGCGCCGGTAACGATCTCGTTGAATGTAATGAGCGTGTAGTTGTTCGCGTCGAGATCGCGGGGATTCTGATACCCTTCGCCGGCAAAAAAATCGGTGTGGTCTTCAGGCCGATCGTTCCAGGATTTGCATGCGACCATGCAGGCCCGACAGCCGATGCACCGCGTATTGTCCTGGATCATTGCTTTCGGCTTGACTGTCGATGTGCTCATGTTATGGGTCCTCTGTCGTGTCAAAGCACTTTTCGGAACATGAATTTGCACCACGAAGGGTGCGAAGAGAACGAAGGTAAAGCGAGAGTGAAGAAAATTTTTTTCGGACTTCGTGTCCTTCGTGTGCTTCGTGGTAAAATTTTCTGGTCACAGTTGCACTCGTATGCTGCGCTAGACTGATGCGCGGTCCTTTCTCTTGATGTTGCAGAGAAACACCTTGGTTTCAGGAATATGTGAGTTGGCGTCGCCGACGCTCGCGGTAAGGTCATTGCAGATATCTCCCGGCACGATTCCCGCGTAGCCCCAGTGCCAGGGAATACCGATCTCGTCGATTATCCGCCCTTCGATAAAAAATGGTTGAAAGCGTTCGGTCACAAGCGCGTAGACCTCGATCGAACCGCGGGCGCTGCTCACAATCACCTTGTCGCCGCTCTTGATCCCTTCGCGGTTGGCGTGCGCTGTACCGATTTCGACGAACGCGCTCGGCACGAGGCCGACGAGCCAGGGCATATTGCGACTCATGGCGCCGGTCTGCCAGTGCTCGGAAACCCGGTAGGTGGTCGCGATGACCGGGAACGCGTCCGCTTTGCCGTAGCGATCGAACTCAGTGTCCTGCCAGACCTGCGCGCAGGGATTCGACTGAATTTTCGAGAACGGGTTTTGCACCGGGCTTTCCACCGGCTCGTAGTGCTCGGGAAAGGGCCCGTCCACAAGGTCCACTGAATAGAGCTGCCCGACACCCGATGCCAGCATGATGAAAGGATTCATCTCACCCGGCGGCATGCCGCCGTCCGGAACATCCCCTTCCCAAACTTTTTTTTCAGCGTTCCAGCGAATGACCCACCTGCGCGGGTTGAACGGTTCGCCCTTGCGATTGACCGACGCGCGATTGTACAAGATGCGCCGGTTCATCGGCCACGTCCATGCCCATTTGGGATGAAGCCCAATATTGTTCGGCGCATCCGTCATTTCACGCCGACCGGCCAGGTTGCCTTCTTCGGTGTAGCCGCCGCAGTAGATCCAGTTGCCGGACATAGTGCTGCCGTCGTCGCGCAACTGCGCGAAACCTGACACCTGCTTTCCGGCGGCGAAGCTCTTGCCATCTTTCTCGGTCACGTCGCTCACATAGCGTCCATTCATCTCGCGCGCAACGCGATGGGGATCGGTATGATCTCCATAGTCCCAGGCAAGATGCCGGATCGCCTCCGGGAAGGCTCCGTCCTTCTCATAAACGCGCTTCATTGCCTTGGCGATGCCATCGACGATATCGAGGTCGGGACGCGAGTCGGCGATGGGCTTCACCGCCTGGTAACGCCACTGCGCCCAGCGCCCGCTATTAACGATGCTGCCCTCCTTCTCGACGCCGGAGCAGGCCGGCAGAACGAACACTTCGGTCGGAATCTTTGCCGGATCAACTCCCGGCCGCTTCCAGAAGCCCGCGGTCTCGTGCTCGAACAAGTCGGCGACCACGAGCCAATCGAGCTTGTCTAAACCCGCTCGTATCAAACGCGCGTTGGCGCCGCCCACTGCCGGGTTCTGACCGAAACAGAAAAGCCCCTTGATCTCGCCCGCGAGCATGGCGTGCATGAGCGCGAGAAAGGCGTAGCCCTGTCCTTGATATCCGCGGCCGAGCTTCGGTAGATAGGCGAAGTCGAAATCATTTTCGCGGGTCGCGTGATCACCCCACCACGCTTTCAGCAGACTCACAACATACTTGGGCGTGTTCTGCAGCCAGTTCGCGCTCTGCGGATTGGCCGCGACGGGAGTCACGCGCTTCAAATAGCTCTTCACATCGACATCCGCCTCGACCGGCAGCTTGAGATAGCCCGGCAACCCATCCCAGTTCAGTCCCTGATCCGTGGAACCCTGCACGTTGGACTCGCCGCGCATCGCATTAACGCCGCCGCCGGCGACACCGATGTTGCCGAGCAGCAGTTGCAGAATGGCGTAGGAGCGGATGTTCTGCGTGCCATGGCTGTGCTGCGCCGTGCCCATGGCATAGAGCCATGTGCCCGCTCGATCGGGAGCGAAGGTCGAAGTGTAGAGATCGCAAACACGGAGATAATTTTCCTCGGGCGTGCCGGTCATCCGGCATACCTTTTCCGGCGTGTAGCGAGAGAAGTGCTGCTTTAATAACTGAAACACACAGCGCGGATGTTTGAGGGTCGGATCCCGCCGCGGCTGCCCCTGACCATCGAGCGCAAAGGCCCATTTTGATCGATCATATTTGCTGGTCTTGGGATCGTAGCCGGCGAAAAGACCGTCGGCAAAAGTGTAATCGTCGCCGACGATCCAGGAGGCGTTGGTGTACTCGCGCACATACTCTTCCTGGATGCGATTGTGTTCCAAAGCGTAATTGATCATGCCGCCGACGAAGGCGATGTCGGTGCCCGAGCGCATTTTGGCGAACACATCCGCGATCGAGCTGGTGCGATTGAACCGTGGATCGACGTGCAGAATATAGGTGCCGTGCTCTTTCGCCCGCGCGAGCCAGTTCATCGAGATCGGGTGATCTTCCGCCGGATTTCCGCCCATGATCAGGACAACATCGGCGTTCAGCATGTCGATCCAATGATTGGTCATCGCTCCTCTGCCAAACGAGGTCGCCAGACCGACGACCGTGGAGCTGTGTCAGAGCCGGGCCTGGTGTTCGACGTACACCAGGCCGAGTGCCCTCATCAGTTTCACGAGGAGATAAGCTTCTTCGTTATCCAGTGCCGAGCCGCCGAGACAGGCGATCGCTTCCGTGCGATTGACGGTGTTTCCATTGACAGCGGTTTTGAATGTTTTGTCGCGCGTCTCTTTCACCTTTGCAGCGATACGATCCAGCGCCCAGTCCCAGCTCTTTTCTTCCCATGCCTTGCCGTTCGGAGGTCGGTAAAGCACCTTCTGCAAGCGCCGCGAGTTGTTCACGACCTGAATGCCGGACGCGCCCTTGCTGCACAACGTGCCTTCGCTGATCGGGTGGCCGGGGTCGCCTTCGATGTGAATGACTTTGCCGGCCTTTGTAGAGACGACCTGGCCGCAGCCGACGCCGCAAAATGGGCACACGGTTGTTGTGTTGGTTGCGCCGCGGGTTTTGAGCGGCGGAATCGCCGGCGCGCACCCGGACTCCGACAACGCGCCGATCGCCACCGCGCCGGTTGTGAGTCCCTTCAGAAACTGGCGGCGCGTCGGGCGCGGCGTTTCCTTAGCAGGATGATTATTGTCGTCCCGCCGATCTTCGTTTTGATTATCCATTTAGCCCTCTCTCTATGCGGCTAATTGAGTCTTCGGGCGATAGGTGCTGGCAAGATCGTGAAGCCGAAAAGCGGTAGAACTGGAGTCCATTTAAATCTGCGCCCATTCATCCCTTGGCGCCGACCACCTCAGCTTTGATATCAAAATCACAGCTAGTTGGGATATTGGACCTTGGTCCAATATGGACTAAGTCACATCCACTAGTCCCCTGAAACCGGAATGCGTCAGTACCGAGACTATGTGACACGATCGGTCTTTATATGTATCTATCGAGCGTTTAACGGCGGTTTTAGCCGGTGGATTTTATCGATTCGAACACATAGCGTCATATAGTTCTGGCGAAGATAGCAATGGCGAACAAAAAAGACAACGACGGAAAGCCAAATCTCAAACGAAAGCAATACGAAAAGGAGCTGCGCCGCCTTCAGGCGGAGATGTGTCACCTCCAGGAGTGGGTTAAGCTCAAAGGACTGCGGATCGTCGTCGTCTTCGAAGGGCGCGATGGTGCGGGGAAGGGCGGTACCATCAAAGCGATTACGGAGCGCGTGAGCCCGCGCGTGTTTCGCGTTGTCGCTCTACCGGCTCCATCGGACCGCGAGAAATCGCAGATGTACGTCCAGCGTTATCTTCAACATTTCCCAGCAGCAGGGGAAATCGTCATCTTCGACCGCAGTTGGTACAACCGCGCCGGTGTGGAGTATGTCATGGGGTTCTGCACCAAGGAGCAGCACCGCCGCTTCCTCGAAATTTGCCCGGAGATCGAACAATTCGTGGTCGATGGCGGCATCCTGTTAATTAAATACTGGCTGGAAGTCAGCAATGACGAACAGAAGCGCCGCTTCGAAGCTCGCATTAACGATCCGCTGCGCCAGTGGAAGCTAAGCCCTATCGACCTGCCGGCTCGTAGCCGCTGGTATGACTATTCTCGGGCACGCGACATGATGCTTAAGGCCACCGATACGAGATTCGCGCCCTGGTACATCCTGCGTTCAGACAACAAGAAGCGGGCGCGCCTGAACTGTATCTCGCATCTTCTGGCCCTCATTCCCTACAAGAAGGTGAAACGGGAGAAAGTAAAGCTGCCCAAACGCTCAAACAAGGGCGCCTACGACGACCAAGCCACGCTAAAGGGACGGAACTTCGTACCCGAAAAATACTAGCATGGCGAATATATAGGTATCTCGCCTGGGCACATCATATTCAATCTCACCATCGGATTAGTGTTCCTCGCAACCCTTGACTGGATGAGCCGCGCCTTCGAAGTTCTTGAAGCTATCGGGGTGGACCAGGTTCCATTGGGAACAGGCACTACCGTCAAAGTTGCTGACCAAGAAGTCCGCGATCTTCACCATCGATGGCGATATTCGCGTTCGGCGATCCATGCGCGCACCCCGGAGCGTCGCAGACAAAATTAAGCGCTAGGATTGTCCCGACACGCGACACTCAGTTCAAAGCGGTGTACATGATCCGAACAAAACAAACGCTCCGTCACGATTAACCATCGTCGCTGAAAAATCTCCGTTTTCCTGATCGAGCGCAAGCGTCCACCCGTATTCCAGTTCTTTGCCCTGAAACAGGATCTGTTTCCCGCTGGTATCCATCGAAAGGATTGGTGTGGTTCGCTTGGTCCCGCCGATGGTCTTTTTTGTAAAATCAATCCGGAGAAACGCCGGCGCGCCCATGTCGCCGGCCCGTCCTTTCGTGCAATCCTGCCCGGGCACGCAATCCATTGCATCAATCGTCGCGCAGATCAGCGGATTGGAGCCATCGAAATCAGCCGCGGCTGCCGTTCCGAATGTGCTGAACGTGAGTGCCGCAATAATGTACGCAATTCCTAATCGCAAGAGACGGGAATCGAATTTATCGGCTATTAAAACTAGTGCTCTCATCGCTGCTCCTTTACTTGATCGTGTAACCACGCCCTTCCATGCATGCTCCGAAGCCGCGGTAAAAAGTATTGATCAGGTCCTGCTGTTGTGCGACCGCCTGTTGGTTCTGCGCGTCGCGCTCCTGTCGTGCCCGTCGACCGCCGACCATGGTACCGGTGATCGCCCCAATGCCCGCGCCCGCGCCCGCATCGCCCGCGATCGCACCGATCGCCGCGCCGC
>Ga0075424_100002362_pt1 | contig 17251 bp, 16 predicted proteins | sample SoiMethybrSBSTD3_FD_75301 | JGI IMG/M metagenome (GOLD analysis project Ga0075424, IMG submission 75301) | Bulk soil microbial communities from a Populus tree surrounding site in Tennessee, USA - Soil MetaG P. TD hybrid SBSTD3 | ecosystem: Environmental > Terrestrial > Soil > Tree plantation...
AGCAGCGGCATCATGACGGCGCCGATCGTGCCGCCGCTGAACGACAGCGCGATCCCGCGCGCGCGAACGCTTGGCGGCAGCGTCTCAACCGCCGTGCGCAGCCCGCCTGGGAAGGTGCCGCCTTCGCCGATGCCGAGCACGGCGCGGGCGAGCGCGAACCCCGCGAAGCTGGCCATCATCGCGTGCGACATGCTCGCCGCTGTCCACACCCCGACAGCGAGCAGCATGCCGACGCGAAGTCCAACCCGATCCAGCACCGATCCCCACACCGGGTTGCCGAGTGTGTAGGTGAGGAAGAAGAAGGAGGTGGCCGTCGTGAAGTCCTGGGCCGTGAGCCCGGTGTCTTTGATGATCGTCGGCGCGAGGATGTTGAGCACCTGGCGATCGACGAACGACAGCCACGAGCACAGCGCCATGCCAATGCACGGCACCCACATCCGCCAGGTCACGGTAGCCGAAGCCGTCTGAGTTCGGACTGTCGTTGATGCCATTCGGTTCTCCGTTACAGATCCGAAATGGGGTCTGACCCCATTTATGCGTCCAGCGCCTCGCCGCTGCGATTGGGCAGCGTGAACACCAGCGCCGCGGCGGCGAGAAAGAACGCGGACGTGACGCTGAGCGCGAGGCCGATGCCGATGCCCGGCACGGTCGCAATCGCGCCAATGGTCGCCGGTCCGAGGGCCCCGGCCATGCGGCCGATGTTGTAGCTCGTGCCCTGTCCAGTGGCGCGCACGTCCGCCGGATACAACTCGGCGACGAAGCCGCCGAACATGCTGAAGTAGCCGTAACCGAAATAGCCGATCAGCGGACCGAGCGCGAGCAGCACGATCGGACTGCGCGCCATCTGGCCGTAGATCGGCACCAGTACCGCAGCGGCAATCATGTAGAACACGAACGCCTGCCGTCGTCCGATGCGATCGGCGATGAACCCGAACGTGAGATAGCCGAAGTAGGCGCCGAGCTGCACCGGGATGATCCACGGCAGCTGTCCGACAATGCCCATACCTGCGCCGCCCTGTGCCTCCGGCCGCGCGAGGAATTGCGGAAGCCAGAAGAACAGACCCCAGTTGGCGAATTGCACGGCCGATCCCAGCGCAATGATCAGCAGCGAGCGTGCGAGGAGGCCTGGACCGAAGATGACGGCGAACGGGTTGCGCCCGCCGGTGCGCTTGGGCCTTCGGCTCCAGCTCTCGGGCTCACGGACGTAGCGTCGAATCCACAGCGTCAGAAACGCCGGGACGACGCCGATCACGAACAGCCATCGCCACGCGTCGGCGCCGAGCGACGGCGAGCCGAGGATGATCGCGGCAGCGATCGATGCGGCCATGTAGCCGAGCGCCCATCCCGACTGCATAATGCTGATGGCCTTGTTGCGCAAGGCGGCCGGCCAGGTCTCACTGACGAGCACCGCGCCCGACGCCCATTCGCCGCCCATGCCGATGCCGAGCGCGGCGCGCCAGAACAGCAACTGCAGCGCGCTTTGCGACGTCGCCGCGCCGAGCGAGCACACTGAGAAGATCAGGATGGTGGCCATCAGCGCTCGCGTACGGCCGAAGCGATCGGCGACGTAGCCGAAGATCGTTCCACCCACGCCAGACATCACCAACGTCACGGTGGCGAGCAATCCGGCCGTGCGGTCGTCGAAGAGGAAATACGCGCGCAGCTGTCCGACCGCCATGGTGTAGAGCATGAAATCCATGGCGTCGAGCATCCAACCGAACTTCGCCGCGAGCAGCACGCGCCACTGCTCGCGTGTGACCGTTCGGTACCATGGGACGGCTGATGCGAGGTGCGGCGTCGCGGCCGCCGGGGAACTCATGGGAGACACATACTACGTCAGGCAAGTAGAATACGAAGCTCTTCTCAAGGAGATGTCGATGTCCGTAGATGTGGGCGCCAAGGCGCCAGATTTCACGCTGCCTGATCAGGACCGCGCGCCGGTCACGCTCAGCGAACAGCTCAAGAGCGGGCCGGTCGTTCTGGCCTTCTTCCCGGCGGCGTTCAGCGGCGTGTGTCAGAAAGAGATGTGCACGTTCCGCGATTCGGCCAGCTCGTTGAACACGGTGAACGCCAAGGTGCTCGGCGTCAGCGTCGACACGTTCTTCGCACTGAAGGCGTGGGGCGATCAGAACCAGTTGAACTTTCCACTCCTCAGCGACTTCAACAAAGACGTGATCGCAAAGTACGGGGTCGTCAATCCCGACATGATCGGCTTGAAGAACATCGCCAAGCGTTCGGTGTTCGTGATCGACAAGGGCGGCGTCGTGCGTCATCGCGAAGTACTCGACGATGCACGCAACGAACCGAACTACGACAAGATCAATCAGGCCCTCGCCGGCATGTAGCGACGTTCGGAGGCCGGGTCTTGTTCTGAAGACCCGGCATCTTCCTCGCCAGCCTCGCCGTACTTCACGCTAGGGCGGTTTCCCCAGAACGGCCGTGTTACACTCGCGTCACTCCAGAATCCTCTCCCCCAGATCGATGGCCGAAACAGCAGTCGCTGCCGCGGAGCGTACGCTTCCGCACAATCTCGAAGCCGAACGATCGGTCCTCGGCGCGATCCTCGTTCACAACGACGCGTTCAATCTCGCAGCCGAGGTCATCGACAGCCAGGACTTCTATCGCGACGCGCATCGGCGCATCTTCGACAAGATGGTGGCGCTCAACGAGCGTCATGACGCGATCGATTTCGTCACGCTGAAAGAGGAGCTCGCGCGATCGGGACAGTTGGAGGAAGTCGGCGGCCCGGCCTACATCGCGTCGCTGGCCGACGGCGTGCCGCGCGCCACCAACGTCGAGTACTACGCGCGCATCGTCAAAGAGAAATCGACGCTGCGCAGTCTGATTTACGCCGCGAACAAGATCCTCACCAACGCCTACGACGCCGAGCACGAATCGGATCTGATCCTCGACGAAGCCGAGAGCTCGATTTTCGCCGTCGCCGACGATCGCCTGAAAGCCGGCTTCGTGCAGATGCGCGATCTGGTCAAGGAAAGCTTTCCCAAGATCGAGCAACTGTTCGAGCAGAAGCGGCTGATTACCGGCGTGCCGACCGGATTTGCCGATCTCGACGAGATGACGCGCGGCCTGCAAGGCAGCGATCTCGTGATCGTGGCGGCGCGGCCGTCGATGGGAAAGACCAGCCTCGTGCTCAACATCGCGCAGTATGTGGCGACGCAGCCCGACTTCGTCGTCGGCTTCTTCAGCCTTGAAATGTCGAAGGAGTCGCTGTTTCTGCGCCTTCTGACCTCGGAGGCGCAGGTCGACGGGCATCGGCTGATGAGCGGCGCGATCGGCGGAAAAGACTACGGCCGCATCTCGCATGCGCTCGAGACGTTGAGCGCCATGCGACTGCACATCGACGACACTGCGAACGTCGGCGTCCTCGAGATGCGCGCCAAGGCGCGCCGGCTCCAGAAGGAGCACGGCCTGCATCTGCTGATCGTCGACTATATTCAGCTCATGAGCGCACGCGGGCGATACGAGAACCGCACGCTGGAGCTGGCCTCGATCTCGCGATCGTTGAAGGGGCTCGCCAAGGAGCTGAACATTCCGATCGTCGTGCTGTCGCAGTTGAGCCGCGCGCCCGAGTCGCGATCCGATCACCGCCCGCAGTTGTCCGACCTTCGCGAGTCCGGAGCGCTCGAGCAGGACGCGGACGTCGTCATCCTGATCTACCGCGACGATGTCTACAATCGAGATCCGAACAGCCCCGACGCCGGCACCGCCGAATTGATTCTCGCCAAGCAGCGCAATGGACCGACTGGCGTTGTGAAGCTCGCCTTCCTCCGCGAGCAAACGCGCTTCGCGAACCTCGCTCAGTAGTGCATTGATCCGAAGCACCGTCGCGCACGTCGATCTCAACGCCCTCAAGGCCAACCTGCGCGCGATTCAGGAGTACCTGTCGAGCGAACCAGGACGCACGGCGCCCGGCATCATCGCCGTCATCAAAGCCAATGCGTACGGACACGGCTCGCCGCGCGTGGCCCGTGCGCTCGAAGAGGCGGGCGCGACGATGCTGGCGTGCGCCGACATCGAGGAAGGGATCGTCATCCGCCAGGCCGGCGTGCGCGTGCCGATTCTCGTCTTCGGCGCGTTGAGCGTCAGCGATCTCGATGGCCTGTTCGAGTACTCGCTCACACCGACGATCTCGACGCCCGGTGCGGCGCGTGCGGTGCAGGCGGCCGCCGCCACGCGGAGCACGACGATCGCGTATCACCTGAAGATTGACACCGGGATGAATCGACTCGGCTTCCGTCATGACAACCTGCGGCGCACGCTGCCGGATCTGCTGCGAAGTCCGAACCTGCGTCTCGAGGCGGTCTACACGCACTTCGCGTCTGCCGACGTGCCGGAGAGCCCTACCTTCAGTCAGCAGCGCGAACGCTTCGAGTCGGTCTGGGACGTTGCGCGCGATCTCATTCGTGACGTACGTAGAGGCGAGTCTTCCGCCTTCGCCAAGGCTACGGCGGACAAGTCAGACCCGCCGGTCATCCGTCACGCCGCCAACAGCGCCGCGACACTGCGCGATTCGCGTGTCTGGTACGACGCGGTCAGGCCAGGTCTGTTGCTGTACGGAATCGTGCCGCCGCCACTCGCGTCGACGATCACGCTCGAACCGGTGATGTCGCTGACCAGTCGTGTCGTTGCCGTCAAAGGACTGCGGCCCGGCGAAGCGGTCGGATACGGAGGGCGCTTTCAGACCAGTGAGCCACGCACCGTGGCAGTCGTGCCCGCGGGCTACGCTGACGGTCTCGACACGCGCCTGTGCGGACGCGGGTATGTGCTGGTGCGCGGCCGGCGCGCGCCGATCGTCGGCGCGGTCTCCATGGACATGATCACGATCGACGTCACCGATCACGGCGAGGTGCAGCCTGGAGACGAAGTGGTGCTGCTGGGCAAGCAAGGCGACGAAACCTGGCAGCGCATCGACGCGCGCGAAGTGGCTGCCGCGATAGGCACGATCCCCTGGGAAGTGGTCTGCCGGTTGGGTACGCGGATTGAAAGACAATACGACTAGGCCCCAGGGCCCAGGCCTCAGGCCGCAGGGCTGGTCTAGGCCCCAGGCCTGACCACTGGCCCAGCCCTGAGGCCAGGGGCCTGAGCCCTGAGGCCTGTTCGCATCATGAAACCACCAAAGGTCGTCTTCGTCTGTCAGGAATGCGGCGCGCAATCGCCGAAATGGCTTGGCCGCTGCGCGGAATGCGGCGCGTGGAACTCACTCGTCGAGGAGCGCGCGGCCGAAACAGCGGCGTCGTCTGCGCCAGCCGCCAATCGATACGCGCAGTTTTCGAGTACTGGCGCCGCCAAGTTGTACGCAGAAGTTGAGATGTCCACCGGCGTGCGGCTGTCGACGGGCATCGACGAATTCGATCGCGTGCTCGGCGGCGGCGTGGTGCCGGGCTCGCTCGTGCTGCTCGGCGGCGAGCCGGGCATCGGCAAGTCGACGCTGCTGCTGCAGGCGGCCGCTCACTTTGCGCGCGCGGTCGGCCCGGTTCTCTACGCATCGGGCGAAGAATCTGAACATCAGATCAAGAGCCGCGGCGATCGTCTTGGCGTCGGTGCCGCGCCGCTGTATCTGCTCGCCGAGACCTGCATCGAGCGCATTCTCGAAGAGATGGCGCGGCTCAAGCCCGTGCTCGTGATCGTCGACTCGGTGCAGACGGTGTGGTCCAGCAAGTTTCAATCGGCACCCGGCAGCATCGGACAGGTGCGCGAGGCGGCGACGCAGTTTCTCTTCGCCGCGAAAGGACAGAACGTACCGACCGTTCTCGTCGGCCACGTCACGAAGGACGGCAGCCTCGCCGGTCCCAAGGTGCTCGAGCACGTCGTCGACACCGTCCTTTACTTCGAAGGCGAGCGACACCACTCGCATCGCGTCGTGCGCGCGGTGAAGAACCGGTTTGGCGCCGTGAGTGAGCTTGGTGTGTTCGAGATGACCGGCACCGGTCTGCATCCGGTGGCGAATCCGTCGAAGCTGTTTCTGGCCGAACGCGCGTTGGGCACGCCGGGCTCGGCGGTGCTGTGTTGTCTGGAAGGATCGCGTCCCATCCTCGTGGAGGTGCAGGCGCTTGTCAGCACCAGCACGTATGGCAACGCGCGACGCATGGCCATCGGCATCGATCAGAACCGGCTGGCGCTTCTACTGGCGGTGCTCGAGAAGCGAGCGGGGCTTGCGCTGGCCGGCGACGATGTCTATGTGAACATCGCCGGTGGGATGGCGATCGACGAGCCGGCCGCCGATCTCAGCGTCGTCGCCGCGGTGGCATCGAGCGTCCGCAACCGGGGGCTCGCCCCCGCAACCGCCGTCTTCGGCGAGGTTGGATTGAGTGGGGAAGTGCGCGGTATTCCGCAGGCCGCTCTTCGCATTCGCGAAGCCTCCCAGATGGGATTCACCAGAATCGTGCTTCCCAGCGCCAATACCCAGCGATCCAGCGATACTCCCGGGGAAATCGAGCTGGTAGGGGTCCGGACGATAGGGGAAGCCCTCGATCATCTGATCGCTTGATTTTCCGTCTCGGCGGTTTTAACGTTCTTAACGTTTTTAATCGATTCATAACCATCGGTCCGGTTATCTGATTCATCCCGGGGGTCCTTCATGGCCTGGTATGTAGTCGCGCGAGTCCTCTTTGTCGCTGCGGTCGGGTATTCGGCCCACCAACTCCAGCCGCTCGCGGGCGGCCCCCTTCTGAACACCGTCTTTGGCGCGGTTCTCGGAAGCCTGATCGTCCTCTTCGAGTTTCGCGTTCGAAATACTTCGGTCTCACACCTGGTCGGCGCGCTCCTGGGCGGATCGATCGGTCTCGTCGCCGCCAAGACGATTGGTGCGGCGCTCTATTGGGCCAACCTGGGTGACGGCCGCGTGGTGTTTCTCCACAGCGTCATACTTCTTGCCCTCCCGTATCTCGGTCTCGTCATCGGCGGCCGACGCGGCGAATGGCTGCAGCCGGAGAACCTGGCCAATCTGTTTCGAGCGGCCGGTCCCCGCAAACGCTACAAGGTGCTCGACACCAGCGTGATCATCGATGGGCGTATCGCCGACATCTGCGAGACCGGCTTCGTCGACGGCACCATCGTGATCCCGCAGTTCGTGTTGAAAGAACTGCAGCTCGTGGCCGACTCCTCCGACTCGATGAAACGGAACCGCGGCCGCCGCGGTCTCGACATCCTGCAGAAGATTCAGAAGATGTCGGGCGTCGAGGTGATGATCTCGGACGTCGACTTCGTCGACGTGCGCGAAGTGGACCTGAAGCTCATCGAACTTGCGCGAACGCTGCAGGGAAAGATCGTCACCAACGACTTCAATCTCAACAAAGTCGCGCAGCTTCGCGGCGTCGAGGTGCTGAATATCAACGAGCTCGCCAACTCGCTCAAACCGGTCGTCCTGCCCGGCGAGTTGATGAAGGTGTTCATCCTCAAGGAAGGCAAGGAGTACAACCAGGGGGTGGCCTACCTCGATGACGGCACGATGGTGGTGGTGGATAATGCACGGAAGATGATCGGCAAGACCATCGACATCGTCGTGACCAGCGTGTTACAGACGACGGCTGGTAAGATGATCTTCGGCCGATTCATCGAGCCGCCGGCCGCCGCCCAGTCGGTCGTCGTGGCCACGTCGTCGGATGCGGAGATCGGCCGACGGCCCGCGCGCACGCAGTCAACACCGCCTGCCGCCGCTGCGGGAAAGTAGGCAACCGCATCGCACGGATGTGCGTCGACTGTGAGTCGAGACATGTCTTCCTTCTATTGGTGGCGCACGGTTCTGTTTCTCGTCCCCGTGATCACGATCTACACGATCGCGCTCGGCACGCTGTCCCTCGTCTCCTCGATGATCGACCGCGCCGGATGGTTCGCTCATTGGTGCGCGCGCACGTGGTCGCGCCTCATCCTGGTGACGAGCGGCGTCAGGGTGCGAGTCGTGGGCATGGAACGCCTCGAGCCCGGCAAGACCTACGTCTTCGTTGCCAACCATCAAAGCCTGTACGACATTCCGATCCTGTTCTGGTCGCTGCCGTATCAGCTTCGCATCATCGCCAAAGAATCACTTGGCAACATTCCGTTTCTCGGCTGGCATCTCCGGCGCACCGGACACATGCTGGTCGATCGACGGCATCCGGGCCGGAAGATCTTCACGTGGGCGTCGCGTCTCTCGGCGAATGGTTTGTCGCTCATCGTCTTTCCTGAAGGCACGCGCAGCCGTGACGGTCGCGTCGCGCGCTTCAAAGGCGGCAGCTTCTATCTGGCGCTCGAAGCGGAATTGCCGGTGGTGCCTATCTCCGTCGTCGGCAGCCGTCATGTGATGCTGCGAGGCCGCGTGACGTCGTATCCCGGCGACGTGCGGCTCGTCATCCACGAGCCGATCGACACACGTGGTCTGGCGGGGACAGACCCGAAGGAGTTTGGCGAGCGGGTCCGGCGCATCATCGTGCCCGACGCGGAAGCCGATCTCGGATCGATGCCGCCAGACGTCGATGCGGTTCACGCTCGCGCCTGAGCTCTCCAGCATCGTCCGCCCAGGCATCCTGTGGCTCGATGGCGCGACCGTCGTGGAGCGCGAGCATCGCATGGATGCGCCGTTAGCTGCCGCGGAGTCGGGCATACGCATCCAGCCGCCCGCCGAAGTGACGGCGGTTCGCACGATGTACAAGCGAGTCGGACTCGATCCCACCAAGACCCGGCCCTCGTCCGAAGCGCTGCTGCGCCGCGTGCGCAAGGGCGATCCGCTGCCGCGTATCAACTCGATGGTCGATGTCTGCAACTGGTGCTCGCTTGAATTCCAGCTGCCGTACGGGCTCTACGACGCCGCGCGCATCGACGGCGATGTCGAGCTTCGCATCGGACGTCCCGGTGAGTCGTATCCCGGCATCCGCAAGGACGATGTGAACGTCGGCGGGCGGATGGCGCTGGCCGATCGAGTGGGGCCGTTCGGCAATCCGACGTCGGATTCTGCGCGCACGATGGTGACGACGCAGACGACGAAAGCGCTGCTGGTTGTCTTCGCGCCGCGCGAGGTCGATGGCGCGCGAATCGATCGAGTGCTCGACGCCACCTCGAGCCGCATGACCGAGTTCACCGGATGTCATGAGGTGTTGCGAGCGGTCGAGTAGAGGTATCGTTTGAAGAGTCCCAAAAGATTATGTCCACGTCCTCACGTCAGAGCGGCGAGTCTCGACGAACCACGCGCCGCGTGCCTGGCCCGTTCGAGGGGCGCCGGCTCGGCGCGTTGAGCGTGGACGTCCACATTCACGATCTCAGCGCCGGCGGATGTTTGATCCAGTCGTTTCACGACGTGCCGGTCGGCCGCCGCATGAAGCTCGAGATCGATCTGCCCTACGAGGGCCGTGTGCAGATCGCGGCCGAGAGTGTGAATACGCGACCGGACTACGGCTTCGCCGTGAAATTCGTCGACGTGCCCGATGACGTTCGCAACAAGCTCGATCGCGTCATCGACCGCCTGCTAGCGGACCGTACGTAGTGTCCGGCTTTAGCCGGACCGTCGTCCGTCCGCACCAAACAGGTGCACGCGGTCAGGCCTCCAACTCACTCGAACGAGCGCTCCCGATGGAGGTGCCTTCTCGGTCACGGTGATCACGAACTCCGGCGATCCCGCGCATTCCAGACGCACGTGGACGACGGTGTCGTGACCGCGCGGCTCGAGCACGTCGACCGTGGCGCGTACGCCGTCTTCGCCGATGACGGCATCGTGCGGACGAATGCCCGCCATCGTGTCCGGCGCGGCCGGGATACCGAGAGCGGCGGCCGGAAGAAGATTCATCGCCGGAGATCCGATGAACCGCGCGACGAACGTGTTGGCGGGGCGTTCGTAGAGTTCCATCGGCGTCGCCAGCTGTTCCAGCCGCCCTTCGCGCATCACCGCGACACGATGGCCCAGCGTCAACGCCTCCTCTTGATCGTGCGTGACGTAGATCATGGTGGCCTCGAGACGCCGCTGCAACCGCAGGATCTCGGCGCGGGCCTGCGTTCGCAGTGACGGATCGAGGTTCGAGAGCGGCTCGTCGAGGAGAAACGCCTTCGGCTCGCGGACCAGCGCGCGGCCGAGCGCCACACGTTGCCGCTGCCCGCCCGAAAGCTGCGACGGCCGGCGATCGAGCAGCATCGCGAGATCGAGTGCGTCGGCCGCTGTGCGAACGCGCGCATCGATCGCTGCCCGATCGAAGCGGCGGACGCGCAGACTGTAGGCGAGGTTCTCGCGCACGGTCATGTGCGGGTACAGCGCGTAGGTTTGAAACACCATGGCCAGGTCGCGCTGCTGCGGCGGCATGTTCGTCACGTCGATGCTGTCGAGGAGAATGCGTCCCGCGGTCGGCGCATCGAGACCGGCAATGAGACGAAGCAGCGTGCTCTTGCCGCAGCCCGACGGACCCACGAGCACGAGCAGCTCGGCGTGGGCGACGTCGAGATCGATCCCGGCAACAGCCGCGTGTCGGCCGGAATAGATTCGCTCCACGCTCTCGACGGCGATCGTGCTCACGTTAGCCCTTCATCGCGCCCGAGGTCAGGCCGGCGACGATGCGTCGTTGGAAGGCGAGTACGACGATGACGACGGGGAGCGTGGCGACGGCGGCGCCCGCGAGCACTTCGCCCCAGGCGATCTGATACCGACCGCGAAACAGCGCGATTGCTACCGGTACGGTCTGATGCTCGGGACCGAATGTGAACGACAGCGCGAAGAGAAACTCGTTCCAGCAGTAGAGAAACATCAGGATCGCCGTGCTGGCGAGTCCTGGTGCCGCGACCGGCAACACGACATCGCGAATGACGCGCAGCCGGCTGGCGCCGTCGACCATGGCCGCGTCTTCGAGATCGCGCGGCAGCTGTCGAAAGAATCCTGTCAGCAGCCACACCGCCAGCGGCATGGTGAAGGTCACGTAGGGAAGCACGAGTCCCGGATAGGTATCGATCAGGCCGGTGGCGCGCAAGACGAGGAACAACGGCGCCACCACTGAGATCTGCGGAAACATCGACACCGCGAGCAGCAGCGCGAGGAAGACTCCTTTGCCGCGCATCGGCAGGCGGGCGAGCGCATAGGCGCACAGCGTCGCGCACGGAAGCGCGATGATCGTGGTCAGTCCGGCGACGATGAGCGAGTTGCGGATCGGCAGCAGGAAGCCGCGCTCGTCGAAGAGGGCGCGGTAGTGCTCGAACGACGCGTGAAGCAGGCCCTGGACGGGAGCACCGCTGAAGATCTGATTCTCGGGCAGCACCGAGGCCGCCAGCATCCACGCGATGGGACCAAGCAGCAGCGCAATGAGGATCGCGGCGAGCGTCCGGCTCATAGCGCCTCGATGTGGCTCGCACGTCCCAGGCCGCGCACGAATGCGAGCGCGACGACGAACGTCAACGCGAACACGGCGATCGACAACGCGGAGCCGTAGCCGAATCGCAGCCGTTCCATCAGCGCGACGAACGCATAGAGCGACAACGGTTCGGTGGCGGTGCCAGGCCCGCCGCCGGTCATGACGTAGGGCAGATCGAACAGCCGCAACGCATCGAGCGTTCGAAACGCGGCCGCGACCACAATCGCCGGCGCAAGCAGCGGCACGGTGATGGTGAACAACTGTCGGAGGGCCGAAGCACCGTCGAGGCGTGCCGACTCGTAGATCTCCGGCTCGATGGTCTGCAAACCTGCGAGCAGGAGCACCGCGACGAACGGCGTGGTCTTCCACACGTCGGCCGCGGCGATCGGAACCCATGCCGCACGAGAGCTCGAAAACCAGTCGAATCCGAACATCGCGGTCGTGTTGTCGAAGACGAGCCGCCACACCAGCGCCGCGACAACGGTGGGAATCGCCCACGGCAGCAGCGCCGCGGCGCGGACGATCGCGCGTCCTCGCCGCACTCGGTGCATGACGAGTGCGACAGCGAGCCCTAATCCCAGCTCGATCGGCACCGTGATCGCGGCGAATGTCGCGGTATGCAGCACGGCTTCGAGAAACCGGCGGTCCCCGGCGGCTTCGATGAAATTCGCGAATCCGACAAACGGCTGGCCGAGCCACGGTAGGCGGAGATCGCGCTGATGCAGCGCGGCCCATACCGTCGACGCGATCGGCACGATCGCGGTCGCTCCCACGACGAGGACCACCGGGGCGACGAAGAGTCGCGCCAGACGCGTATCGGCAGCCTGACGATCGCGGGCGATCACGAGGCCGCGCCGCGCAGTCCGCTGCGGTCCAGCAGCACGCGAATCTCCTGTGCCGCATCGTGGAGCGCCGTCGACGGTTCTTCCTGTGACGTCAGCGCGCGATGCAGGTGCACCTGGAGAATCTCGGACATCTCGCTGTAGACCGGGGTGACCGGCCGTGCGACCGTGGCGTCGAGCGCGCGGCGGATATCCGCAATGGGCATCGGCAGGGCGCGTGCGAGGTCGGGGCTGTCGTAGAGCGACCGTCGCGCCGGCAGCTGCGACGCGACGCGCGCGCGTTCGAGCATCTGCGCCGGCGCGGTGAGGAACTCGACGAGCGATGCGGCGAGATCCCCTTCGCGCGTGTAGCGATTGATCGCCAGTTGCGCACCGCCGAGCGCCGCAGACGGTCGGCCGCCGGGAGCGGGCGGCATCGGCGCGACGCGAATCCGATTGGCAACGCGCGAACGCCGCTGGTCCTGCAGCGGCCCCCACGCGTATGGCCAGTTGCGCATGAAGGCCGACTGTCCGTTTTGAAACGCGAAGCGGACCTGCTCTTCCTGCCACGAGAGCGCCGACACGGGCACGAATCCCTGTTCGCCGAGACTGTCTCGCATGAACGTCAACGCGCGCACCGCTTCGGGCGCGTCGACGACGATGGCGCCGTGATCGTCGATGACGCGTCCGCCGTATGCGGTCAGGTACTCCATGAACACGGTGACCAGCCCTTCGTACCGCGCGCCCGACCAGACCAGGCCGCTTGCGAGGCCCCGCTCGCGCCGCGCGCGGACGGCGTCGTCGCGAAGCGCGTCAATGGACGAGGGTGCGTTGTCGAAGAGATCGGTGCGCCAATAGAGCAGCCCGGCGTCGACGAACCATGGCACCGCGTACAGCACACCGCGCCATCGATCGGCTTCGATCGCTGCAGGGAAAAAGTCGGTGGTGTCGAGTGCGGTGTCGGGGAACGGGCGAATCCACCCGGCAGCAGCGAACTCCGCGGTCCACACGATATCGAGCTGCAGCACATCTGGCTCGGGCACATGTGCATTGAGCCATTGCACGTAGAGTTGATGCCGCTGGTTGGCCGCATCGGGCGTGATGCGAAGGCTGACGTCGACGTCTGGATGCTGCGCGGCGAACCGAGCGAGCTGGGCGCGAACGAGCGAGCCTTCTTCGCCGAGCGCGCTGCCCGAGAAGGAGAGATGCCGGCCGCGCGTGCTACCGCCGCACGCGGCGAGCACCGTGCACATGAGACCGGCGAGCGCGAACTGCCAACGCATTGAGTCATGGGCCGCCTAAAGGCGGCCCCTACATCTGATTCCGTACGTAGTGTCCGGCTTTAGCCGGACCCGCGCCAGTCTACAATCACTGAGAAGCTGAGCCGATCTCGTGCATGTATCTGCCATCATCGCGGCCGGAGGCCGAGGACACCGCTTCGGCGGGACGTCGCTGAAGCAACTGCTCCTGCTTGGCGGCGAGCCGATTCTCAAACGCAGCGTCGACGCGTATCGCAGCTGCGATCTCGTCACCGATCTCGTCGTCGCGCTTCCGGACGATCTGGTGCAGGCGCCGCCACCGTATCTGCTTGGCGGATCGAAGCCGGTAACCGTCGTCGCCGGCGGCGACCGTCGTCGCGATTCGGTGGCGAATGCCTTCGCACGCGTGTCGCCACGTGCCGAGGTTGTCGTGATTCACGACGCGGCGCGGCCGCTCGTGAGCGATGCGGTGATTCGGAGGGCCGTGCATGCTGCCGCCGAATCAGGTGCGGCCATTGCCGCGGTGCGCGCACACGACACGGTGAAGCGGGCAGGCGCCGACCGCGCCATCACGGCAACGCTTCCGCGGGAGGAGATTTTCCTGGCGCAAACGCCGCAGGCCTTTCGCATTGACGTGTTGCGCGCCGCCCTCGCGCAGGCGGGTGATGCCACCGATGAAGCAGCGCTCGCCGAGCAAGCGGGTCATGTCGTGCGCGTCGTCGACGGCGATCCCCGGAATCTCAAGATCACGACGCCCGACGATCTCGCGACTGCCGAGCGACTGCTCGGATCGGCACCAGTGCCGACACTGCGAATCGGCAACGGCTACGATCTGCATCGGCTGGTCGCAGGACGGCTGCTCATTCTCGGCGGAGTGACCATCCCGTTCGACAAGGGGCTTGACGCGCATTCAGACGGCGACGTCGTGGCACACGCCGTCACCGACGCGGTGCTCGGTGCCGCTGGACTCGGCGATATCGGCCGGTACTTTCCCGACACCGATCCGGCCTGGAAAGGCGCAGACAGCATTGCCCTGTTGACTCGCGCCGCCTCACACGTTCGATCGGAAGGATACGCTCTGGTCAACGCCGACGTCGTTGTCATCGCCCAAAGGCCGAAGCTCGTGCCCTACATCGATGCGATTCGCGCCAACCTGGCGCGCGCTCTCGGGGCTGACCCGTCGCAGATCAGCGTCAAGGGGAAGACCAACGAGGGCGTCGATTCGATGGGCGCGGGTGAATCGATCGCGGTGCACGCGGTGGCGTTGCTGGCGCGGGTGCGATGACGCTCGCATCCAACTCAAAAGTCGAAACTCAAAACTCAAATGGAGAGTAACACCAGAGAGAATGTCGTTTTGCCTTTTGGCGGTTTTTGAGTTTTGATTCTTGAGTTTTGAGTGTGATGAGACTCCGTTTCGCACCGAGCCCCACAGGCCAACTGCACGTCGGCAACGCGCGCACAGCGCTCTTCAACTGGCTGCTCGCCCGCGGGCAAGGCGGCACGTTCATCGTCCGCATCGAGGACACTGACGTCGAGCGATCGACGCGCGCGTCGGAGCAGACGATGCTAGAAGACCTGCGCTGGATGGGTCTCGATTGGAGTGAAGGCGTCGAGGCCGGCGGCGATCATGGTCCGTATCGTCAGACCGAGCGGCTGCACATCTATCGCGCGCATGCCGTGGAACTGATGTCGCACGGACATGCGTATTACTGCTTTTGTTCCACACAGCAGCTCGAAGAGGATCGACAGGCCGCGCTGCGTGCTGGCAGACCTCCACAGTACGTGGGCCGATGCCGCAACATCGCGCGTGAAGACGCGCGGCGTCGCGTCGAAAACGGAGAGCCCGCGGCCATTCGCTTTCGTGTGCCCGATCGGCAGGGACGCGATGTTGTCTTCCACGACCTGGTCCGCGGCGAGGTGCGGTTTGCGACCGACGTGATCGGCGATCCCTTGATAGTGCGATCGGGCGGCGTGCCCGCATACAACTTCGCGGTTGTCGTCGACGATGCACTGATGGAGATTACGCACGTGGTGCGCGGCGAAGATCACATCTCCAACACGCCGCGCCAGCTATTGCTGTACGAGGCGTTCGGGTGGACCCCGCCGGTCTTCGCGCACGTGTCGCTGGTGCTCGGGCCCGATCACGCGCCGCTTTCGAAACGGCACGGCGCGACCTCGGTGAAGGAGTTTCGCGATCGTGGTTACCTGCCCGAGGCGTTGACCAACTATCTGGCGCTGCTCGGATGGTCGCCTGGCGAAGGGCAGGAGCTCGTGGCGCTCGAGGAGTTGGCCCGACGGTTTCGGATCGAGGACGTTGGCCACAGCGCCGGCGTGTTCGATATCGAGAAGCTGGCGTGGGTGAACCGGCACTATCTCAAGGCGGCCGATCCGTCGCGTCTCGTGACGCTGTCGATTCCATACCTGGGCGCGGCGGGATGCATCTCGAACCCGACGGCGGACGACCTGCAGTTCCTGGCGCACGTTGTCCCCGCGGCTGCAGCCTCGGTCGATCGGCTCGAGCAGATTCCGCCGCGGGTCGCCTTCATCTTCGATTACTCCGCGGAACGCGCGCTCGCGGACCCCGGTATTCGCGCCGAAGCGGTCGCCTCACGCGGCGTGATCGATGCGCTGGCAGAGGAGCTGAAGGCGTCACCGCCCCTTGTCGATCGCGAAGCCTTCCGCGCCGCGGCTGGCCGGGTGAAGGATCGATGCGGGCAGAAAGGAAAAGCGCTGTTCCATCCGATACGTCTGGCGCTGACCGGAGCCGCCGAAGGTCTCGAGCTCGACGTCGCGGTGCCAGCGATCGAGAGAGGCGCGCAGCTGCAGTCGTCCGGAATCACGCCGATCGCCAGCGCGCGCCAGCGTGCGGCGGCTTTTGCAGAATGCCTCGCGTCAATGCAGCGATGAACGTCGAACCTCGAACCTCGAACGTCGAACCGTGATTGTCTACGGCATAAACCCCGTACTCGAAGCGCTGCGCGCCGGTCGCGTGAAGGCGCTGTGGACCTCGGGCCGCGACGACGAGCGCATGCGGCAGCTGCTGGCGTTCGCGGCAACGCATGGCTTGGCGGCGCAACGGGTCACGGCGGAGGTGCTGAGTCGCAAAGCCGGGGGCGGCGTTCATCAAGGCGTCTTGGCCGATGTCGATGATGCCAGCGACTACGGCCTGGCCGACCTCGTGCACGGTGCTCGCGACGTGCCGCTCCTTCTGGTGCTCGATGGCATCGAGGATCCCCACAACGTCGGAGCGATCCTTCGATCGGCCGACGCAACCGGCGTCGACGGCGTGGTGGTGCAGTCGCGGCGGTCGGCGGCGCGTTCCGCTGTTGCGGCGAAAGCGTCGTCGGGTGCGATGGCCCATGTGAAGGTGGCCGAAGTGGTGAACATCGCACGAGCGCTCGAGGAGCTGAAGGAACTAGGCGTGTGGACGATCGGCCTGGCGGGGGAAGCCCGAATGCCGTACGATGAAATCGACTTCACCGTTCCGAGTGCCATCGTCCTTGGCGCCGAGGGTCCCGGCTTGCGGCGTCTGGTGCGAGATCGCTGCGATAGCCTGGCGACAATTCCGATGCAGGGCCACGTCGGAAGCATCAACGTGTCGGTGGCGGCCGGCGTCGTATTGTTTGAGGCGGTTCGGCAACGTCGCAATTTACGGGCATCGGCCACCGGAAGTCCCGACAGGGCAAGCGCCGACGAGCCAGATAGTTAAACCCGGTTGGGCTTAGTCTTGCATCGCTGGCACGGGAAGTGCTATTATTTGCCCTTTGTCTGGCTGGCGTAGCTCAGTCCGGTAGAGCAGCTGATTTGTAATCAGCCGGTCGGGGGTTCAAATCCCTCCGCCAGCTCCACGGAC
>Ga0075424_100002368_pt1 | contig 17231 bp, 18 predicted proteins | sample SoiMethybrSBSTD3_FD_75301 | JGI IMG/M metagenome (GOLD analysis project Ga0075424, IMG submission 75301) | Bulk soil microbial communities from a Populus tree surrounding site in Tennessee, USA - Soil MetaG P. TD hybrid SBSTD3 | ecosystem: Environmental > Terrestrial > Soil > Tree plantation...
TACCCGGCCACGGAGGGGCTCTCCGCGCGGCGCATCCGCGAGCTTGCCCACGCCGTGCGCGGCGAGCAGCGAAACGTGATCGAGCCGCTGCCGGCTTGGCTGCGCGCACGCGAGCGACTGCCCGCGCGCGCCGACGCACTGACCGCCGCGCACTGGCCCGATGCGCCGGAGCAGGTGCCGCCCGCGCGCCGCCGTCTCGCCTTCGAGGAGCTCTTCCTGTTCCAGCTCGCGCTCGTCGGTCGCCGCCGGACGCGGCAGGAGGCGCGCCGCGCCGAGCAGCTCGGCGAGTCGGGCCCCCTCGTGCAGCGCTGGATCGAGACGTTGCCCTTCGAGCTCACCGCCGGACAGCGCGACGCGTTTCGCGAGGTCGACGAGGACCTCGCGGCCGGGCGGCCGATGCAACGCCTGCTGATGGGAGAGGTCGGATCGGGCAAGACGGTCGTCGCTCTCTACGCCATGCTCCGCGTGGCGGAGGCCGGCATGCAGGCGGCGATCATGGCGCCCACCGAGACGCTCGCGGAGCAGCACTACGCGACGGTCGAGCGGCTCGTGCCGCCGGACCTGTTCGCGGGCGAAGAGGCGACGCGGCTCGGTCCCCCGATCGGGCTCCTGACCGGCTCGACTCCGGCACGCGAGCGGCGCGAAGTGCTGGAACGGCTCGTGACGGGCGAGCTGCGGCTGCTGGTCGGGACCCACGCGCTGATCCAGGAGACCGTGCGCTTCGAGCGGCTTGCGCTCGCCGTGGTGGACGAGCAGCATCGTTTCGGCGTCCGGCAGCGCACGGCGCTCGACCTGAAGGCCGCCGGCGGCCTCGTCCCGCACATCCTGCACATGACCGCGACGCCGATCCCGCGCACGCTGTCGCTGACGCTGTACGGGGATCTCCACACCACGGCGCTGCGCGAGCTCCCACTCGGCCGGCAGCCGGTCAAGACGTGGGTCGTCCCCGAGGACAAGCGTGCCGGGGCATACGAGTTCATCCGCGACCGCCTGCGCGAGGGCAGGCAGTGCTTCGTCGTGTGTCCGCTCGTGGAAGAGTCCGAGCAGCTCCAGGCGCGGGCCGCGACGCGGGAAGGGGAGCGGCTCGCGAAGACCGAATTCCGCGACTTCCGGGTGGCCGTCATGCACGGTCAGATGCGGGCCTCCGAGAAACGCGACGCGATGGCGCGGTTCGCGGCCGGCGAGGTCGACGTGCTCGTGGCGACCAGCGTGATCGAAGTCGGGATCGACGTGCCGAACGCGACCGTGATGGTGATCGAAGCAGCCGATCGCTACGGCATCTCCCAGCTGCACCAGCTGCGCGGGCGGGTCGGGCGCGGCCAGCACGAGTCGTACTGCCTGCTGTTCTCCGAATCCAAGGCGGAGCTGGGCCGGCGGCGGCTCGACGCGGTCGCGGCCGAACGCGACGGCTTCCGGCTCGCCGAGGTCGACCTAACGCTCCGCGGCGAGGGCGACCTGCTCGGCACGAAGCAGTCCGGGCTGCCGGAGTTCAAGGTCGCGCGCCTGCCGGAGGACGCGGAGCTGCTCGAACGCGCGCGGCGTGCCTCGATCGAGCTGCTGCGGGACGACCCCGAGCTCTCCGCTCCCGAGCACGGCGTGCTGCGGGCGGCCCTGGAAGGGCGTTTCGGTGCGCTCGAGCGCGAGCGGATCGCCGCTTGAGCCCGAGTCGATAGATGCGCGTCGTCGCCGGGCAGTTCAAGGGGCACCCGCTCCGAGCGCCGCGGCGCGGCACGCGTCCTACGCTCGACCGCGTGCGCGAGGCCGTTTTCAGCATGCTGGGGCGGCTCGACGGGTTCGCGGTGCTCGACCTCTATGCGGGCTCCGGCGCGCTCGGGATCGAAGCGCTCTCGCGCGGCGCCGACAGCGCGACGTTCGTCGACTCGGATGCGGCCGCGGTCCGCGCGATCCGGGACAACCTCGAGCGCATTCACGCCGAGGGTGCGCGCGTGGCGCGCTCCGACGCGCTCGCGTTCCTGCGGGCCGCGGCGCACCGGGGCGAGCGGTGGAACTTGGTCTTCTGCGACCCGCCCTATAGACTCGCCGCCCGCCTCGGCGAGCCGCTCAGCCGCATGCTGGAGCCGGTCTTGGCGCCCGGGGCGCGCGTGGTATGCGAGAGCTCGCATCGACAGCCCATCGAACTCGACCTGCCGCTCGATAAGGAGCGGACGTATGGGGACACTCTGATCGCCGTGTTCAAGCGTGGCTGACCAAAACGGGGGAGTCGCGATCTGTCCCGGGTCCTATGACCCGGTCACATACGGCCACCTGGACATCATCGCGCGCGCCTCGCGGGTCTTCGACACGGTCGTCGTGGGAGTCGTGAACCAGCCCGTGCGCAAACCGACGACACTCTTCACGGCGCAGGAGCGAAGGGATTTTCTCCTGCAAGCGACGGAAAAACTCGCGAACGTCAAAGTCGATGTCTTTGATACGCTCCTCGTCGATTTCGCCCGCAAGCACGGTGCGGGGGCGCTGGTGAAGGGCCTCCGGGCCATCTCCGACTTCGAGTACGAGTTCGAGATGAACCAGCTCAACCGCAAGCTGGCGGCCGATATCGAAAGCGTCTACCTCATGGCATCGCCCGAGTACAGCTTCCTCAGCTCCAGCGGGATCAAGGAGCTTGCGACCTTCGGGGCGGAGATCGAGGATCTCGTCCCTCCGTACGTCGCGGAGGCTTTGCACGATCGCTTGTCGAGAGACGCCAAGTAGGACACTTTCCCTGTACAGCGCTTAATCTTTCAAACGGCCGGAGGCCTCTTCAGTGGACGTTCTCGTACTGATTGACAAGCTCGACGACTTGGTGCACAACGCCAAGCCGGTGCCGCTCACGGACCAGGTGCGCGTGGACCGCGAGGAGATCTACGACCTCCTCGACCAGATGCGCGCCACGATCCCGGAGGAGATCAAGCAGGCGCGCTGGATCGTGAAGGAGCGCCAGGAGATGCTCGCGGAGGCGAAGCGAGAGGCCGAGCGGATCGTCAAGGAGGCGCGCGACCAGCAGCAGCGGCTCGTGTCGCAGGAGGAGATCACGCGGCAGGCCGAGCGCGCCGCCGAGGAGATCGTCGAGGACGCCAACACGCGTGCGCGGGAGATCCGGCTCGGCGCAGAGGATTACGCCGACGAGATCCTCAACACGCTCGAGGTCAACCTCCAGAAGTTCACCGCCGCCGTGCAGCGCGGGCGCGACCGGCTTGCGGGCCGCGAGCAAGAGCCCGCCGAAGTCGGTTAACCCGAGCCCTTCGCGACCCGATCCTCGAGCGCTGGGTCGAGCTCCAGCAGGAACGGCAGCGCGCGCAGCCACCCGGCGTCCGAGCGCACGCCCCGGCGGTCCAGCTCGGCCACGATCTCGTCCAGCTCGAACGGCCAGTCATCCAGCTCGGCATCCGATTCCGCGACCTCGCGGACGTCGTCCTCGAGCACGCTCTCGCGGATCGTCTCGTTCAAGGTCTCGCGATCGTTCAGTCCCACGGAGACGACGAACGGCTCCGTCTCGATGCGCCGGCCGTCGTCGAGCTCCACGAACGGCGTCACGTCGAGGTTGGCCCCGGGCGGCGCGACCTCGGTCCACTGGCGACCCGACGCATCCTCGAACTCATACGCCGTGATGCCCAACTGGCTCTGCTCTCCCGCCATCGCGACACGGGCGCCGATGTGCTGCGGAGTGGCCATGCGCGCACCGTAACCCGGCTCACATTGCCGGCACAACCCAGCGTCTAGCATCTGGGACCGTGGCTGCGATCGAAGTCGAGCAGCTTCAGCGTCGGTTCTCGGACGAGGTGCTCGCCGTCGCCGGGATCGACCTGGAGGTGCAGGAGCAGGAGATCTACGCGTTCCTCGGGCCGAACGGGGCGGGGAAGACCACGACGGTGCGCATGCTCACCACGCTGCTGAAGCCCACCGCCGGCACCGCGCGGGTGGCGGGCTTCGACGTCGTGCGCGAGCAGGGCAACGTGCGCCGCTCGATCGGCGTGGCGCTCCAGGAGGCGGCCCTCGACCCACTCATGACGGGTCGCGAGCTCATGCAGCTCCAGGCCACGCTCCACGGCCTGCCGCGCGCGGAGGCCGTTCGGCGCGGGGACAAGCTGCTCAATCGCGTGGGGCTGATGGAGGCGGCCGACCGCCGGGTCGGCACCTATTCGGGCGGCATGCGCCGGCGCCTCGACCTGGCCAGCGCGCTCGTCCACGACCCGAGGGTGCTCTTCCTGGACGAGCCCACCACGGGTCTCGACCCGGTCAGCCGCATCACGATCTGGGAAGAGGTCCGGAAGCTCAACGACGAGGGCACGACGGTGTTCCTCACGACGCAGTACCTCGAAGAGGCGGATCAGCTCGCAGACCGCGTCGGGATCATCGACAACGGCGTGATGGCTGCCGAGGGCACGCCGACGGCCCTGAAGGCGCAGATCGGGCGCGCACACCTCGAGATCGCGATCGCCGATGGTGCCGGTGATCGTGCAGTCGAGATCATGGCTCGCTTCGGCGAGTCGCTGCCTTCGCGCGACGGGCTATTGATGGTGGCGCTCGAGGGCGGCGCGTCAGACGTGGCCCCGGTCGTGCGCGCACTCGACGATGCGGGACTGTGCGTGGAGTCGCTCAACCTCGTGCAGCCGACGCTCGACGACGTCTTCGTCGCCAAGACCGGTCGCCACCTGGAGGGCGCGGGCGAAGAGCCCGAGCCCGCGGAGGCAGAGCGCTGACAAGCAGCCGGCTCGCCTACCACGCGCGGGTCATCGCGATCCTCAGCCGGCGCTCGATCAGGCAGGCGTTCAGGCGGCCGCAGTTCCTGGCACCGATCATCGTGTTCCCGTCGCTCTTCCTGGCGGTGAACACCGGCGGCGCGGGACGCGCGATCGACCTGCCGTCGTTTCCACACGTCCACGGCTTCCTGGACTTTCAGCTTGCCGGCTCGATGACGCAGTCGACGATGCTGGCGGGCGTCTCGGCCGGCATCGCGCTCGCGCTCGACATCGAGATCGGCTTCATCGACCGTCTCGTGGTCTCGCCGATCTCGCGCGCCGCGATCGTGATCGGCCGTCTTTCCGCGACGGCCGTGCTAGGCGCCATCTCAGGCGTTTGGTTTCTCACGATCGGGCTGATCTTCGGCGCCCACATCAAGGGCGGCGTGGCGGGCTTCCTGCTGGTCGTGCTGCTGTCCGCGCTGTGCGCCGGCGCGTTCGGTGCGCTCGGCGCCGCGCTCGCGTTCCGGGCCGGGTCCCCGACCGTGGTCCAGGGCATCTTCCCGATCGTGTTCGTGATCCTGTTCCTGTCCTCCGCGTTCTTTCCGCGAAACCTGCTGCTCGAGCCTTCGCGGACGATCGCCGACTGGAACCCGTTGAGCCTGATTGCGGACGGCGTCCGCGACCCGGTGATCTACGGGCTGTCGTGGTCCGCGGTCGGGAAGGGCCTCGCGGGCATCGCGATCGTGGGCGCGCTCGGCGCCCTGCTGAGCGCGGCCGCGATGCGCAGGAGGCTGAGCGTCGGATGACGGCCGCGGCCGAGCTGCGGACGGTGTGGGCGCTGATGCGCCGCGCGCTGAACGAGATCGTCCGCGTGCCGGGCGCCGCCATTCCCGGCGTGCTGGCGCCGGCGATCTTCCTGCTCGGTCTGACCTCCGTGTTCGGGAACCTCACCCTCCTGCCGGGCTTCACGACCACCAGCTTCATGAGCTTCCTGCTCCCGGTCAGCCTCATGCAGGGGGCCGGCTTCACGGGTGCGGCGACGGGGGTGAACCTCGCCCGCGACATCGAGTTGGGCTGGTTCGACCGGCTGGCGGTGGCGCCGCCCGCCCGCTCGGCGCTGCTGGCCGGCCTTGTGCTGTCGGCGAGCATGCGCGCCCTGATCCCGATGACGTTTCTGCTGATCGTGGGGTTCTCCTTCGGCGTCCACTTCCCCGGCATCGACGGCCTGCTGCTGGCAATCCTTCTGCCGGCCGGCTTCGCGGCCGTTGCGGCCTCGTGGGGGATCACGCTCGCGCTTCGCTTCCGGACGCAGTCCGCCGCTCCTCTGATGCAGGCGGGGATCTTCATGGCCGTGCTGTTCACGGCTTCCTACGCGCCGCTCGCACTGCTCACGGGCTGGCTCCACACGGTCGCGACCTACAACCCGGTCCGCTTCATCATCGACGCGGCGCGCCAGGGATTTGTCGGTCACTTCGAGTGGTCGACCACCGTCCAGGGTGTGCTGGCGCTGGCAGGACTGATGGTGGTGATGGTCGCGCTTGCGCTGCGTGGCCTGCGGCACGCGAACGACTGACGCCCGTCTGGGGCATCGGGCCGGGACTACCATTGCTGAGGTCATGGCGCAGCGCTTCGACATCCTCGATCTGGAGAGCCTCAACCTCCGGCCCGGCGACGGTCGCCGCCTCGACGCGCGCGTGCGCGTCGGCGGGTTGTCGCTTGGCGGCCAGCAGTACAGGACAGCCGGCGACGGCGTCGACGCGCGGCTCGACGTGTCGCGCATGCTCTCCGGCTACGCGCTGCGGCTGCGCTTCGACGCACCGCTCGAGGGCGCGTGCATGCGCTGCATGGCGGATGCGCGGCCGGTGATCCACGTCGACGCCCGGGAGATCGACCAGCCGGGAGAGTCCGAGGAGCTCCACAGCCCCTACCTCGAGGACGGGAACCTGGAGCTCGCCCGCTGGGCGCACGACGCGCTCGTGCTCGCGCTGCCGACCAAGATCCTCTGCCGCGACGATTGCCGGGGGCTGTGCCCCGCGTGCGGCGCGGACCTGAACGTGGCCGACCCGGCAGAGCACCGGCACGAGGCGGGCACGGACCCGCGCTGGGCCAAGCTCGGCGAGCTCAAGCTGTAACCTCTCCCGAGCTCTGATGGCAGTCCCCAAGCAAAAGCAATCGCACTCGCGCACCAACAAGCGCCGCTCGCAGCACAAGGTCGAGGCGCCGGCCTGGAACTCGTGCCCACAGTGCCACTCGCCGCGGCGGCCCCACCGGGTCTGCCCCGAATGCGGCTACTACCGTGGGCGCCGGGTGGTCGCTGAAAGCGGCTCCTCGGAGGGCCCGTCGCAACAGTCGCGGTAGACGCGCTCGGCGCCGATCGCGGCCTCGCGGATGTGGTCGCGGGCGCCGCCGAAGCGGCAGCGCACGGGACCAGGGTGGTGCTGTACGGGCCCGCGGCGGAGCTGCGCAGGGAGATCGGCGACTCCGCGGCCGGCGTCGAGGTGGTGGACGCGCCCGACGAGATCACGCACTTCGACGAACCGGCGCGGGCCGCACGTTCGAAGCCGGAGGCGTCGATCGTCCGGGCCGCTCGCGCGGTTGGGGATGCCGCCGCCGACGCGCTCGTCACGACCGGGCCGACCGGCGCGGCGCTCGCGGCCTCGCTGATTCACGTGAAGCGCCTCCCGGGGGTGTATCGGCCGGCGCTCGCGGTGGTGCTGCCGGTGCCCGGACGCCGCCTGCTGCTGCTCGACGTGGGCGCGAACGTGGCCGTCCGGCCGGAGCACCTCGTGCAGTTCGCGTTCATGGGCGCCGCGTTCAGCGCAGGCGTGCTCGGGGTCGCGAACCCACGGGTCGGACTCCTGTCGATCGGCGAGGAGCAGGGAAAGGGAACCGCGGACGTGGTCGCCGCGCACGAGCGGCTCGGCGCGCTCGACGGCGCGCCGTTCGACTTCGCGGGCAACGTCGAGGGCTTCGACCTCGCGCGCGGCGAGATCGACGTGGTCGTCACCGACGGCTTCACCGGCAACGTCGCATTGAAGACGCTGGAGGCGACCGCCAAGACCGTGGTCGGCGCGATCCGAGACGCGATCCGCTCGAGCACGGTCTCGAAGCTGGGCGGCCTGCTCGTACGGCACAAGCTCACGCCGCTGCGCGAGTCCTTCAGTCAGGAGTCAGTGGGCGGCGCCTACCTGCTCGGGCTGCGCGGGCTCGTGGTCGTTTGCCACGGAAACTCGAGCCCGCGCGCGATCGCGAACGCGATCGCGCTGAGCGAGCACGGGGTGGAGGAGGAGGTCGTGCGCCGGACGGCGGATTCGCTTGCCGCCGCGGGCGTGCTCAGAAGCGGGCAAATGCCGGAGCCCTCGTCCGTGCCCGCTGATAGCGTCACTTCACACACATGAGTAGGAGCCACTAAGTGACTCTCACGCGCGAAGACGTGTTGCAGCGGATCCGCACGCACCTGACCGATGAGCTCGGGATCGAGGATGCCGCCATCCGGGAGGACAGCCGCTTCAAGGAGGACCTCGAGGCAGACTCGCTGGACCTCGTGGAGCTGGTCATGGAGCTCGAGGACGGCTACGGCATCCGGATCGCGGAAGACGAGGCCGAGCGCATCAAGACCGTCGGCCAGGCCGTCGACTTCGTCCTCTCGCACGCTTCCGCGCATCCCGCCTCCTGACCGCTCCCGAGAAGAAGCTCCAAGCGCTATTCGACAAGCTCCCCAAGAGCCTCGCCGACCAGGCGTTCTCGCATTCTTCGTGGGTCGAGGACCGGTCCCAGTCCTACGAACGGCTCGCGTTCCTGGGCGACAGCGTGTTGAACATCGCCGTCTCGCGGGCGGTGTTCCCGCGCTTCGAGCGCTCCAGCGCGGGCCGGCTCACGAAGATCCGCGCGCAGACTGTGAGTCGCCGCTCGTGTGTGGATGTGGCACAGGCGCTGGGAGTCCACGACCGCGTGCTGGCGGCCGCCCCACCCGGCTTCGAGCACCAGGCCAAGCGCTTGGTGGAGTCGGACAGCGTGCTGGCGGAGGCGGTCGAGGCCGCCATCGGGGCTTGCTTTCTCGAGTACGGGTTCGAGGAGACCGCGGACGCCGTGGCGGAGGCATTCGAGCCGCAGATCGAGCATGCGATCGCGAACATGTCGGACTTCAAGAGCGAGCTTCAGGAACGGCTCGCACAGCGGGGCGAGTTCGTTGCCTACCGGGTCGTGAGCGAAGAAGGACCGCCGCACGAGCGGCGCTTCGAGACGGTCGCCGAGGTGGACGGCACCCTGGTGGGACGCGGCACCGGCCGCAGCAAGAAGGAATCCGAGCAGGAAGCCGCAAGACAGGCACTGGAACGGATGCAGGAAGCGAGCGGCGACTGACGCGCCGGGTGCACCCATGTACCTGAAGTCGATCATCCTCAAGGGCTTCAAGTCGTTCCCCGACCGCACCCACCTGGAGTTCGGTCCGGGCGTCAGCGTGATCGTGGGGCCGAACGGCAGCGGCAAGTCGAACGTCACCGACGCGGTCCTGTGGGCGCTGGGTGAGCAGAGCCCGCTGGCCGTCCGCGGCCAGTCGATGCAGGACATGGTGTTTGCCGGCGGCCAGGGCGTGAAGGGCCGCTCGAGCGCCCAGGTCGAGATCGTGATCGACAACTCGGCGGGCCGGCTGCGGTCCGAGTTCGCGGAGATCTCGATCATGCGCGAGGTCGATCGCTCGGGCGAAGGCACCTACCGCCTGAACGGAGCACGCTGCCGGCTGGTCGACCTGCTCGAGGTGCTGTCCGACTCCGGCCTCGGCAAGGAGATGCATTCGGTGATCAGCCAGGGGAAGGTCGAGGCGATCGTGCACTCCAAGCCGGAGGAGCGCACGGCCATGATCGAGGAGGCGGCCGGTCTCACGAAGCACCGGAAGCGCCGGCATCGCGCGCAGCTCAAGCTACGCCGCACCCAGGACAACCTCGACCGTGCGCTCGACGTCGAACGCGAGGCGCGCTCCCGCCTGCGCCCCTTGAAGCGGCAGGCCGAGGCGGCCGAGCTGCACGCGCGGCTCGAGCGCCAGAGCCTCGAGGCCCGCTCCGGGCTGCTCGCCGACGACCTGCTGGGGTTGAGGCAGGAGCTCGCCACGGCCGAGCAGACCTCGGAAGCCGCGCGCGCGCGCCGGGACGACCTCGAGGCGCAGCTGATGGAGGTCGCCCAGGCCCGCGAGCAGGCAGAGCGGAGCTTCGCCGACCATGGCCGCGCGCGCGAACAACTGGCGGGCAGGGTGTTCGCGGCGCGGTCGGCTGCGGAGCGCCTCGAGATCAGGCTCGAGTCCGCGCGCCAGGCACTCGACGCGACACGCGCGCGCCTCGGCCGCTCCGAGCGCGCGCTGTCCGAGCCGGAGGTGGCGGAAGGCGAGTTGGCCGCGGGCGGAAAGCTTGCGGAGCTCGAGGCCGAGCTCGCGCGGCTCGACGGCGAGCGGGCCGCGCGGCTGGAGCACGAGCTGGCCGACGTCCAGGCTGAGCGCGCCGACGCGGAGCGCCTCGCGGCGGAGCTGGATGCCAAGCTCGACGCGTCCACCGCACGCCTGCGGGAGGTGGGCGAGACGGCGTCGGCGGCGGCCGCGCGCGGCCGCGCGCTCGCACAGCAGGCACAAGAGCATGCGCGCGCGCAGGCCAAGCTCGAACTCGAGTTGGAGGCGATCGAGGAGCGTTTGCGCCTCGCGGAGGAAGCGGCGCGCGCAGGCGGTTGGCGACTTGCGGATCGCGTCGAGGTCGATCCCGGCTACGAGCAAGCCCTGGCGGCGGCGCTCGGCGGGCGGCTGGGCGCGCGGGTCGTGGAAACCGTGGCCGAAGCGGCAGCAGCGGTCGAGCGGGCGGAGGATGCCGGCACGCGTGCGATCGTGAGCCGCGGTCCCGCGCCGGCCGGAAACGGTCCTGACGGCGCCCCGGCACCGGGCGCCGAGCGCCTGCGCGATCGCGTGCGCCCGGCACCGGAGCTGCAAGGACTGGTGGACCGCCTGCTCGCGCGCGCTTGGGTCGTGGACCGGCTCGCCGACGCCTCCGAGGGTTTCACCGGGATCGCCGTGACCCGTGACGGCGTCGCGTACGACGGCGCAGCGAGGGAGGCCTGGCGCGTGTCAGACGGCGGCGCCGAGCGGTCGATCGCCGAGCGGGCCCGCCGCGAAGTGCTCCATGCAGCGCTGGAGCAGGGTTCCGCGGAGCGCCGTCGCCTTCAGGAGGAGGCCGACCGGGGTGCGCTTGGCGCGCGGGAGGCAGACGAGCAGCGAGACGTGCTCGAGGGCGAGCTTCGCGAGCTTGGCCGCCGGCGCTCCGAGGCCCTCGAAGGCGCCCGCCGCTGCGCGTGGCTGATCGATCAACGGCGCGCGCACGGCATCGGCCCCGAGGACGCGCGGCGCGCGGAGCTGAGCGGGGAGATAACAGCGGAGCGGCGGCTGGCCGACAGGCTCGAGCGCGAGCGCGCGGAGCGCGCGGAGCGCCGTGCCCGGCTGGAGGCGCTGGTGGCCCGCGACCGCGTGCTGGTGCCGGCGGCGGAGCGCCTCGTCGGGGCGATCGAGGCTGCGCGGGCGGCTGTGACCGTGGCGCGTGACGCGCTCGAGCAGGAGCTGTCGGCGGACGAGGCCGTGGGCGAGCGGGTCGCCGCGCAGCTTCGCGAGCTTGCGACGCGCGAGTACGAGCTTCAAGCGCAGCTGCGTGACGCAGCCGAGGCGCTCACGCACGAAGAGGTGCGCGTCGCCCAGATCCGCGATCGGGAATCCGCGATGGTGAGCGAGCTGGAGGATCTCGGCCGGCGCCTCGGGCTCGCCGTCGAGACTCAGGCAGCCCGTCTCGGCGAGGAGGAGCGCATGGAGCTGTCCGCCCGGCTGGAGCGGCTGGAGCGCCGCCGCGAGCGGCTCGGCCCGGTCAACCCCCTGGCCGAGCGTGAGTACGAGGAAGCGGTCGCGCACGTGGAAGAGCTGGAAGGCCAGCGTCTCGACCTCGAGGAGGCGATGAAGGAGCTCCAGGGCCTCATCCGTGAGACCGACCGTCTGATCCGCGACAGCTTCGCCGAGACCTTCGACGCCGCCGCGAAGAATTTCCAGGACGTGATCGAGCGCCTCTTCCCGGGGGGCCGGGGAGCGCTGCGCCGGGTGAGCACCCCACGCGGCCCGCGACCGGTGCTCGGCGGCGAAGACGAACCGGAATCCTCGCCGGAGGAGGGGGGCTTCGGTCAGCGGGCCGCCGGAGATGAGAGCGGCGAGCCTTTGGCAGACTCGGCCGCGGGCTTGCCCGCGGACGGCGAAAATTCCTTTGGCGTCGAGATCGAAGTTACGCCGGCGGGCAAGACCACGCGGCGCCTCTCGCTACTGTCGGGGGGCGAGAAGTCGCTCGTCGCGCTCGCCTTCATGTTCGCGGTGTTCCTCGCGCGGCCGTGTCCGTTCTACATCCTCGACGAGGTCGAGGCCGCGCTCGACGACGCGAACATCGATCGCTTCCTGTCGCTGGTCCGCGCGTACGCCGAGCGCGCGCAGTTCATCATCGTCACGCACCAGCGCCGCACGATGGAGGCGGCCGACGTGCTCTACGGCGTCAGCATGGCCAAGAATGGCGTCTCGAAAATCGTCTCCCGGCGGCTCGAGCGACCGAGCGAGCCCGAGCGCGCCGAACAGGCCGAAGCGGCGTGAGCGGGGTCGTCGCGCGCCGAGTCTTGCAAGCGCCCGCGGTGAGCGACATCCTATGAGCGCGATGGATCGCCCGCGGCTACTCCTGGTTCCGAACCTGACGGAGATCGAGTGGCTCAACCGGCCGGCGTTGGAAGAGTGGGCCGACGTCGCCTCCTATGACTCGCCCGGCGTCGGCGACGAGCCGCCCGTGGACGACTTCGGCTCCCGCGCGATCGCGCGGCGAGGCGTGGAAGAGATCGAACGGCGTGGCTGGGGTCGCTGTTTCGTGGTGGCCGACGAGTTCGGCGTGGCTGCCGCGTTGCACCTCGCCGGGACCGCGCCCGAAATGGTGCAGGGGCTCGCGCTCGGCCATGCGCGGCTGTCGAACGGAGTCGACGGCGATCGTGCGCCCATCAACCGCGAGGTCCACTCCGCAAGCAGCTCGCTGATCCAGAGGGATCAGCGAGCGTTCGTCCATCAGCTCTTCCGGATGACCGGGGGCGAGCGCATGGTGGGCGGCTATGGCGCGGGGATGGTCGAGGAATACCTCAGACGCGTACCCGCCGAGCTGATGCTGCCGTTCTGGGCCTCTCGACCGCAGGAGGGAAGCGACTTCGTCGAAACGCTGCGCGCCCTCGAAGTGCCCATGCTGCTCGCGCAACATCGAGGCTGCCTGCTGTTCACCGAAGAAGGATTCGACGACGTGGTGGCCGCGTTCCCAGATGCGCACGCAGTGCGCATGGAAGACAAGCCCAGCACCAGCGTGGAGTTCGCGGGCGTGCTGCGCGAGTTCTGCCTGCAGCACGCCGCGGTCTCCGCCTAGCGCGCGCCCTCCGCGTCGACGCCGCCCGACAGGAAGTTGTCGAACACGTCATCGTGCTCGATGCGGAACGAGTCCTCGAACCCGAATCCCTGGTTCGCGGCGAGGTAGCGCTTGGTCGCCTCGAGCGTCCTCTGGGGCGCCTCCGCGATCTGTCGCGCGACCGCCCGGGCTTCGTCCAGCAGTCCGCTCGATTCGACGACGCGGCTGACCAAGCCGATTCGCAGCGCGTCGTCGGCATCGATGCGCCGGCCTGTCAGGCAGAGGTCACGCGCGATGCCATCGCCCACGATCCAGCGCAACGGCGTGAAGAGCGGTGGCGCACCGAACTTGATCTCCGGATGACCGAAGACCGCCTCCGGCGAGGCGAGGCGCAGGTCGCAGAGGGTCGCCAGGTCGAATCCGCCCCCGAGCGCGGGTCCGTTGACCGCGGCCACGATCGGCTTCGGAAACGACCAGACCGCCCTGTGGTAGCGCGACGAGCTGTGGCGGATCGTGCGCGCCAGCGCGGGGTCGCCGAACTCGCCGAGGTCGAAACCGGCCGAGAACGCCGGCGGTGCGCCGGTCAGCACCACGACGCGGACGGACGCGTCCTCGACCCACGCCCGCAGCGTGTCGGAGACCGCGTCCCGTAGCGCGATCGAGAGCGCGTTGCGCTTGTCGGGCCGGTTCAGGATCAGCGTCGCAACGCCGTCGCCCGCGACCTCCGCGTTCAGGAACTGCTCGCCCACCTCGGTGCACCCTACAATCGCCGCCGTGGCAAAGTCTTGGCAGGAGGTGTTCCAGACCCCGAACGGCGCTCGCCCGGCTGACGCGGAGCCGGCGCCCGAGGAACGCAGCGGCTTCTTCAGGCGGCTGCGCCAGAACCTCTCGAAGAGCCGTGAGGCGCTGTCGGGCGAGCTGCGCGCGACGTTCACGGGCCCCCTCGACGATGAAACATGGGAGCGCCTCGAGGAGGCCCTGATCTACGCGGACGTGGGGGCGCGCACCACCGCGAAGGTGGTCGAGCGGCTGGAGCGCGAAGCCGAGGAAGGAGGTCTCGAGAGCGGCCAAGAGCTCTCGCGGCGCCTGCAGGAGACGCTCGCCGAGCTGGCGAGGACGGGCGATGATCACATCGACGTCTCGCACGAGCCGTCCGTGATCCTTACCGTCGGCGTGAACGGGACCGGGAAGACCACCACGATCGGGAAGGTCGCCTGGCACCTCCAGAAGGAGGCCGGCCTGTCGGTCGTGATGGCCGCGGCGGACACCTACCGCGCGGCGGCGCAGGAGCAGCTGGCGCTATGGGCCGAACGCGCGGGCTGCGACATCGTCAGCGCGACGCCCGGGTCCGATCCGGGGGCGGTCATCTACGACGCGATCGCGGCGGCCCGCGCGCGCGGCCACGACGTGGTGATCGCGGACACGGCCGGGCGCCTCCACACGCAGGTGCCGCTGATGGAAGAGCTGGGCAAGGTGCGGCGCGTGATCGAGAAGCAGCTGCCCGGCGCGCCTCACGAGACGCTGCTCACGGTTGACGCCACCACGGGCCAGAACGGCCTCCGGCAGGCAAAGCTCTTCCAGGAAACCGTGGACGTGACGGGCATCGTGCTGACCAAGCTCGACGGCACGGCCAAGGGCGGGATCGCGCTCGCGATCGCCGAGGAGCTCGGCCTGCCGGTGAAGCTGATCGGGATCGGAGAGTCGCTCGAGGACCTGCGGCCGTTCGACGCGGACGACTTCGCTCGCGCTTTGCTGGAAAACCCGTAACAATCGTTACTCCCGGTGCCGGTCCGGGTAGGACCCGCACATTCGGCAGGGCAGTGGGTAGTGGATTCACCGCATTCTGATTCTGCGCCGCGCACGCGGCGATCCGTGCTGGCTCGCGCGGGGCTCGCGGCCGGCGGAGTGGGCGCGGCGGTGCTCTACCGCGCTGCGCCCAGCCGGGCGCAGACCGTGGCCGACACCATGGTGATCACGCCGCCCGCGGGAAGCCAGGCGCTGCGCGCCCTGCCCACCGGCGCGGTTGACGCCTCGGTCTCGGTAGGCGGCGCCCTGAACCTCGACAACTCCGGGTCGACCGGCGCCGGCGCGGTGCTCTACTCGAACCGCGGCGGGGACGCCGCCGGGCGGCTTTTCGTGGTCAACCAGGACAACCCGGCGAACCCGCAGCACGCCATGCGCGTCGAGAACGCGGGCGTCGCGCACACCGTGTCGATCTACCACAACCCCGCGGGCGGGGCCGGCGACGCAACCGCGGAGGCGCTCGACGTCGTCTCCACGAACCCGCTCGACACGACGCTGGGAGTCCACGGCCGCGAGTCGGGCCGGGGCACCGTGAAGATCACGCACGAGATGCCGGACTCGGGGTCGGACTCCGGCGCCTCGGCGGTGTCGATCTGCCTGCTCGGCGCCGGCACGCAGGCGCAGGGCATCTTCATCGGCAACGATGCGGGCAATCAGACCACCGGCTTGCTGCTCAACATCCGCAACGGCGGCCCGGGCACGGATCGGCTCCGCCTCACGCCCAACGGCAGGATGGAGCTGCCGGTTTCGGGCCCGGCGGGTGGCCTGCTGATCGGGCCCGACACGACCGTCTACCGCTCCGCTCCGCAGGTGCTCACGGTGCCGGGCAGCATGGAGATGCGCTCCGCGCTGGTACACAGCAACGTCACGCTGAGCGCCAAGGCCGCGAACCCCTCCGCGCCGGTCGCCGGGTCCGCGCGCATCTACGTCAAGGACGCGAACCTGGTCGTGCAGTGGACCGACGGGGTGAGGACGCTCTACACGACGATCGAGCTCGACAACCTCGGGCCCTATCCGGTCACGCCGCGCGTGGCCACGGATATGAGCCCGCCGTAAACTGCGGGTTCCATGGCATCCACCTCCAAGCAAGCCTCGAGCTCCGTCGTACCCGAGTCCTTCACGGTCGAGTTCACCCTGGAGGAGATGGGGTTCCTCCGGCTGATCCTCACCAATGCGACCGTGCAGCCGGCCGAGCTGAAGAAGCTCTGCGGCGAGATTCAGGAGAAGATCGAGGCCCACATAGGGCCCTTGCCGCCCTCATAAAAGGCCGTTGGCGTGCAAGCACGCCAACGGGTTTGCGCGGTTTTAGACCGCGCACTCTCCTTCGCCGCGCACGACCTGGTAGAGGTCCTTGCGGTTCCAATCGATGAAGTGCGTGATGTGCTCGGGCCCGAACTCGACGGGCATCGAGAGGTCCTTGATCAGTCCCTCGAACTCAGCGGTGCCGACGCGCTCGACGAAGTCGTTGAAGAGCTCGCCGTCCTGGCGGTTCTCCTCGTAGTGACGGACCCACCGCTCCACGGCGTCGGGCACGCGCTTGGCCGGAATACGTGATTTCAGCCGGTGCCCCATGACGACGTCCCCGCCCTCGTAGCTGCCGCCGAGGTGGGGGATGTAGGCCGGCAGCTGGTGCCCGCCGACTTTCATCGCCGCTCCGTAGAAGCCGATGTTCGCGACGTGATGCTGTGAGCAGCCGTTCGGGCAGCCGCTCATCTTCACGTGGATGCGCCGGGAGAGGGGATCCTCGATGTTCATCTCCTCGAGCCGCTCCTGGACGGCGGCGTTCAGGCCCATCGAGCTCGTGATGCCGAGCTTGCAGCTGTCAGTGCCCGGGCAGCTCACCACATCGGTGATCTGGTGGGCGCCGGCGTCGGCGAGCTCCAGCTCCTTCAGCCGCAGCCACACGTCGTGGACGCTCTCGTCGCGAACCCACCGCAGCACCAGGTTCTGCTGCACGCTGGTACGGGCATAGCCGCCGGTGAAGTCGCGCATCAGCGCGGCCAGGCCCCGCATCTGCTCCGGCGTCAGGTCGCCGCGGTTGACCTTCACCTCGACGGTGGAGAAGCCCTCCTGCTTCTGCGGCCGCACGTTCGACGACGCGAACGCGTCGAAGTCGCCCCGTGCGCCGTTCGGGCTCGACGGGTTGAGCGGAGGCGGGGGTGCATTCGCTTCCTCGTCGTCTGTGAACAGCAGCGGCGTGGGGTCGAAGTCGCGCTCGTTGACCCAGTCACCCTTGAGCTCCTCGTCCACCATGCGGCGGAACTCCTCGAGCCCGACCCGGTCGATCAGGAACTTGATGCGGGCACGTGCGCGGTTGGCGCGC
>Ga0075424_100002369_pt1 | contig 17228 bp, 14 predicted proteins | sample SoiMethybrSBSTD3_FD_75301 | JGI IMG/M metagenome (GOLD analysis project Ga0075424, IMG submission 75301) | Bulk soil microbial communities from a Populus tree surrounding site in Tennessee, USA - Soil MetaG P. TD hybrid SBSTD3 | ecosystem: Environmental > Terrestrial > Soil > Tree plantation...
TTCCTGGCCGTCGATGCCAGTGCCGCCGGCCTCATCGCCATCGCCGATCCCATCAAAAGCACGACCGCCGGCGCGCTCAGCGCGCTCAAAAAGGAGGGCCTGCGCGTCGTCATGCTGACGGGCGACACGGCGACGACGGCGCGGGCGGTCGCCACCAAACTCGGCATCAGCGAGGTCGAGGCGGAGGTTCTGCCCGAGGACAAGAGCCGGGTGGTGCAGCGCCTGCAGCAGGCGGGTCACGTCGTCGCCATGGCCGGCGACGGCATCAATGACGCCCCCGCGCTCGCCGCCGCCGACGTCGGGGTGGCGATGGCGACCGGCACCGACGTGGCAATTGAAAGCGCCGCCATCACCCTGCTGCGGGGCGACCTCGGCGGCATCGTGCGCGCGCGGCGCCTCTCGGTCGCCACCATGGCCAATATCCGCCAGAACCTGTTCTTCGCCTTCCTCTACAATGCCGCCGGCGTCCCGCTGGCCGCGGGTGTGCTCTATCCCCTGCTCGGGGTTCTGCTCTCGCCTGTCGTCGCCGCCGCGGCCATGGCGCTCTCCTCGGTCAGCGTTATCGCCAACGCGCTCCGACTGCGGACCCAATCGCTATAAGCCGCCCCGGCGCAAGCGCGGACGCCGGTCGGAGGTTAACCGCCCGCCGCCGGTCCCACCATCACCTCGACTTTGACCGAGCCGGCGGTTGCAAAGCGCAAGGTCAGCTCGAAATCGTCGTAGGCCGTACCTTTTTGAAGCCGCTACTGAGAATGTGCGGGCCCTCAGCGCTGAGCGTCAGTTCGCCGCGCGCGGGGATGGTAAAGCCCGATCGCGGTTTGCCCTTCCCATCCAGCAGCGTCACACGCGCCGCAATCGGCGTCGAGCCGCCAAGCAACCGCGCCGCCTTGGCGCCGCTGTTTTTCAAGGGTGACGCGAGCGCAACCTGACCAGCGCCGGTCTCGGGCACCCAGGGAGGCACGATTTTGATGTTTTTTTGGGTCTGCTCATGCGCCGGCGCGGGAGCACTCAGCAGCACCCGCAGCGCGCTCGCGAACCCAGGTCAACGCCGGCAGCGCCTGCGCGGGCCGCCGTGATATTTGCCCGCCGTTGCGACTGGCCGACGCCGGATCGGCGGCGTACGCCCTCGCCGGCATTGCTTAGGGCACCAAGACGACGCGGCCCACCACCTTGCCCGCCTTCAGGGCGCTGAGCGCGGCGCTCGCCTCGCTGAGTTTTTGCCGTGTCACTTTGATGGGCTTCAACGTGCCCTTTTGCGCCAGACCCACGAGCTCCTTCAGCTCCGGCAAACTGCCGACATAGGAGCCTCTGAGCCCCATGCCGCGCAGGGGCAAATAGACGATGGGCAGTTTCAATTCCCCGCCGTAGAGCCCGACCACCACGATCTCACCCCCCTTGCGCAAGGCGGCGATCCCCAGATTGATGGTCGCCCCTGAGCCGACCAGGTCGAGCACCGAGGTGGCGCCGCCACCGGTGGCCTTGCTGATCTGCTGGGCCGCATCGCCGGCGGATCCGTCGATCGCCGCCAGCGCACCCGCCTCCAGCGCCGCCTGGCGTTTGCCGGCATCGATATCGACGACGATGGCGCCTTGCCCACCGATGGCGCGCAAGACCCGCAAGGCCATGTGGCCCAGACCGCCGGCGCCCATGATGACGACCGGCTCGTCCTTGATCTTGGCGCCGAACTTCTTCAGCGCCGAATAGGTGGTGACGCCGGAGCAGGCCAGCGGCGCCGTCTCGGCGGGATCGAGCGTGCCGAGATCCACGCAATAGCGCTCGTGCGGCACCAGCACGTATTCGGCGTAGCCGCCCGGCGTGAACACGCCCATCGAGCGCGTCTTGACGGCGCACAGGTTCTCCTCGCCGCGCCGGCAGGTCGGGCACTCGCCGCAGCCGAGCCAGGGATAGACGACGGCGGCCATGCCGGGCGCCACCGCCTTGACGTCCGGCCCGATCTTGACGACCTCGCCGGAGATTTCGTGCCCCATGGTCAGGGGCAGCGTCACGCCGCGATCCTTCAGCGTCATCTTGTTGCCGGAGCCAAGATCGTAGACGCCTTCCCAGATGTGAATGTCGCTGTGACACACGCCCGCAGCCGTCATGCGCAGCAGAACTTCGGCCCCCTTGGGCTCTGGCGTGGGGTATTCAATGCGCTCGAGCGGTTGATTGTGCTTGGTGACGCAGTAACAGGCGTGGGTCATGGTGTCCTACCTTGTCTCGCGGGCGACCTCGCCAGCCCAGTCAAGCGCGGAACCCCTTGGCCTGCAACCCAATTGCGCCAACGACGTTTGAGCTAGGTGAGGTCAATCGAAGGCAAGGACAAAAATCATGGCGAACCCACGTCGTACGAGCAAGCCCAAGCGCCAGCGCCGCAGCCGCAGCAAGGCGCTGGCAAGCGCGCCCGCGCCGGCTTTGCGGCAGGAGCTGACGCCGGCGGCCGCCGGCGGCGATCTCTTCGAACTGATGGGCACCATGGCGGCGCGCTGCGCCGAACTGCCCTTGCGCTTGCTGCGGGCACGCTCACCCCTGGAGGTCTGGCAGGAGCAGATGCTGTTCATTCAAAGCGTCACCAACGCCTACCGACTGGCGGCGCGGATGACCGCGATGCCGGGCTTTATGGCCGGGCGGACAAAAGCCGCGCGCGGCACGCGAAAGACCCGTCGGACTAAAGGACGCGCGCGTTAGGTCCCCTTTGGCCCGCGCGCTGGCCGACGCCAGCAAAAAGGCGACACGGCGCGCGCGGGCAAAGACGACAGAAAGACGACAGGAAGTCGCGCGCAGGGCGCGGAAACGCGCTCCTGTTGCAAAAGCATACCCCACGGGCAGAAGCCCATAACATACCCGGTAGACGGGTTGGGGCAGCGGCCCCATCCCCAAGGGGCTCAGACGCGGGGACGCTGGCCCCGGCCGTTCGGGCTTTGCCGCCAGGCGGCGAGGTCCATACGCGGTCAATCCCCGGGGCACGCCGCAAGGGCAATCAACGTCGACCTTGGTCGCCATTGGCCGCGCCAGGCCAACACGGCTTTGGTCCTCCGACATCTGTGAGTGACGTCGTTGGCCTAAGCTCCGTTGGCGGGTTTTTCAAAGAATTGCACACTGCCGCTCGGAAGGTTTGACCTCGCCTGTCCGTCAACGGCATTGCGCCAACCTTTCTTCTTTTTTTTCACGCGGCAAGGCTCTCGCAGCGGCCTTCCGCGAATGATTGTTGCTGTCTCCGGATTGGGAGGAACCTATGGCTCTCCATTGGAAAACCACGCTGTCGCTCAGCACACTGTCCTTGGTGACCCTTACCGTGGCAGCGGCGGCCGGCGATCTCAATTTGCCGCGACAAAAGGTGGAGCTCGTCGCCCCGCCCTACGTGCACGCACACCAGCAGGCCACCTCCGAAGGCCCGAAGATCATGGAGTTTCGGCTGGTCGCCGAGGAAAAGCAGATCGTCATCGACGAGGAGGGCACCAAGCTCAGGGCAATGACCTTCAATGGCTCGATCCCCGCCCCGCTGATGGTCGTGCACGAGGGCGACTATGTGGAAGTCACCCTGGTTAACCTCGCCAGCAATACGATGCCGCACAACGTCGACTTTCATTCGGCCACGGGCGCCTCGGGCGGCGGCGACCTGACCCTGGTCGCCCCAGGCGAGCAAGTGCGGCTGCGCTGGAAGGCCACGCGCACCGGCGTCTTCGTTTACCATTGCATCCCCGGCGGGCCCATGGTGCCCTGGCACATCGCCGCCGGCATGAGCGGTGCCGTGATGGTGCTGCCGCGCGATGGTCTGAAGGACGGCGCCGGCAAGCCGCTGACCTATGACCGCGTCTATTACCTCGGCGAACAGGACTTCTACGTGCCGCGGGATCAAAAGGGCAAATTCAAGTCCTACCCCACACACGTCGAGGCCTTCGCCGACACCATGGACCTCATGCACAAGCTGATCCCGACGCACGTGGTCTTCAATGGCGCGGTCGGGGCGCTCACCGGCAAGAATGCCATGCCGGCCAAGGTCGGTGAGAATGTCCTCATCATCCACTCCCAAGCTGACCGCGATTCGCGTCCGCACCTCGTCGGCGGGCACGGCGATTACGTCTGGGAGACGGGAAAATTCGCCAACCCGCCGCAGACCGACCTGGAAACCTGGTTTATCCGCGGCGGCTCCGCCGGCGCAGCCCTCTATAAGTTCCTGCAGCCCGGCATCGTCGCCTACGTCAATCACAATATGATCGAGGCCTTCGAGCTTGGCGCCACCGCCCACTTCCGCATCGAGGGCCCTTGGAACGATGACCTGATGAGCCAGGTCCGAGCCCCAGGCCCCGTGCAAAAATCGAACCTGGACTGAGCGCGCTCGCGCCACCGAGGGCTGCCGATGTCGGCTCAAAGCCTGAAGCGCCTCTTGCCCGCACTGCTGCTTTTGCTTGCGGTCTGCGCCGCCACCGGCCGCCTATGGTCGGCGCAGGCCCCGATTTCCTTGCCCGACCTCGTCGAGTTGCCGCCGGCAGACTTTCTCTACCGCGCGGCCGGCGAGGTCTTGCGCGATGGCCGGCCCGCCCTGCCGCCGCGGCTCATAACGCGCCTCGAGCGCCCGCTTTTGATCATGCGCCAGCAGGTGACGGCGGCCGAATATCAGCGCTGCGTTATGGCTGCAGCCTGTGCCGGCAGCGAGGATGCGGCGGCGCCCGACACTCCCGTGGTCAAGGTCAGCTGGCGCGACGCCACCGCCTATGCGGCCTGGCTGTCGCGTACGACTAAAATGGCCTTTCGCTTGCCGACCGACCGGGAGTGGGCCTATGCCGCGGGGAGCCGCCTCGTGGACGATGCGCTGCCCGAAAGTGCGGAGCTGGCCGACCCGGGCCGGCGCCTGCTGGCCCGCTATGATCAAGAGTGGGAGCGCGCCGCGGGGCTCGCCAAGGCGCCGCAACCGACGGGGACCTATGGGGCCAACGAGCACGGGCTAATCGATGTCGCCGGCAACGTCTGGGAATGGACCGACAGCTGCTTCGTGCGCACGCGCCTCGATCGCGCCGGGAACGTTGCCTCCGACGTCGTCAACTGCGGGGTCCGGCTGGTCGAAGGCCGCCACCGCGCCTACGTGCCCGACTTTATTCGCGATGCCCGCGCGGGTGGCTGCTCGGCCGGCACGCCCCCCAGCCACCTCGGCTTCCGCTTGGTGCGCGCGTCCTGAACAGCCGATCGCGGGCCCGGCAGGAACGGGCGGCGCGCGCTGAGGGTCTCGGTGGACGTCCCCGCCCGACAGGCAGTGCGGCCCCTTCAAGAAAACGCATTTCACTTCTGTGGCGGCCTCGTGCGAAAATGAGCGCCGACAGCAACAGGAGGGCAGGGCCCATGGCCAACTATATCCCAAGCCCGCGCGACTGGGTTCGTGAGCAGGTCGAGCTTTACGAAAGCAGCGGTGGCACCAAAGGCACCACGCTGCGCGACACCGGCTTGCCGGTGGTCCTCGTCACCCATTCCGGCAACAAGACCGGCGCCATCCGCAAGACGCCGCTGATGCGCGTCAAGGACGGCAGCAGCTATGTCCTGGTGGCCTCGCAAGGCGGCGCGCCGAAGGACCCCGTCTGGGTCCACAATTTGCGCGCCAACCCCCAGGTGGAGCTCAGGGACGAAACCGTCGTGCGCCCCATGCGCGTCGTCGAAGTGAAGGACCCCGCCGAACGCGAGCGCCTGTGGAAGCTCGCCGTGGCGGCCTTCCCGCCCTACGCCGACTATCAGGCAAAGACGAGCCGACAAATCCCGCTGTTCCTCGCCACACCCTGAGGCGCGACAGCGCTCAAAGGAGCGCAAAGTGCGTCGCGGCGCGCGGCCCCGCCGCCGCACCGCGCGCTTGCAAGATCTTCAGACGGATTGGGGACCCCATGTGGGGTCGATCGCGCAAAGGGGAAACGTCTTGGTGGATACATTCGATGCTGAGTTCGACGTGGTGGTGGCGGGCGCGGGCTCGGCGGGCTGCGTGCTGGCAACGCGCCTCACCGAGGATCCTGAACTCAGCCTGTGTCTGATCGAAGCGGGACAACGCGACCGCAATCCCTGGATCCATATCCCCCTCGGCTTCGGCAAGCTCGTGCCCAATCCCAAAGTCAATTGGGGCTATGAGACGGAACCCGAACCCCAGCTCAACGGCCGCCGGCTCAGCTGGCCGCGCGGCCGCGTGCTGGGCGGCTCGGGCTCGATCAACGGTCTCGTGTTCCTGCGCGGCGCCCCCAGTGACTACGACGGCTGGGCGGCCCAGGGCGCCACGGGCTGGGGCTACAAAGACGTGCTCCCCTACTTCAAACGCATGGAGCACAACGTGCGCGGCGTCGACGCCTATCGCGGCCAGGGCGGCCCGATGACCATCTCCGATATCAAAAACCCCTCGGCCAACGCCCGCGCCTTTGTGGAGGCCTGCACGCGCCTGCAGTATCCCTTGAACTGCGACTTTAACGGTGAGCGCATCGACGGGGTCGGCATCGTCCAGCTCAATGTGCGCAACGGCTGGCGCTGCTCGACGGCGGTCGGCTACCTCAAGCCGAACCTGGGGCGCAAGAACCTGAAACTCATGACCGAGAGCCTGGTGCGCCGCATCCTGTTCGAGGGCCGTCGCGCCGTCGGCGTCGAGGTCGAGGAGCGCGGCGTCCTGAAGCGGATCAGGGTGCGCCGCGAGGTGATCGTCTCCGCCGGCGCCATCAACTCACCCATGCTGTTGCTGAACTCCGGCGTCGGTCCCGCCGCGGAGCTCAGCCAATTCGGCATCGAGGTGACGCATGACCTGCCCGGCGTGGGCAAGAACCTGCAGGATCACGTCCAGGCCCGCTTCACCTTCCTGACCCGGACGGCGGGGACCTTGAACGAGATCCTGACCTCGAAGCGTCAGCAGGCGCGCATGGCTTGGGAGTGGCTGACGGCCTCTTCGGGCCAACTCGCCGTGGGTGCCACCGAGGCCACGCTATTTGCCAAGTCGAGCCCCAACGAACCCGTTCCCGATCTGCAATTCCAGTCGACCAACTTCTCGACCGAGCATCTCACCTTGGGGCTCGATCGCTGGCCAGGCTTCGGCTTCAATTTTTGTGTGTGCCGGCCCAAGAGCCGGGGCGAGATCAAGCTCGCCGACGGCACGCGCCGCTCCAAACCCAAGATCTTTGCCAATTACTTCAGCGACGCCGAGGACGACGACATGCGCCGCTCCGTCGCCGCCTTCCACATGGGCCGGCAGATCATCGCCACCGAGCCCTACCGGTCCCTGATTTTCTGCGAAGTCCGGCCGGGCGCCCAGGTCACGGCCGAGGACGAGATCCGCGCCTTTATCCGGCAGGTCGCCGGCACGGTCTATCACCCCTGCGGCACCTGCCGCATGGGACAGGATGATAAGGCCGTGGTCGACACCGAGCTCAAGGTGCGCGGCCTCGAGGGCCTCCGCGTCGCCGATGCCTCGGTCATGCCGATCATCCCCTCACCCAATATCCACCCCGCCACGATCATGATCGCCGAAAAAGCATCCGACCTCATCGCCCGCGCCCTGGTGGGGGGCCGCAGCCCGGCCATCGCGGCATGAGCGGAGCCGACGCTTCCCCTTGGCGCCGCGCCACGGTCGGCCCGAGCGGGAGGCTTACACCTCCAGCCACTCGTGGCGCACGCTCTGGTTGGCCTTGAGGTCGGCCGGCGTGCCCTCGAAGACGATGCGCCCGTGCCCCATGACATAGACACGCTGGGAGATATCGAGCGCGATCGACAGCTTCTGCTCCACGAGCAGAATGGCGAGACCCCGCCTGGCGATCTCGGAAATCAGCGCGCCCACCTGCTTGACGATCAGCGGTGCCAGGCCTTCGGTCGGCTCATCGATCATGATCAGTTCCGGATCGCCCATCAGGGTGCGGCACATGGTCAGCATCTGCTTCTCGCCGCCGGAGAGGACGCCGGCCGGGGTGTCGACGCGGGCTTTCAGATTGGGAAACATGTCGAGCATGTCGGTGAGACGCCAGCGCCCCTGGCGCCGCGGGTCCTTTTGCCCGAGCCGCAGGTTCTCTGCCACCGTGAGGCTTGGAAAGATGTCGCGGTTCTCGGGCACGTAGCCGAGACCCAAGCGGGCAATGCGGTAGCTCGGCAGCCCGGTGATATCGCGACCCTTGAAGCGAATGCTTCCCGTGGGCTCGACCTCGCCCATGATGGCCTTGACCGTGGTGGAACGCCCGACGCCGTTGCGGCCGAGCAAGCTCACGACCTCGCCGGCGGCGACGTCGAGATTGACGCCCTGCAGGATATGGCTTTTGCCGTAGTAGGCGTTGAGGTCGCGGACTTCCAGCATCAGCGTGCCTCCTCGCCAAGATAGGCTTCCCTGACCTTGGCGTTGCCGCGAATCTCCGCGGGCGTGCCGCTGGCAATGATCTCGCCATAGACCAGCACCGAAATGCGGTCGGCCAAGCCGAACACGACGCTCATATCGTGTTCGACGATCAGCAGCGTGCGCCCTTCGCTGATGCGGCGGATCAAGGCCACGGCGCGCTCCGTCTCGGCATGGCTCATGCCGGCGGTCGGCTCGTCGAGCAGGATCACGTTAGCGCCACCCGCCATGGTGATGCCGATCTCGAGCGCGCGCTGCTCGGCATAGGTCAGCACGCCCGCGGGTAGGTCCTTGCGCGAGATCAGGTTGATTTCTTGCAGCACTTGCTGGGTGCGCTGAGCGATCTCCGGGTTGGCCTCGACCGAGCGCCAGAAGGTGTATTTCTCGCCCCGCGACCACAGCACCGCGCAGCGCACGTTCTCCCAGACGCTGAGCTTGGGAAAGATGTTGGTGACCTGGAAGGAGCGGGAGAGGCCGCGACGGTTGATCTTGTAGGCCGGCAAGCCATTGACCTGCGCGCCGTCCAGGCGGATCTCGCCGGCCGTTGGCAGCAGCAGGCCGCTGATCAGGTTGAACAAGGTCGATTTGCCAGCCCCGTTCGGGCCGATCACCGCGTGGCGCTCGCCCTTGGGTACGCTCAAATCAACGCCGCGAATGATCTCGGCTGCACCAAAGTTCTTGCGCAGGCCGCGCGCCTCGAGCGCCGCTACCCGCACACCCCCCCGTGCTTCAGCGCGTCCGTTCATACGGTCAGCCCCTTCTCGCGCGCTTTTCCCTGCGCCCGATCCCAGGCGGGCGCGACGCCGCGACGCCAGGCGAGGAGCGCCAGGCCGCCGCCGGCGAGCAGCGAGCCGAGCGCCAGCACCCAGGCGAGCCCGCTCTTGGCATCAAAGCTGATGCCGGCCATCTTCATGACGGTGCCCTCGGCCGCCTTGACGCCAAGGTGCGTCATCATCTCGATCACCAATACCGCGCCCACCGTCACCAGCGCGATCGGGGCCAGCAGCAAGGCATAGGCGCCGAAGAGGCCCGACAGTGCGCCGGCCCGCCAAATCGGCCCGTGCATCATAATCAGCCCGGCAAGCCCTCCGGGCGCGTACATGACCGTGGCGATGAACATCAAGCCGAAGTAGAGCTGCCAGACCTCGGTCACATCGCTCAGCATGTTTTGCAGGTAGGTGACCAGCACGGCGCCCAAGATCGGACCGACGAAGTGACCGGCACCGCCGATGAAGGTCGCCAGCAGCACATTGCCCGATTGCACCGCGCTGAAGAGCGCCGAATTGGCGAGCTCGAAATTGATCGAGGCCAGCCCGCCGGCAACGCCGGCAAACAGGCCGGACAGGCAAAAGGCAAGGTAGCGGACCACCTGCGGATTGTAGCCGACGAACTGCGCCCGCTCCGAATTGTCGCGCACGGCATTGCACATGCGGCCCCAGGGGGTGCGCGTCAGGGCATACATGAGGGCAATCGACAGCAGGCACCAGGCGGCGATCAGGTAATAGACCTGGATTTGCGGACCAAAGTTCCAGTCAAACAGGCGCAACAACTTGGTGCGGTTGGTCGTGACGCCCTCCTCGCCGCCAAAGAAGGAACGCAGGATCAGCGAGCTCGACCCCACCAGCTCGGCCAGGCCCAGCGAGATCATGGCAAAGGCGGTACCGCTGCGCTTGGTCGACACCCAGCCAAACAGGATGGCGAACACGAGGCCGGCGAAGCCGCCGACGAGAGGCATGACGAGGAGGGGAATGGGCAGCTTGGCGGCAATGGCCCAATTGATGGCGTGCACCGTAAAATAGGCGCCGAGCCCGTAGTAGACGGCGTGGCCAAAGGACAGCATGCCCGTTTGACCGAGCAGCATGTTGTAGGAGAGGGCAAAAATGATGGCGATGCCCATCAGGCTCAGCATCGTCAATGCCGTGCCGGAGCGAAACAGCAGCGGCAGCGCCGCCAGCACCACGGCCAAGACAATCCACACACCCCACGGCGCCAGCCGTGCAATGCCCGTTTGAGCTGGCGTCGTGGCCGCAGGCGTTGCAATTGCATCGCTCATGTTTCGCGGTTCCCGAACAGCCCCGTGGGCCTGAAGATCAAGACGAGAACGAGCAGCACGTAGGGAAGGATGGGAGCGATCTGCGCCACCGACACACGCCACAGGTCGCCCAGCAGCGTGTTGGGCGCGGGCGTGAAGCCGGAGCCGGCAAAGATATCGGACAGCGACAGATTGATGGAGATCGCAAAGGTCTGCAGCAAGCCGATCAGCAGCGAAGCAAACAAGGCGCCCTGCAGGGAGCCGAGGCCGCCGACGACCACGACCACGAACAGGATCGGCCCCAACAGCGCCGCCATGCTCGCTTGCGTCACCAGCGCCGGCCCGGCGATGACGCCGGCGATGCCGGCGAGCGCGGCGCCGACGCCGAATACCGCCATGAACACAAAGGGCACGTTATGGCCGAGGTGGGCCACCATGTGCGGATGGGTCAGCGCCGCCTGCACGATAAGACCGATACGCGTCTTCGTCAGCATCACAAACAGACCAACGAAGATGGCAATCGAGATCACCAGCATAAACAGCTTGTAGGCGGGGTAGTTGGTGGCAAACACCGTGAAGGCTGGAAAGTCGAGCAGCGCCGGCGTGCGAAAATCGACGGGCGACTTGCCCCAGACGATCTGCACCAATTCCTCGATCACAAAGGCCAGACCGAAGGTGAAGAGCAGCTCGGCGACGTGGCCGTGCCGGTGCACGTTGCGCAGCCCGAAGCGCTCGACCAAGGCGCCGGCGAGCCCGACCAGCACGGGCGCCCAGATCAAGGCCCACCAAAACCCCGCCCAGCGGCTGATCTGGAAACCGAGGAAGGCCCCCAGCATATAGAAGCTGGCATGCGCAAAGTTGAGCACGCCCATCATGGAAAAGATCAGCGTCAGCCCGCTCGCCATCAAGAACAGCAAAAGGCCGTAAAGGACGCCGTTCAGGGTCGAGATCAGAACCAGTTCCGCCACGCGGCGCCCTCCCGGGCAAAGGGCCGCCGACTTCTTGGCGTTCGGCGGCCCAGCAAAGGCGTCGTTTTAGCTCGGACGCTGCATTTTGCAGGTGGTCGGCAGCACGGTGTCCTTGGCATCGAGCCGGGCGATGGTGCGCCAGCCCCAGCCGGTCTTTTCCTCGTCGAAGGGTTCCTTGGGACCAAGGTCGCCCAGGGAAACGATGTACATGGGCTGGAAGAATTGATGGTCGTCCTTGCGCATGAAGCCCTCACCGCCGTTGAAGACGTCGAACTTCATGTCCTCGAGCGCCACCGCGATCTTGTTGGGATCCGTGGAGTTGGCCTTGTTGATGGCGGCCGCCAGCATCCGCATCTCGTTGAAGGCGCGCGGATAGAAGTTCGAGACGCCGAATTTTTCGCGGAACGCCTTCTCGGTCGCTTGCGAGGCGGCATGGTCGACGTTGGCCGAGCCTTCCTGGATCGCAAAGACGCGGTGGTTGAGACCCGTCTGCTTCACCGAGGTCGGCCCACCCGTGCCACCGGCATAGTAGGTGTACCAGTTGACCTGCAAGCCGGCATCGGCCGCCGCTTTCAGCAGCAAGGCAAAATCCTGGCTCCAGTTGCCGGTGATCACCGTGTCGGCGCCGGAGGCCTTGATCTTGGCGATGTAGGGGGCGAAGTCCGTCACCTTGAGCAGCGGGTGCAGCTCGTCACCGACCACCTGGATGTCGGGGCGCTTGGCCTTCAGCATCTCGGTGGCCGCCTTACGCACGGCCTGGCCGAAGGAATAATCCTGATTGATCAGGTAAACTTTTTTGATGTCCTTCTGGCCCTTCATGTAGTTGGTGAGGGCCTCCATTTTGATGTCGGAGTTGGCATCCCAGCGGAAATGCGCAAACGAGCACTTCTCGTTGGTGAGCACAGGATCGACCGCGGCGTAATTGAGGTAAAGCACCTCCTTGCCGGGGTTGCGCTCGTTGTACTTGCTGACCCAATCGGAGAGCGCGGCGGCGACCGAGGAGCCGTTGCCCTGGGTGATAATGCGCGCGCCCGCATCGACGGCCTTTTGCACCTGCACCAGGCTTTCCTGCGGATTGGTCTTGTTGTCGAAAGGCAGGATCTCGAACTTCTTGCCTGCCGCCCCGCCCTTGGCGTTGAGCTCCTCCGCCAGGAACTGGAAGGTCTTGAGGCCGACCTCGCCGACCGTCGCACCCGGGCCCGAGAGGGGATCGATATAGGCGATTTTGATGCTGTCCTGCGCCACGGCAGGTGAGCCGGTGAGTAAGCCTGTTGCAACAAACGCCGCAAGCAACGAACGGGATGTCATGACGCCTCCGAAAGCCTTACCAAGGGATGTTTCCTGCTCCGCACGCGAATTCCGCGCTCGCCGGCAGCGCGACGGCGGCTCACCTTCGGGAGCACGCCGCACAAGGGACCGGCACTGAAATGCCTTCTTATGGCAAACCGCGGCGCTGCTCCAGAGCCTAAGTGCGCGACTTGCCTGGCATACCAGGGACGGGCCCTCAGGGTCGCCCGCACCTGCGCGTCGTGGACGCGACCCGCCGCAAAGGCCGTGACGGCGGCATCCCCTGTCGCGGCATGCGGCACTTGGATGGCAGGGAAAGTAGCTCGCGCGAACGCGGCCCCCCAAGCCAAGCCAAGCGGCACACACACACCGCTGTCGAGCGCGGGCTTGGGCGTCGGCGCTAGCGCAGCCGCACGGCGAGCGGCATGCCGCCGGCGGGCCGCAAAGTGACGCGGCTGATCGGCTCGGGCTCGTGCCCCGGTGTGACCGCGAAGCTCGCCGCTCGCACCAAGCTTGCCAGGATGGCGATGCCTTCGATCATGGCGAAGGCCATGCCGATGCAGATGCGCGGTCCCGCCCCAAACGGCATGTACTGATAGCGCGGGATGTGCGCCTCGTGTTCGGGGGCAAAACGCTCGGGCTCGAAGTGGTCCGGGTTGGACCAGCGGCGCCGATGCCGCTGAATGGCATAAATCGGAATGATCACCTGAGTGCCGGCCTTGACCGGCACGCCGCCAAGTTCGGTATCGGCGCTGGCTTGCCGCGACATGATGGGCGCCGGCGGATAAAGGCGCATGCTTTCCTTCAACACCTGCGTGGTGAGCACGAGCTTGTCGATGTGTTCGGGCTGCACCGGACCGTCACCGACAACCTCGCGCACTTCCTGGGCGAGGCGGTCACCCCAAGCGGGCGCGCGCGCCAAAAGATAGAGCGTCCAGGTCAGCGCCTTGGCCGTAGTCTCGTGGCCGGCCATCAAGAAGGTGAGGAGATTGTCGATCAGCAGCTCGTCCGGCATCTGAGCGCCGATTTCCGGGTTCTTGGCATTGGCCAAGCGCTGCAACAGGTCGTCTTTACCGCTCGGACGCACCCGCCGCTCGGCGACCAGCGAGGCCACCGCCGATCGCAGCCGGCGCCGCGCCAACTGCATCTTGAGCCACCCCGGATGCGGCAGCCAGGCGGGAAGACGGAAATTGGCATAGGCCATTTGCCAACCGAGCGGCTTTTGATAGTCGACGTTGGCGCGACCAATCAGTGGTCCCACGTGCTCATCGCCGCCAGGCAGCAAGGTGTGCGAAATCACGTCGAAGGTGACGAGCGTCATGTCGCGGTCGATGTTGCGCGTCGCCCCGTACGCGTCCTGCCGCCATTCCCCGAGCAAGCGCTCGGCGGCTTCGGCGATCACGGGCACGAAGCTCAAGAGGTCGTGATGGCGAAACACCGGCGCCGCCGTCTGACGCTGCCACTTCCAATCGGCGCCGTCCGCGGTCAAGACGCCGTTGCCGAGCAGCGGACCCAACAGGCGCTGGGTCACCGCTGTGCGCTCGAAGACATCGCGCTTATCGAGCAGGACCGTTTTGATGAGACCGGGTTCGGTGATCCAGCAGATGAGGCGGCCGGCGCGCTCGGCCCACACGATCCCCTCTTCGTAGGCGGCCGCAGGCAGGATGCGCAGCGGATTGTGCAGCAGCTTGGCGAAAAACGAGACGGCGCCGAGCGGACCGTCGAGCGGGGCAACGCGGGGCACATAAAGTCCCCTCGGCGCCGCAGCGGTCTTGCTGGAGGCAAACGATGGATTGAGAGCCCCGACGGCGGTCATGCTCGTTTTCTCCTGGCCGGCGCGCGGGAGCGTTGCTTGTCCCACGCGAGCGTGTTGAGCTGCCGCCATCCTAGCACAGACCGCCGCCCGCAAGCACGAGCCAAACGCCTCCCGGCCCGGCTCGCTAGCCCGCCCGGCACGGCGCGCCGACGCTTTGTCGCGGGCAATGTGTTGCCCGCGGAGAGATCAGATCGACGGTGCTGCTGCGCGCCAAAGCGGCCAGTCGCCACGCAACGGAAGCACGAGGATCGCCCCCGATGTCGGAGGAACCGCTGGTCCCGCTCAGCGTCGTCGCTTGGCTCGGCGCGGGGCTCGGTTCGAATGCATGCTCACCGGGGCGGATCGCCGTACCACTTGAGACCCAGGGTGACCATGGGCACCACCAGCATCGTGGCGGCGATGAACCACGCTTGCCACATGCCGAAACTCGAGGCGCACATGACGCTGGCGCACACAAAGGCCGCCGCCGCATAGTCTTGGCCCGGTCGTGCCAAGGTCCCAAGCCAACTCAGGATCAAGAGGCCCATCGCCAGGAGCAGGCCGGCACCGATAACGCCGAGCTCGTACCAGGTCTGCAGATAGATGTTGTGGCCGTGCCTTCCCGTCCATTGCGGGAAGGCTTGGCCCGGCACTTCGGGTGGGCGGGCCGCCTCGGCATCCGCGCGCGTGGTTTGTGCACCGACGCCGAGGATCGGCGCCTTGGACATTTGCCGCGCCGTGTACGCCCATAGAATAATGCGCGCGCGGGCACTCTCCTGCAGCCAACTCGCCTGATGCAGGCCCGCCTCGTAGGCGGTCAACACCGCGGGGCGGACCAGAAGCAGCGCCGCCACCCAACCAACCACGACCAGGATGCGCGCGCTGCGGGGCGAGAGGCGATAGATGAGAAAGATCAGGCCGGAGGCCAGCAGCGCCAGCATAGAGGTCTGGTGCTCGGAGCCAAACGTCGCCAGCCCAACCAATCCCAGCACGCCGAGGGGGAACAGCGCGGTGCGCCAGTCAACGACCCGTTTCGCCAGCACCAGCAGCGCCGGCCACAACAGCAGATTGAGGAGCGCGATGTTGCGGTTGAAGTAAGGCAGCCCCACGAACTCCAAGCTATTGCCGTCGAGGCGAACGAAGTCGCGATCGGTGGGGGCGAGCGCCGGGAAGACCGCGCAAATCGCCTTGTGCAGCGCGCCGTGCGAATAGATGGTAATGGCCAACAGCAGGGCGCCAACCGCAACCGCGGCGACAAAGTAGCCACTGAGCCCGGCAACTGCGCGTGGCTCCGCCTCCAGCGCGCCGAGGAAGGCGATGCGCGTTGCCACCAAGAAGATGCCAAACAGCGTGCCCGCGATCAGGGCCGCGTGGGGATCACTGCCCCAGGCCGCGCTGAGCGCCACGTAGAGCGCAAAGATGCTGGGCAGCACCCATACCGCGCGCCGGGAAAACGGCCAGCGGCGGCTTTCGCCACGCAAGCTCGCGAACGCATAGAGCCCGAGGGCCGGCAACAGAGAGGTGGTCAAATGCGGTTGAAAGACGATGGCAACGACGAGGGCGGCAAAAATGGCCGCGCCGCCGGCGGCCATCAGCCGCGTCCAAGGCACCACCACACCGACGCCTGGGGTCTCATCCCTGAGCCTGCCTGCCAGCCTTGTCATGTCGCAAGTCCCCGCGCTCGAGGTCACGGTTTGAGGGGCAAAAAAAGTGCCCCCGTTGCAACGCGCACGTCGGCAAAATCCGTCGCCCTGTCGCCCATTCCTAGCCGGGCTGTGACGCAGGAAAATGACACCAAGCAAAAAGCCGCAGGTCCCCGTTGCAAAACCGCTTAAGGGCGCGCGCACGTCGCCGCACCCGCGCGGCCGGGTGGCATCATGGCCTTGATTCCGGCGCTAGTACATACATCATTGAGCTCTCCACATGTTTCCTTGCTCCTGCTGCTTTCCTTTGCTTTCAGAGCATGGTCGAGAGGCGAGACATTGACAAAAGATCAGGCCGACCTCGTCAGTTCGTCCCCGTTGTTTCGTCCCATCGCCGTGCCCCAACCCTGCCACATGCCCATCGAACGAACCTTGCCGGCAAAGACGCGTGCCGCCTGCGGCAAGATCGTCGTGCTGATTACCGAGGATTGGTTTGCGCTGTCGCATTTTCGTCCGCTGATTTCGCTTCTGAGCGAGCTCGCCCAGGAGGTGGTCGTAGTGACGCGCTCCTCCGGTCGCCTGCCCGAGATCGAAGCGCTGGGCGTGCGCACGTTGGCGTTCGACTTTTATCGCGGCTCCAACAATCAGGCCTTGGCGGCACAGGTGGCCTGGCGGCTGGCACGCCTTCTCAGACGCGAGCGCCCCGACGTCGTGCACCTCATCGCCATGAAGCCCATCGTTCTCGGCGGCCTGGCGCTGAGATGGGTGCGCGTGCCGCACGTGGTGGTGCATATCACCGGGCAGGGTCTCGCCGGCATCGCCACCGATCCGCTGCTGCGTCTTTATCGTTTCGCCATGCTGCGGGTGTTGGCCTCCCTGGTCCGCAAACCGACCTCGCGGCTTCTGGTCGAGAACCCCGACGACCTCGCCCTGGTCGCTAAGCTCGTACCCCGGCTCGGCACGCGCTTTGCCATCCTGGGCGGAGCCGGTGTCGATCCGGAGGCCTTCCCGGCGCTGGCGACGCCGCCAAACGACGTCCCCATCGCGGCCCACGTCGGTCGCATGATCCGCTCCAAGGGCATAGATCTTTTGCTGCAGGCCTACGACCAGCTGCGGCGCGAAGGGGTCCAACTGCGGCTTGAGCTTTTCGGCAGCAGCGATCGCGATAACCCCGAGG
>Ga0075424_100002372_pt1 | contig 17216 bp, 15 predicted proteins | sample SoiMethybrSBSTD3_FD_75301 | JGI IMG/M metagenome (GOLD analysis project Ga0075424, IMG submission 75301) | Bulk soil microbial communities from a Populus tree surrounding site in Tennessee, USA - Soil MetaG P. TD hybrid SBSTD3 | ecosystem: Environmental > Terrestrial > Soil > Tree plantation...
ACGTCGATGCCCCGCGCGGCGATGTCGGTGGCCACGAGGATCCGGAAGGTGCCGCTCTTAAATCCGGCGAGCGCCGCCGTGCGCTGGGCCTGGCTGCGATTGCCGTGGATGCGCTCACAGGCCACCCCCTGGCGGGCGAGGAAGTCCGCGAGGCGGTTGGCGCGGTGCTTGGTCCGGGTGAAGACGAGCGCGCTCTTCATCTCGCCGCGCGTGATGAGCTCGAAGAGGAGGGAGGACTTGAGCTCCTGGCTCACGGGATACACGGCCTGCGTGATGCCTACCGCGGGCGCGGCCGCGCGCTCGAGATTGATGGTGACGGGATGGCGCAGGAGCTCCCGGGCCAGCTCGGCGATGGGCGGAGGCATGGTCGCGGAGAAGAAGAGAGTTTGCCGGCGCGGGGGCAGGTGACGGAGCACGCGCCGGATGTCCGGCAGGAAGCCCATGTCGAGCATGCGGTCGGCCTCGTCGAGCACGAGGATCTCCAGGCCCTCCAGCTTCGCGTAGGGGAAGCGGAAGTGATCGAGGAGCCGTCCCGGCGTGGCCACGATCACGTCCACCCCGGTGCGGAAGGCATGCTCCTGGGGCCCCATGCCCACTCCCCCGAAGACGGCCGCCCCGGTCAGGGGCGTGTGCACGGAGAGTTGGCTCAGGTGCTCTTCGATCTGCGCGGCCAGCTCGCGCGTCGGGGTGAGGACGAGGGCGCGCGTCACGCCGCGCCGCTTGGGCATCAGGCGGTGAAGGATGGGCAGGACGAAGGCCGCGGTCTTCCCGCTGCCCGTCATGGCGCACGCGAGGACGTCGCGACCCTCCGCGGCGGGCGGAATCGCGTCCTGCTGGATCGGAGTGGGCCGCGTGAAGCCCATTTCCTTGACGCCGCGGAGGAGATCGGGATGGAGGCCAAAGCCGAAGAAGGGCATCGCTGAGCATCCTCTCATACCCACCCGCGCGAGGTTCGATGCATTCGCTTGACGCTTCTGCAGCCCTCCGTCTAGCATGGGGCGCTCTTGTCGCCGATTTGCTGCCGCGCCTCGCATGCCATCGGAGGAGACATGGACGTCTCTCGACGCGATCTGATCAAGCTGGGCACGACGGCGGCGGCGGCGAGCGGGCTGCTCGGCGCGCAGGTGGCGCAGGCCCAGGCGCCGGCGGGCGGAAGCCAGATGGCGGCGCCAGTGCCCTTGGGCTTCAACCCCGCGGACCCCGCCCTCAAGTTCGATCTCGTCATCGCCAACGCTGACGTGCTCGATCCGAGTCAGCGCCTGCGCGGCCAGCGCGACATCGGCGTCAAGAGCGGCCAGATCGCTTTGATTGCCCCTAGCATCGCCGCTGACCGCTCGTCCCAGCGCATCGATGCGGGAGGCCGCCTGCTCACGCCGGGCCTCGTCGATCTCCACGCGCACTTCTGTCCGCACATCGGCATCGGCCTTCCGGCCGACGAGCTGGTCGGCATTACCGGCACGACCACGGCGGTTTCTGCCGGAGACACGGGGGCCCTCACCCTCGGCGCGTTCACGCACTGGGCGAGGCCGCAAACGCGCACGCGCCTCTTCGCCTTCGTGCACATCTCCACCATCGGGCTGGCGGGAGCCGGCCAGATAGGCGAGATGGTCAATATCGAGTACGCCAACATCGACCTGTGTACCAAGGCCGTGGCGGAGAACGCCGACGTCACTCTCGGTGTCAAGGTGCGGATGACCGAGTCCGTGGTCGGACAGAACGGGCTGGAGCCTCTGCGGCGGGCCATCCGCGCCGCCGGCATGGCTGGCCCGCAGTTTCGCGTGATGTGCCACATTGGCAATGCCCCGGGCTCCATCTCGGACCTGCTCGACCTGCTGCGGCCGGGGGACATCCTGACGCACGCCTTCAGCGGAGCGGGCAACAACATCGTCCAGAACGGACAGCTCGTTCCCGCGGCCAAGGCGGCGAAGCAACGCGGCGTGATCTTCGACGTGGGCCACGGGGGAGGCAGCTTCGACTACACGGTGTGCGAGCCCGCGCTGCAGCAGGGAGGCCAGCCCGACACCATCTCCAGCGATCTCCATGGCGTGAGCATCAACACCCCCGGCTACCCGGTACTTCCCAATGTCATGTCGAAGTTCCTGAACCTCGGCATTCCCCTCGAAGAAGTGGTGGCGCGCGCGACCTGGGAGCCAGCGAAGATCATCAATCGCGTCCCCGGCCTGGGCACGCTGCAGGTGGGAGCGCCCGCGGACATCTCGATCTTCGATCTCGTGGACGGGCCGGTAGAGTTCGTGGACACTCGCGACAACAAACGCACTGGCACCAAGAAGCTCGTCCCCTGGCTGACCGTGAAGGGGGGACGGCCGTGGGGACGGCCGCCGCTGCCTATTCCATTCTCCTAGCGTTCGGGTAGGATAGGAGCGAATCGGGTCGCCCATGCCCAGAACTCTCATCGAGCCGCAGTTTCCCATCGAGCGTCTGTCGATCCTCGACAGCGAGGGGAATCTCGACGCCGCCCTCGAGCCCAAGCTCTCGCCCGGAGAACTCCAGCGCCTCTATCGCGGCATGCTGCTCGGGCGCCGTCTCGACGAGCGCATGCTGCGGCTGCAGCGCCAGGGGCGCATCGGCACCTTCGCGCCCATCAAGGGGCAGGAGGCCTCGCAGATCGGCAGCGTGTGCACGCTGGAGGCGCGGGACTGGCTGGTGCCCTCGTTCCGCGAGACGGCCGCCATGGTGTGGCGCGGCTGGCCGATCGAGCAGGTCCTCGCCTTCTACGCGGGCCGCCTCGAAGGTGGGCAGCCCGCGCCGGAGCAGCACGACCTGCCCGTGACCATCCCCGTGGCGACCCAGCTCCCGCACGCGGTGGGCATCGCCTACGGCGTCCAGTATCGCGGGGAGGACTCGGTGGTCATGGCCTGCTTCGGCGACGGCGCGACCTCCGAGGGGGACTTCCACGAGGCGGCCAACTTCGCCGGGGTGTGGCACGGGCCCGTGGTCTTCCTCTGCCAGAACAACCAGTGGGCCATCTCCGTGCCGCTCAAGAAGCAGACCAACTCGCGCACCATCGCCCAGAAGGCCGCCGCCTACGGTTTCCCGGGCATCCAGGTCGACGGCAACGACGTGCTCGCCGTCTACGCGGCGTGCCGCGAGGCGGTCGACCGGGCGCGCGCGGGCGACGGCCCCACGCTCATCGAGTGCGTCACCTATCGCCTGGCCATGCACACCACCGCGGATGATCCGACGAAGTACCGGACGGAGGAGGAGGTGAAGGCGTGGGAGCAGAAGGATCCCCTCACGCGCTTCCGCACCTACCTCGAGGGCAAGCAGCTCTTCGAGGCGTCCGTCGATGCGCAGGTGGACGAGGAGATCGCGCGCGCCGTGGAGCGGTTCGAGGCCATGCCCGCCCCCGATCCGCTCGGCATGTTCGATCACGCCTACGCCGAGCTCCCCGCGCACCTGGCGGCCCAGCGCGCCGAGCTCGCCGCGCGCCTTCGGGGGTCCGCGCAGGCTGACCCGGCCGACGCTCCGACACCGGTGTCGCCGCCCATGCGCGGCCAGCGCACGACCACGCGATGGACGAGCTGATTCCGGACATCGGACGGGCCTGAAGGGTCGAGCCATGGCGAAGCTCAACATGGTCAAGGCGCTGAACCTGGCTCTGCTGGAGGAGATGGAGCGCGATCCGGACATCGTCATCATCGGCGAGGACGTGGGTGTCGATGGCGGCGTCTTCCGAGTCACGGAGGGGCTGCACCGCCGTTTCGGCGGCCGGCGAGTGATCGACAGCCCGCTCGCGGAGGCGGGCATCATCGGTGCCTCCATTGGCATGGCGCTCTACGGGCTCAAGCCCGTGTCCGAGATCCAATTCTCCGGCTTCGCCTTCCAGTGCTTCCACCAGATCGAGAATCACACCGCGCGCTATCGCCAGCGCAGCCAGGGCCGCTTCCACTGTCAGATGGTGATGCGCATGCCCTACGGCGGCGGCGTGCGGGCGCTGGAGCACCACTCCGAGAGCGAGGAGCAATTCTACGCGCACATCCCCGGGCTCAAGATGCTTATCCCCTCAGGGCCGCGCACGGCGCGGGGGCTCCTCGTGTCCGCCCTCCGCGATCCCGATCCCGTGGTGTTCTTCGAGCACAAGGCGCTCTACCACGCCTCCAAGGAGGAGGTGCCGGACGAGACGGAGGCGCTGCCCATCGGCCGCGCGGAGATCGTCCGGGAAGGGCGCGGGCTCACCCTCATCGCCTACGGGGCCATGCTGCGCGTGGCCCTCGAGGTGGCGGAGACGCTCCAGCTCGAGGACGGGGTGGGCGTGGAGGTGCTCGACCTTCTCACCATCTCGCCGCTCGATCGCGAGACGCTCACCGCCTCCGTGAGCAAGACGGGGCGCGCGGTGATCGTGCACGAGGCGCCGCGGAGCTTCGGCCCGGGGGCGGAGATCGCGGCCAGCATCGTGGAGGGCGCGTTCCTCAGGCTCGAGGCGCCCATTCGCCGCGTCACGGCCTACGACGTGCCCTTTCCCGGCTTCGCGCGGGAGAAGGGCAATGTCCCCGACGTCGCGCGCGTGCTCGCCGCCGCGCGCGAGACGCTCGCCTACTGACCGTCTCCCGGAGGGAGGGTGCCATGGACGTGGTCAATCTCACGGAGAAGCTGTCCCGCTTCACCGAGCACTGGTCGCCCAAGATCGTGGGCGAGGTCAACGACATGCACGTGAAGCTCGTCAAGTTCGCGGGCGAGTTCGTCTGGCATCATCATGACCGCGAGGACGAGCTCTTTTTCGTCGTGGCAGGACGGCTCCGCATGCAGCTCCGCGACGGCGACCGCGAGGTGGGGCCCGGCGAGTTCATCGTAGTGCCCCGCGGCGTAGAGCACTGCCCGTTGTCCCTCAGCGACGAGGTGCACGTCCTTCTCCTCGAGCCCAAGAGCACGCTCAACACCGGAAACGTCGTGAACGAGCGCACCCTGGCGACGCTCGATCGGATCTAGGCCGCCCGCTGTATGTCGCGCACGTTCGTCCTGCCCGATCTCGGCGAGGGGCTCGTGGAGGCCGAGATCCGCACGCTCCTCATCAAGGAGGGCGATCTCATCAAGGAGGACGCCCCGCTGCTGGAGGTAGAGACGGACAAGGCGCAGGTGGAGATTCCCTCGCCCTTCGCGGGTCGCGTGGAGAAGATCCACGTGCAGCCGGGGCAGACGGTCAAGGTGGGCCAGCCGCTCGTGAGTTTCGGCGATGCCGCCGGCGCGACGTCGTCGGCTCCCGCGGCGCCCCGGCAGAGCGCGCCGGCCACGCCCGTCACGGAACCGAAGGCGCCTCCGCCCGCGGCAGCGTCCCGGCAGAGCGTGGCGACTCCGGCGAAGACCGACGGCAGCCCCGTGGCCGCCACCCCCTCGACGCGCCGGCTCGCGCGCGAGCTGGGCGTGGATCTCCACGGCGTGCAGGGCACCGGGCCCGGCGGACGTATCACCGACGACGATGTGCGCGGGGCAACGGGCAAGCCGGCCGCCGCCGCGCCCGCCGTTTCACGCGCCCCCGCGCCGTCGGGACCGGCCAAGCCACTGGCCGCCGTGGGCCTCGAGCCGCCGCCGCTGCCGAAGTTCGAGCAATGGGGGCCGGTGGACCGCCAGCCGCTCTCGCACCTCCGCCGCACCATCGCCGAGCGCATGGCGCTGTCCGCGGCCCTCATCCCGCACGTCACGCACTTCGACAAGGCCGACGTGACCGACCTCAACGCCATGGTGACGCGGAGCTTCGAGACGGCGAAGCAGCACGGCATCACGCTCACCCTCACGAGCTTCCTCCTGAAAGCGGCGGCGCTGGCGCTTCATGAGCACCCGCAGTTCAACGCGAGCCTCGATCCGGGGGCGGGGGAGCTCATCCTCAAGCGCTACTGCCATCTCGGCATCGCCGTCGCCACCGAGCGCGGCCTGATCGTGCCGGTGATCCGCGACGTGGACAAGAAGCCCGTGATGGAGCTGGCCCGCGAGCTTGCCACGCTCGCCCACCGAGTGCGCGACGGCAAGGCCACCCTCGACGACCTGCGCGGGGGCAGCTTCACCATCACCAACATCGGCGCCCTCGGGGGGACGGGAGCGATTCCCATCATCAACTACCCGGAGGTGGCCATCCTCGGCGTGGCGCGAGGACGGGAGGAGCCTGTGGTCCGCGGCGGCCAGATCGTGGCGCGCACCATGCTCCCGCTGAGCCTCACCTTCGATCACCGCGTGGCCGACGGCGCGGACGGCGCGCGCTTTGCCCAGGCCATCATCCGCCGCCTGGAAGCGCCTGAGACGCTCTTCGCGGAGTGGTAGGGCCATGGTGATGGGCGATCTGGTCACCGAGGTGGACGTGGCCGTGCTGGGTGGCGGGCCGGGCGGCTACTCGGCGGCCTTCCGCTGCGCGGAGCTGGGGCTGGAGACGGTGGTGATCGACGCCGGCCATCGCCTCGGCGGCGCCTGCCTCTACGAGGGGTGCATACCGTCCAAGGCGCTCCTCCACGTGGCCGCCGTGCTCGGCGAAGCGGAGCGCGCCAAGGAGTTCGGCGTCGACTTCGGCGAGGCGCGCATCTCGCTCGATCCGATGCGCAAGTGGAAGGCCGAGCGCGTGGTGGGGAAGCTCTCGCGCGGGCTCGCCTCGGTCGCCAAGGCGAAGGGCGTGGCCGTGATCGGCGGGCGCGGAGCCTTCGAGGACTCGCGGAGCATCCGCGTCGGCGGCGACGAGCCGCAAGTCGTCCGTTTCAAGCACGCCATCCTGGCCACGGGCTCCGTCCCCCTGATGCCGCCGGGGCTCGCCATCGGGAGCGACCGCATCATGGACTCGACGTTGGCCCTCGAGGTGCCGGACATTCCCGAGCGCCTGCTCGTGGTGGGCGGCGGCTACATCGGCCTCGAGCTGGGCCAGGTCTATGCCGCCCTCGGCAGCCGCGTCACCCTCGTCGAGATGATGGAAGGTCTCCTCCCCGGCGTGGACCGCGATCTCGTGCAGCCGCTGGCCAGGCGCTGCGAGAAGCTCTTCGCGGCCATCCACCTCGGCCGCAAGGTCTCCGCCCTCAACCCGAGCGGCGGCGCCATCGAGGCCGCCATCGAGGGCGAGGCGCCACAGACCTTCGACCGCGTGTTGGTGGCGGTGGGCCGGCGCCCCGTCACGGAATCGCTGGGTCTCGAGGCGACCAGGGTCGCGCTCACCGAGCGGGGCTTCGTGGCCATCGACCAGTGCTGCCGGACGGGCGATCCGCATCTCTACGCCGTCGGCGACGTCACCGGCGAGCCCATGCTCGCGCACCGGGCCATGCGCCAGGGCAAGGTGGCGGCCGAGTGCATCGCGAGCCGGCCCTCGGCCTTCGACAACGTCGCCGTTCCCGCAGTCGTCTTCACCGATCCCGAGGTCGCCTGGTGCGGGGCGATGGAGGCGCCGGCCGGCCGCGAGGTCAAGGCGGCGAAGTTCTCGTGGGCCGCCTCCGGCCGCGCCGCCACCATCGGACGGAGCGACGGGCTGACCAAGCTGGTCGTGGACGCCGCCTCCAACCGCGTGATCGGCGTGGGCATCGTCGGCCCGGGAGCGGGGGAGCTGATCGCGGAGGCCGCGTTGGCCATCGAGACCGCGGTGACGGCGGAGGATCTCGCCGTGACCATCCACGCGCACCCCACGCTGTCCGAAAGCCTGATGGAGGGCGCGGAGAGCCTCCTCCATCGATCCTCTTCCTGACACCACCCAACGAAGTGGAGGCGTGCCGTGAGTGATCTCGTCGCGTTCGACAAGCAGGGCAGCATCGGCGTCATCACCGTGAACAACCCGCCCGTGAACGCGCTCTCGCAGGGCGTCCGCCAGGGGCTCCTCGACGCCCTCGCCAGGGGCGCCGCCGACCCCGGGGTCGGCGCCATGGTCATCATCGGCGGCGGCCGAACCTTCATCGCGGGCGCCGACATCAGAGAGTTCGGCAAGCCGCCGCAGCCGCCCGATCTCCACAGTGTGCTCGCCGGCATCGAGGGCAGCTCCAAGCCCGTGGTGGCCGCGATCCACGGCACCGCGCTCGGCGGCGGACTCGAAGTGTGCCTCGCCTGCCACTACCGCGTGGCCGTCGCTGCGGGGCAGGTGGGTCTCCCCGAGGTGAAGCTGGGGCTCCTGCCCGGTGCGGGCGGCACCCAGCGGCTGCCGCGCGTGGCGGGAGTGGAAGCTGCGCTCAAGATGATCGTGAGCGGCGATCCCGTGCGGGCGCCGCGTGCGAAGGAGATGGGCATCGTCGATGAAGTGGTGGGCGACGATCTTCGCGCGGGCGCGGTGGCCTTCGCCGAGCGCCTGGTGGCGGAGAGGCGCCCGCTCCGCAAGATCTCGGTCCTCGACGACAAGGTGGCGGCGGCGCGCGCCAACCCCGGCGTCTTCGACGCGTTCCGCAAGAGCATCGAGCGCGAGGCGCGCGGCTACCTCGCCCCCTTCAAGTGCATCGAGGCGGTGCAGGCTGCGGTGACCCTGCCCTTCGCGGAAGGCCTCAAGAAGGAGCGCGCGCTCTTCCAGGAGTGCATGGCCTCGCCGCAGTCCAAGGGGCAGATCCACGCCTTCTTTGCCGAGCGCGAGGCGACCAAGATCCCCGACGTGCCGCCGGGCACGCCCGCCATGAAGATCGAGCGCGCGGTGGTGATCGGGGCGGGGACCATGGGCGGCGGCATCGCCATGAACTTCGCCAACGCGGGCATTCCAGTGACGGTGGTCGAGGTGGCGCAGGACGTGCTCGACCGCGGCCTCGGCGTGGTCCGCAAGAACTACGCGGCCACCGTAGAGAAGGGGCGGCTCTCCCAGGCCGACATGGACAAGCGCATGGGGCTCATCACGGGCTCGCTCGATCGCGGCGTGGTGCGGGAGGCGGACATCGTGATCGAGGCCGTCTTCGAGGAGATGGCAGTGAAGAAGGAGGTGTTCGCCGCCCTCGACAAGATCGCCAAGTCCGGCGCGGTGCTCGCCTCCAACACCTCGACCCTCGACATCGACGAGATCGCTCGCGCCACCTCGCGCCCGCAGTCCGTCATTGGCACGCACTTCTTCAGCCCCGCCAACGTGATGCGCCTCCTCGAGCTGGTGCGCGGGGCCAAGACGGCCAAGGAGACCATCGCCACCTCCGCCGAGTTGGCGCGCCGCATCGGCAAGGTGTGGGTGCTCGCGGGCAACTGCGACGGCTTCATCGGCAACCGCATGCTCGCGCCCTACCTGCGGGAGGCGGAATTCCTCGTGGAGGAGGGGGCGACTCCCCAGCAGGTGGACAAGGTCATCTACGATTTCGGCTTCGCCATGGGCCCCTTCGCCATGCAGGACCTCGCCGGGCTCGACGTGGGCTGGCGGATCCGCAAGGGCAAGGCGGCCACGCGGCGCAAGGATCTCCGCTACTCGCACGTGGGCGACCGCCTCTGCGAGCAGGGGCGCTTCGGCCAAAAGACGAGCGCGGGATGGTATCGCTACGACGCGGGCAGCCGCGCGCCCAAACCCGATCCCGAGGTGGAGGCGCTCATCGCGGCCTGCGCCAAGGAAGGCGGCGTCGAGCGACGGCAGGTCGGCGACGAGGAGATCCTGAAGCGCTGCCTGTGGGCCCTCGTCAACGAGGGCGCGCGCATCCTCGAGGAAGGCATCGCCCTGCGGGCCAGCGACATCGACGTGACCTATCTCTACGGTTACGGCTTCCCGCGCTACCGCGGCGGCCCCATGTTCTACGCGGATCAGGTCGGCCTCAAGCAGGTGCTCGCGGACGTGGCCGGCTTCCACACGCGCCACGGCGAGCCGTGGGCTCCCGCGCCGCTGCTCGAGCGGCTCGCCAAGGAGGGCAAAGGCTTCCGCGACGCAGGAGCGCGCTGAGCGGCGTCGCGGTGGCGTTCACATGGTAGAAGGTCGCTGCCTTGACAGGGCCGGAGGCTGCCTGCTATCAACGATGCGCGTCGAGGCATTTGCCATGACCTTCCCCATCGTCGCCGAGAGCTGCTCATGAAGAGGGCGGGGTAGCCTCGGGTGCTGCCCCTTCCCCCGCCTGGCGCCGAGCCGCAGGCCCTCGTCGAGTCGATCCGCGTGCTCGCCCGCGACCGCTTCACCGGGCGGGCCGCGCGCTACGACGCGGAATCGAGCTTCCCCACCGAGAACTACGCGGACCTCCGCGCCGCCGATCTGCTCGGCCTTACCATTCCCGCAGCCTACGGGGGCCGCGGCGCCGATTCGCTCACCTACGCGCTCTGTCTCCTCGAGATGGCCAAGGGCTGCTCGGCCACCGCGCTCACCTTCAACATGCACGCCCCGCGCGCCTCCTCCTGTACGAGGCGGCGCCTGTGCGCGACAGCGGCGACGGTGCGGCGGCCATGCTCGCCGTCAACCAGTCGAAGTATCTCTCCGCGGAGACCGCCGCCATGGTGACCGAGCGCGCCATCCGGCTCGCCGGCGGACGCGGGATTCTCAAGGATCTGCCCCTGGAGCGCTGGCACCGTGACGCCATGGCGGGGCCGGTGATGCCGCCTTCCAGTGACCGCTGCCTCGAGACGGTCGGCAAGGTGCTGTGCGGCCTCGAGGCGCGAACCCTCGATTTCCAGTAGCCACCCTCAAGGAGGATGACGATGACGTCAATGACACGTCGCACGTTCCTGACGGCCACGGGCGCCACCGCCGGCGCCTTGGCAGCCCAGGGATACTTTCCCGCCGTGCTCCGCGCGCAGGGCGAGCCGATCCGCATCGGCTGTCCGTTGCCGCTTACCGGGCCCTTCGCCGCCCTCGCCGCCGACATGCAGCGCGGCGCGCAGCTCGCCCAGGACGAGCTCAATGCCAAGGGCGGGGTGATGGGGCGCAAGGTCGAGGTGCTCTTCCGCGACGACGAGCTCAAGCCCGCGGTGGGCGCCCAGCGCACCAAGGAGCTGATCGAGAACCAGAAGTGTCAGTTCATCGTGGGCGGCCTCGCCGCGCACGTCCAGATGGCCATCAACGAGCAGACCAAGAAGTCCAAGATCCTGTTCATCTCGACCAGCCAGTCCGACGAGATCAGCGCCAAGCCCGACACCAGCCCCATCACCTTCCACGAGGCGCTCAACCCGACCATCACCTCGCGGGTGATGGGGACCTGGACCGCGCAGAACCTCGGCAAGAAGTGGTGGATCATCTACGCCGACTACGCCTGGGGCAAGCAGAACAACGCGGTCCTCCAGGACACGATCACCAAGCTCGGGGGCACCGTGCTGGGCGCCACCCCGTACCCCCTCGGCAGCGCAGAGTTCTCCGCGCACTTGCCCAAGATCCAGGCGGCGAAGCCGGAGGTACTGATGTCGGTCACCCCCGGCGCTGACAACATCGCCTTCCTCAAGCAGGCGCGGAGCTTCGGGATGGACAAGACCATGAAGCTCGCCCAGCCTCTGCTGTGGATCTCCTATCTCAAGGAAGGGGGGCCGGAGCTCTACGCGGATATCTACGGCTCCATCAATTGGTACTGGGAGCTGCAGGACACCATCCCCTCCGCCAAGAAGTTCGTCGAGGCCTCGATGAAGAAGTTCAACATTCCTCCCGGCGACTACGGTGCCTATTCGTACTCGGGTGTATTCGAAGTAGCGCGCGGCGTGGAGCTGGCCAAGTCGACCGACTCCGAGGCGGTGGCCAATGCCCTCAGGAAGAATCCCGTCTACGACCACTACAAGGGCAAGGAGTGGTGGCGGGCGTGCGACAACAAGTCGATGCAGGACATGTGGATCGTGAAGGGGCGCGGGCCGGGCAAGACCAAGGGGGACTGGGGTCTGATGGACATCATCGCCAAGGTCACGGCCGACGAGAAGTACGACCGCACCTGCGCGGAGAAGGGCTTCGCCTAGGCGCGCGTGGACGTCTCCCTCGCCGCGATCCTGCCCCAGATCTTCACCGGGCTGGTGCTGGGCATGCTCTTCGTGCTCCTCGCCATCGGCCTGTCGCTGATCTTCGGGCTCATGACCGTGGTGAACTTCTCCCACGGCGCCCTCTACATGCTGGGCGCCTACTGTACGGTGTTCCTCCTCGGCTTCACGAAGAGCTTCTGGGTGGCGCTGATGATCGCGCCGCTCATCGTCGGGGCGTTCGGGCTCCTCATCGAGCGCTTCCTCATCCGGCGCCTCTATGGGCGGAGCCCGGACGATCCGCTGCTGCTGACCTTCGGGCTCTCCCTCGTGCTCGTGGAGACGGCCAAGCTCATCTGGGGCAAGATCGGCCTCACCCTCGACCCGCCGAAGGAGCTGGGCGGGGCCGTCAACCTGGGCTTCATGGCCTTTCCCGCCTATCGCCTCTTCGTCATCGCCGTCACCCTCGTGGTGCTCGCCGCGCTCTGGGCCTTCCTCACGCGCACCAACGTGGGCCTCATCATCCGCGCGGGGTCGCGCGATCCCCTCATGGTCCGCGCCCTCGGCATCGACCTGAACCGCATCTGGCTGCTCGTCTTCGGCATCGGCTGCGCGCTGGCGGGATTGGCGGGCGCGCTGGCCGGCCCCATGCGTGGCGCCTATGCGGAGATGGGCGTGACCATGGTCATCGAATCCTTCGTGGTGATCGTGGTCGGCGGCATGGGCAGCCTGCTCGGCGCGGTGGTGGCGGGACTGCTCATGGGGCAGGTGGTGGGCATGACCACTCTCTTCGCCCCCAAGCTCGCGGAGATCATGGTGTTCGTGGTGATGGCGCTCGTGCTCCTCGTCCGGCCCAGCGGCATCTTCGGCGAAGCCGGCCTCGCGGAGTGACGATGGCCGCTCTCGCCGCCCTCGTGAGCCGCCATCAGGTGATCGCCTTCGGCGTCTTCTTCGCAGTGTTCCCGTTCCTCATGCCCTACAAGGCGCTCGCCTCGCAGGTACTGATCTTCGGCCTCTTCGCCCTCGGCTTCAACCTGCTCTACGGCTACACGGGCCTCCTCTCCTTCGGCCACGCCGCTTACTACGGGCTCGGCGCCTACGGCACCGGCCTCGCCCTCGCCAAGCTCAAGGTCGGCTCGATCTGGCTCGGGCTCGCCGCGGGACCGGCCCTCGCCGTGCTGGGGGGCGTCGCCATCGGCTTCTTCTGCCTGCGCCGGCGCGGCATCTACTTCGCCATGCTCACGCTGGCCTTCGCGCAGCTTCTCTACTTCATCGCCTTTCACCTGGCCGACGTCACGGGAGGCGACGACGGCCTGCGAGGCATCCCGCTCCTGCCCATCCATCTCTTCGGTTGGACGATCGACCTCGAGGGCTCGCTCGCCTTCTACTACTTCTCCTTCGTCATCGTGTGGCTGGCCGTGGCCGCGCTGAAGCGGATCCTCGACTCGCCCTTCGGCGCCGTGCTCCAGGCCATCCGCGAGAACGGCGACCGCGCCTCCGCCTGCGGCTACGACGTCAACCGCGTGAAGCACCTGTCCTTCGTGTTCTCGGCCTTCTTCGCGGGCCTGGCGGGCGGGCTCGACGCGCTCCGCCTGGCCGTGGTGCCCGTGGAGTCGCTCTACTGGGTCACCTCGGGGCAGGTGGTGATCATGACGCTGCTCGGCGGCGCCGGCACCTTCTTCGGCCCCTTCGTGGGCGCCGGCACCTATCTCGTGCTGGGCGACCGGCTCGCCGTCTTCACCGAGCGCTGGCCGCTCGTCATCGGCCTCATCTTCATGGCCTTCGTGCTCTTCCTGCCCAAGGGCATCTGGGGCACGCTGGTCGACCGGCTCCCGCGCCGTCAGGCGGCGGGGGCGAAACCGTAACCAAGGAGGACGCCATGGCCGTCAAGGTGCTCGAGCTCCACCATCACGGGATCCGCGTCACGCCCTCGGAGACCGACAAGTCGCTGGCCTTCTACCGCGACGTGCTCGGCCTCGTGCCGGACGAGGGGCGCCCCGACATCCCGGGCATCCCGGGCTACTGGATGGACTGCGGCAACGACACGCAGATCCACATCATGGGCTGCGAGGGCACCTCGCGCTACGCCAAGGGACCCAAGCAGGACCCGACCACGCTGCACGTGGCTCTCGCCGTCCCCGATGTCCAGGACGCCAAGCGGGAGCTGGACCGTCTCGGCGTCAAGTACTGGAGCATCCAGTCCGTGGTTGGCCCCCAGCTCGAGCAGATCTTCATGGACGATCCGCACGGCAATCTCGTCGAGCTGCACGAGATCGGCACCTGCCGCTGCAAGAAGACCTCGCGGAAGAGCCCCGCGGGGAGCAAGCCGTCCATGGCGGGCTAACCCGGCCGTCCCGATGCGACAGGACCTCCTCGACCGCGCGGACGCGCTCACCCGCGAGAAGATCGCCCCCCGCGCGGCCATGTACGACCGCGAGGGGCGGAATCCCGTGGAGAGCTGGGCCGATCTCCATCGCGAGGGCTACCTCGCCTGCGCGGTGCCCCGCGCCTACGGGGGCATGGGGCTCGACATGGCGACCTACATCGGGGTCATCCGCGTCATCGCCCGCGGCTGCGCGAGCACGGCCATGACCCTCCACATGCACTCCACGGTGATGCGCTTCCTCGACGCCCTGGCCACCGAGGCGCAGAAACGGCGCTACTACCCCGAGGTGGTCGAGCGCGGCAAGATGTTCGGGAGCTGGGGCAGCGAGCCAGCGGTGAGCCTCTCGCGCACCTTCACCATGGAGACCGCCATCCGCGCCGCGGAGGACGGCTGGGTGGTGGACGGCGTCAAGCACTTCTGCACCATGGCCCTGGGCGCCTCCTACTACATGGTCTGGTGCGCCCTCGACGGCAGCGGCGACATGGCCCACGCCCTCCTCCAGGCCCTCGTGCCTGCGGAGAGCCCCGGCCTCTCGACCGACAGCAAGTGGGACACCCTGGGTATGCGCGCCACCTTCAGCCCGTCCGTCACCCTCTCGAATGTGCGCATCCCGAAGGACGCGACCCTCGGCGCGCCGGGCTCGGCCACGGCGGTGGGCGTGGTGGAGAGCTTCGCCCTGGGCTACGCCGCCGTCTACGTCGGCATCGCGGAGTCGGCGCTCGAGTTCACCGCGGACTACGTGAAGAAGCGCGTGATCAAGCCCGAGAACGTGTCCGTGGCCTCCGACCCCGCCGTGCAGCGGCAGATCGGCGACCTGGATGCGCGGCTCGACGCCGCCCGCCTGCTCCTGCACGACTCCGCGTCGCGCTGGGAGGGCGCGGACGTGCCCGGCCGCGGGCACCTCGCCAATCGCGCGAAGTATGTGGCCACCGAGGTCGGGCTCCACGTCACCTCGCACGCGCTCCAGATCGCGGGCGGGCGGGGGGCCTACAAGGACTATCCCGTCGAGCGCGCTTTCCGCGATCTCCGCACCGCCTCGCTCATGCCGCCCACCATGGAGCGCATGGCCGAAGGCATGGGCAAGATCGCCCTCGGGCTCGGCGGCGGCATGTTCCAGTTCAGCGGCGCCGAGAGCGGCTGATGCCCGCGATCGCCTTCGTCGGTCTGGGCGCCATGGGGAGCGCCATGGCCCAGCGTCTCCTCGCCGCCGGCCACGCGGTCACCGGCTACAACCGCACCCGGGCCAAGGCGGAGGCGCTCGCCTCACGCGGCCTCGTGGTCGCCGACTCCGCGCGCGCCGCCGTGAAGGGCGCGGAGGTGGTGCTGAGCATGGTCACGGACTCCGAGGCGCTCCGCGACGTGGCCCTCCGGGACGACGGTATCCTCACCGGTCTCGAGCGGGGCGCGGTGTGGGCCGAGATGAGCACGGTCAGTCCCGCCGTCACCCGCATGCTGGGCGAGCGCGTGCAGGCCCAGGGCGCGACCCTCCTCGACGCACCCGTGTCCGGGAGCACCGTCACCATCGCCCAGGGACAGCTGAGCTTCATCGTGGGCGGCGACCCGGCCGCCCTCGAGCGCATCCGGCCCGTGCTCCTCGCCATCGGGCCGACCATCACCCACGTGGGCGCCCTCGGCCTCGCCGTCACCATGAAGATCGCCATCAACCTCAGCATCGGCGTCCAGATGCTCGCCTTCAGCGAGTCCGTGCTCCTCGCGGAGAAGTCTGGCATCCCGCGCGAGAAGGCGGTAGAAGCGCTCCTCAAGGGGGTGACGGCCTCGCCTATGCTCAAGTATCGCGGGCCCTTCGTGCTCGACATGCCCGCGGAGGCGCTGTTCAACGTGGTGCTCATGCAGAAGGACATGCGCCTGGCCCTGGAGCAGGGCCGGGGAGTCGGAGTGCCGCTGCCCGCCACCGGTCTCGTCCACGAGATGCTCACCGCCGCGCGGGGTCTGGGCCTCGCGGAGAAGGACTTCGCCGCCCTGTTCGACGTGCTGGCGACCCTCTCCGGGCGACGGGGGAGCGCGAAAGGAGACGGCTGACATGGACATTCATCCGTTCGTGCAGAACGCCATTCCCTTGCTGACGGCCTTCGCCCTCAAGGTGGTGGGCGCGATCATCCTCTGGGTCATCGGGCGCAAGCTCATCGACCTCGCCCGGCGCCTCGTGGTGCGCAGCCTGAAGCTCCCCTTCGACCAGACGGTGGCCAACTACATCGGCACCGCGGTGTCCGTCCTCCTCAACATCGCGCTCATCATCGCCCTGCTCGGCTTCTTCGGCATCGAGACCACGAGCTTCGCCGCCCTCCTCGCCGGGGTGGGGATAGCCATCGGGGCGGCGTGGAGCGGCCTCCTTGCCAACCTCGCCGCGGGGGTCTTCCTTCTCATCCTGCGACCCTTCAAGGTGGGCGACTTCATCTCCGCGGGGGGCATTCTGGGCACGGTGAACGAGATCGGGCTATTCGTGACGACCATCACCACCCTCGACAACGTGCGCACCTTCGTGGGCAACGGCAAGGTCCTCGGCGACAACATTCAGAACTTCACCGCCAATCCCTACCGCCGCGTGGATCTGGTCGCCCAGCTCGACAACAGCGTGGGCCACGCCGAGGCCATTCGCCTGCTCAAGGAGCGGCTTCGGCGGATTCCCAACGTGGTCGCCGAGCCCGCTCCCGACGTAGAGATCCTCACCTTCACGCCCCTCGGCCCCGTGCTCGCCGTGCGCCCGTACTGCCACAACGACCATTACTGGCAGGTGTACTTCGACACCAACCGGTCGATCCGCGAGGTGGGCGGTGACGCCAACTTCCCGGCGCCCCAGCAGCACGTCTTCATCAACGGGGGCGGACCTCGAGGGTAGCCAGCGATCCCGGCCGAGCGATCGCTGAGCCCGCGCGGATGAGCGCCTAGCCGCCGCCTCCTGGTCGGTCTTCCCGGTCCACGGAGCGGGTAGAGCGTTCCAGCGTCCGCGGGTCTCCCGCGCCGGTGGCCTCGCGATCTGCGGGCGCCCGAGCCGACAAGTTGGCGTCGCCGCGTCACGCTGTCGCGGGCCGGCGGCCGC
>Ga0075424_100002377_pt1 | contig 17203 bp, 17 predicted proteins | sample SoiMethybrSBSTD3_FD_75301 | JGI IMG/M metagenome (GOLD analysis project Ga0075424, IMG submission 75301) | Bulk soil microbial communities from a Populus tree surrounding site in Tennessee, USA - Soil MetaG P. TD hybrid SBSTD3 | ecosystem: Environmental > Terrestrial > Soil > Tree plantation...
GAAGGCGCCGGAGCGGGCGCGCCGCCAATGACCAGCGGCCGCTTCGCGCACGCCGAGAGCCCCGCGAGCACACCCACCAGCGCGAGTCCGAGCATCACAGATTTCAGAGCGTTCATGAGTCGTCCTCCTTCTTTACCTGCCAACAGTTAGTCGTTCCGTGAATCGCTTCCGTTAATTCGGCAACGCGCCTCTGCGGGTCTATAGGTGCACGCGGGGTGCCAGCCCTCCAAAGCGTCTGCGAATTCGCGGGTTAGGGCTCGCCGGCATCCCGGCGCGTGACAACCCGACGCGAGGGGCTGACGAGGGACGTCAGCGCGAGTGGAGAGGCGCGCCTACATGAGGTAGCATTCCCATCCACTACGACTTCGGGGGACTGAATCATGCGTATCGTCGTCCACGGACAGCAGGCGTTCGGCAAGAGCGTGCTCGAGGCGTTGCTGGAGCGCAAAGAGAACGTCGTCGGGGTCTACTGTGGCCCGGATCCGGCTCAGGGTGGCCGCGTCGATCCGCTGAAAGAGGCGGCGCTCGCGCGAAACCTTCCGGTCTTTCAGCCGCGTTCGTTTCGCAACAAGCCCGAGGTGTGGGAGGAGTTCGCCCGGCTCAAGGCCGATCTGTGCGTGATGGCCTATGTCACCCTGATCGTCCCGGAGGAAGTGCTCAACCAGCCCACGCGCGGCACCATTCAATATCATCCGTCCCTCCTGCCCAAGCACCGCGGGCCGAGCTCGATCAACTGGCCGATCATCATGGGCGAGAGGCGAACCGGGCTCACCATCTTCTGGCCCGATCAAGGGCTCGACACGGGACCGATCCTCCTGCAGAAGGAAATCGAGATCCGCGACAGCGATACGCTGGGCAGCCTCTACTTCGACCAGCTCTATCCGCTCGGCGTGAAAGCGCTGATCGAATCGGTCGACCTCGTGCGCGAGGGCAAGGCTCCAAAGATCGTGCAGGACGAATCCCAGGCGACGTACGAGGGCTGGTGCAAGAAGGAGCACGTCCAGATCGACTGGCAGAAGCCCGTCCAGGACATCTGGAATCTAATCCGCGGCGCCGATCCTCAGCCCGGCGCCTGGACCACGCACGAGGGCACGCCCGTGCAGCTGCTCGACGCGAGGAAGCTCGGCGGCGCCGCCTCCGGCCGGCCCGGCGAAGTGGTCGCCGTCGACGACACCGGGCTGACCATCGCCGCGAACGGCGGACAGATCCAGGCCACCCGCGTCCGGCCGGAGGGCGGCCAGAAGGTCGCCGCCGGCGCCTTCGCCAAGAGCGCGGGACTGCGGCCGGGCGTGCGGCTCGGCGCATCGTGAGCGACGGCGCGATGACGACGCCCGACGCTCCACGCGGTCTCGCGCGCGGACTCACCAACTACGGCGATCCTGACTTCGCGCTGTACCTGCGGCGCTCGTTCGCGACGTCGATGGGCTACTCCAAGGCGATGCTGGCGCGCCCGGTCGTCGGGATCGCGCAGTCCGCGAGCGGCTTCAACAACTGTCACCGCCACTTCCCCGAGCTGATCGATGCGGTCAAGCGCGGCGTGCTCAGCGCCGGCGGGCTGCCGATCGATTTCCCGACGATCTCGCTCGGCGAAGTGTTCCTCTCGCCGACCAGCATGATGTTCCGCAATCTCATGTCCATCGACGTCGAGGAGATGATCCGCGCCCAGCCGATGGACGCGGTCGTGCTGGTGGGCGGCTGCGACAAGACGGTCCCGGCCCAGCTGATGGGCGCCGCGTCGGCCGACGTGCCCGCGGTGCAGCTTCTCGCCGGGCCGATGATGCCGATGGCCTATCGTGGGGAGCGGCTCGGTGCGTGCACCGACTGCCGGCGCTTCTGGGCCAAGTACCGCGCCGGCGGCGTCACCTCCGAGGAGATCGAGCGCATCGAGGAGAACCTGGCGACGACCGCGGGCACGTGCGCGGTGATGGGCACGGCCAGCACGATGGCGTCGATCGCCGAGGCGCTCGGCATGGCGCTCCCTGGAACGGCCGCGATTCCCGCCGTTCACGCCGATCGGCTCCGCGCCGCGGAGGCCAGCGGCCAGCAAGCGGTCGCGCTGGCGTCGACGCGGATCAAGCCGAGTCAGATCATCACGGAGCGCTCGGTCGAGAACGCACTGCGGGTGCTGCTGGCGATCGGCGGCTCCACGAACGCGATCATTCATCTCACCGCGGTAGCCGGGCGCGTGGGCGTCCAGATCTCGCTGCGTCGCCTCAACACGTTGAGCGATGAGACGCCGGTACTCGTCGATCTCAAGCCGACCGGCCAGCACTACATGTCGGACCTGAACGAGGCGGGCGGGCTCGGCGCGGTCCTGCGCGAGCTCGCGCCGATGCTTCACCTCGACTGCCTCACGGTGACGGGCCAGACGCTCGGTCAGCGCCTGGCCGCCGACGGCACGTGGGTCGATCGCGACGTCGTGCGTCCGCTCGGCGATCCGTACCAGAAGGTCGGCGGGCTCGTCGCGCTGTTCGGAAGCCTGGCGCCCGGCGGCGCGATCCTCAAACGCTCGGCCGCGGATCCCGCGCTCTTCGAGCGCGAAGGCCGTGCGGTGGTGTTCTCGTCGCTCGATGATCTCTCCGCGCGCATCGACATGCCGGATCTCGACGTGCGGCCGGACGATTTCCTCGTGCTCCAGAACGCCGGTCCCAAGAGCGGCTACGCGATGCCGGAGGCCGGCTATCTCCCGATTCCCTCGAAGCTGGCGCGCGCGGGCTTGAAGGACATGGTGCGCATCTCCGACGCCCGCATGAGCGGAACGGCCTACGGCACGATCGTGCTGCACGTGTCGCCCGAGTCAGCCGTGGGCGGGCCGCTGGCGCTGGTGAAGAACGGGGACCGCATCCGGCTGAGCGTCAACGAGCGCCGGATCGACCTGGCGGTGGACGACGCCGAGATCGCGCGACGGCGCGCCGCGCTTCCGCGCCCGGCGACGCCGCCGGCCCGCGGCTACGCCAAGCTCTACATGGACCACGTACTCCAGGCCGAGCACGGCTGCGACTTCGACTTCCTGCGCAAGGCGTAACGACTGGCCGCGCCGGGCGACGCCGCCGGTCGAGACGCTTGCCGCGTGAGCGGGTGGCTTAGCCCGGCGACGCGCCCTGCGTGGCGACGTAGAGCGCGTAGAGCGACTGGCTGGCGGCCATGAAGAGACGGTTCCGCTTCGGTCCGCCGAAGCAGATATTGCCGCAGATCTCGGGAAGCCGGATGCGCCCGATCAGCTTGCCCTCGGACGTCCACACGGTCACGCCGCTGTAGCCGACCGCACGGCCCGCGTTGCTGGAGCACCAGAGGTTACCGTCGACGTCGCAGCGCACGCCGTCGGGGCCGCACTTCACGCCGTCGACCATGAAATCGCTGAAGAGCTTCCGGTTGGACACCTTGTTGTTGCTGCCGACGTCGAACACGTGCATGTCGCCCTTGCCGCCGGGTCCCTGATCGCCGGGCCCTTTGCCGGTGCTGATCACGTAGAGCTTCTTGTAGTCCGGCGAGAGCGCGAGGCCGTTCGGATCCGGCACGTCGTTCTCGCCGACGACGAGCTCGACCTTGCCGCTCGGATCCACGCGATACACGTTGGTCGGCAGCTCGCGCTTGTTGTCGCCCATGCCGACCGCCTGTCCGAGCCGCGACTTGAGCCGTCCGGCCGCGTTGCTCGGGCCGCCGGCGGCGTCGGGCGCGCCCTCGTAGAGCTGACCGCCGTAGGGCGGATCGGTGAACCAGTAGGACCCGTCGGGATGCGGCACGACGTCGTTGGGCGAGTTCAGCCGCTTGCCCTCGAAACGATCGGCGATCACGGTGATCGAGCCGTCATGCTCGTAGCGCACCACGCGGCGGGTCAGGTGCTCGCAGGACAGCTGCCGGCCCTGGAAGTCGAACGTGTTGCCGTTGCTGTTGTTCGACGGCATGCGGAACACGCTCACGCGACCGTTGTCTTCGAGCCAGCGCATCTGCCGGTTGTTCGGGATGTCGCTCCACACCAGATAACGTCCGACGCCGCTCCACGCCGGCCCCTCGGACCACAGCGCGCCCGTCCACAAGCGCTGGATCGGCGCGTTCGGCTGCCGCAGGTTGTTGAACAGCGGATCGATCGTCAGCACGTCGGGATCGGTGAAATAGACGTTCGGCGGCGCGTTCGGCCCGAAGTCGCGCGGCGGCGTCGTGATCGTGCTCGGCGGTGCCATCGGCGCCGGCGTCTGGGCCGCGGCGATGCGCGACCCGAGTGCGATGGCGCCCGCGGCGACACCGGCCGACTTGATCAGCACGCGCCGCGACATCAGGTTCGCGTCGTCTCGATCGCATGTCTCGCTCGCCATCACTGACCTCCTTGTCGGTGTGCGCGTCGGCCGATGCGCTCCCCGCCGCCACACGTCGCGCGCACGACACCTGAATGAACCGCCATCGATGCTCTCGCGCGCTCAGCGGCGCGACGGTATCAGACGCCCGCCGCGAGCGTCAACCGCGAGCCGTGCGCACTCTGCGCCACAGGCGCTCGCGCGTGAGCGGCATCTCCGTGATCGTGACGCCGAGCGGGCGCAGCGCGTCGGCCACGGCGTTCGCGATCGCCGCCGGCGCCGGCAGCGTCCCGCCCTCGCCCGCCCCCTTGACGCCGAGCGGATTCAGCGGCGAGGGCGTGACGACGTGACCCACCTCGAACGTCGGCACGTCGGCCGCGCGAGGCAGCGCGTAGTCCATCAACGAGCCGGTGACGAGCTGCCCCGTCGCGTCGTACACGATCTCCTCGTGCAAGGCGTTGCCGATTCCGTGCGCGATGCCGCCGTGGATCTGGCCCTCGACCACCAGCGGGTTGATCATCGTGCCGCAGTCGTCGACCGCGACGTATCTGAGGATCCGCACGGTGCCGGTCTCCGGCTCGACCTCCACCACCGCGGCGTGCGCGCCGTTCGAGTACGTCGACTGCGGCACGTGGACGTACCCCGAGGCTTCGAGCCCGGGATCCATCGCGCCGGGCAACGCGTAGCCGGGCCGCGGCGCGGTCGCGATCGCCGCGACGTCGCCGAGCGCCAGGCCGCGCGAGGGCGCGCCGCGCACGCTGATGCGGCCGTCCTCGAGCGCCAGATCCTCCGGAGCGGCCTCGAGATGGTCGGCGGCGATCGCCAGCGCCTTCTTGCGGACCTCGGCCGCCGCGTGGGCCGCCGAGGTGCTGGCGAGCACGCCCACGCGGCTGGCGAACGTGCCGACGCCGTACGGAATGCCCGCGGTGTCTCCCGGAACGACGATGATCTGCTCGAGCGGGGTCGACAGCCCGTCGGCGACGATCTGCGCGAGGGTCGTCTCGTGCGCCTGCCCCTGACTGGACGTGCCGGAGAAGACGAACACGCGCCCGGCCGGGTCGACGCGCACCCGGATGCCTTCGTACGGGCCGAGTCCCGTGTCTTCGACGAACATCGCGTAGCCGAGCCCGATGGCCCGGCCCGCCAGCCGCGCCCGCTCGCGCTCGGCCTCGAAACCCGACGCACCCACCGCGGCGGCCACGCGTCGCAGGCATTCGGGATAGTTGCCGCTGTCGTAGCGGCGCGGACCGTTGTCGCGCGAGGTCAGGCCGACGTCGTACGGGAATTCGTCGGGCTGGATCAGATTGCGCTCGCGGAGCGCGATCCGGTCGATGCCGAGCCGCGCGGCCGCCAGATCGAGCATGCGCTCCATCACGAACACGGCCTGCGGTCGACCCGCGCCGCGCACCGGCGTCACCGGCACCCGGTTGGTGTAGAGCGCCGTCAACGTCACCTCGTAGTTCGGCACGCGATACGGTCCGGGCACGCTGACCGACGTGAGGATCGGTACGATGACGCCCCAGGAGACGAACGCCCCGCAATCGTGGACGAAGGAATCGCGGACCGCGACGATCTTCCCCTCGCGCGTCAGGCCGAGCTCCACGTCGTGCCATTGATCGCGCTCCTGCGTGACCGACAGGAGATGCTCGCGGCGTGTCTCGACGAACCGCACCGGGCGTCCGAGCGCGCGCGCCAGGAACGGCACCAGGATGTCCTCGGCGTAGACGATCGCCTTGGGGCCGAAGCCACCGCCGATGTCCTGGGTGACCACGCGCACCGCGTGCTCGGGCACGCCGAGGTACCGCGCGAGCAGCCGGCGCAGGATCTGTGGCGCCTGCGTGGTCGACCACGCCGTCACCTGGCCCAGATCGCCGTCCCAGCGCGCCGCGATCGCGCGGGTCTCCATCGCCATGCCGGCGCCGCGATGCAGATGGAACCGTTCGCGCAGCACGACGGGCGCGCGCGCGAGCTCGCCCGCCGGATCGCCGACACGCTGGACGAACCGCGAGGCCACGTTTCCGCCGGGATGCACGCGCGGTCCGTCGGCGCCAAGCGCGTCGTCGAGCGACGCCACCGCGGGCAGCGGCTCGTACTCGACCCGGAGCGCGTCGAGCGCGTCCTCGGCCTGCGCCGCGCTCTCGGCGACGACGAGCGCCACCGCCTGGCCCGCGTACGAGACGATTTCCTGCGGCAGGATCTCCGGACACGCCGGCGCGATCAGACTCGCGTGCGGCACCAGCAGCGGGAGTCGACCGAGCGCGGCGACGGCGGCGGGCACGAGCACGTGGACGACGCCGGGGCGCCGGCGCGCCGCGGTCGCGTCGATATGGCCGATGCGCGCGTGGGCGTGGGGGCTCCGGTGGACCGCAACGTGCAGCAGGTCCGGGTGCGCCACGTCGGCCACGTAGCGGCCGCGGCCGGTGATGAGTCGCGCGTCCTCGCGCCGGCGCACCCGCGCACCGAACAACCGCTCGCCCACTGTTATCTCAGCTGCCGGAGCGGGCGACGTACAGGGAGTTCGCCGGATCGATCCGCTCGAACAGCTGAACCTCGCTGAAGCCGGCTTCGCGCAGCATGCGGGTCGCGAGCTGGTGACCCCACGCCGTGCCGAGCCCGGGGCCGCCCGCCGCGAGCGAGACGCTCATGCAGTGCATCGTGCTCATCGTGTAGAGGTACGGGGCCATCGGTGCGCCGATGTTGTCGGCGAGCTCAGTGGATGCGTACACGTCGACCATCAGGAAGATGCCGCCCGGTGCCAACGCCTGGCGGATCCGTTGAAGCACGCCCGCGGGATCAGCCTGATCGTGGATGGCGTCGAACGCGGTGACGAGATCGAAGGGGGCAGGCGCTTCGAGCTTCGCGACGTCTTGCACGACGAACGACGCGTTGTCGAGCCCGTAGGCCGCGGCGCGTCCCTCGGCGATTCCTTCCTCGGAGATGTCGTAGCCGACGAACGTGCTCTTCGGAAACCGCCGCGCCATCAGCGCGACGCCGTGGCCGGAGCCGCAGCCGACGTCGGCGACGCGAATACCGGCCTCGAGACGTGCCACGACGCCCTCCGGCTTGCCGAGATAGGCGCTCAGCAGCAGCTCGTCGAACCGCGGACGGCTCCGCCGATCCATGAGCCCAGTGAAGTCGGGTTGGTAGGCGCTGTAGGGCACTCCCGCGCCCGTCCGGAACGCGTCGGCGACGTCCGGCACGACGCGGTTCATCAGCGGGAACATCTCGACCATGCTCGTGAGGTTTCGCGTCGACGAGCCCGTGAGCGCGCTGGCGTGCTCGCGCGGAAGGCGAAAGGTGCGCTCGGCCGCGGCGTACTCGACGATGCCGCCGCACGCCATCGCCGCCAGCCACTCGCGAACGTAGCGCTCGTCGAGCCCCGCGCGCTCGGCGATCACCGCGCTGGTGGCCGGCCCCATCTTCGCCATCGTCTCGAACAGACCGACCCGTCGGCCGATCTCGAGCATGACGGTGACGGCGGCGCCCTCGAGGTGACGCACCATGAGCTGAGTGAACGCCTTGGCCTTGGCTCGGTCGAACTCCGCCTCGGGCATCGCCGTCCTTCGCTACCGGGAGTGCCTCACACCGCCAGGTAGCCGCCGTCCACCGGGATCTCGATGCCGGTGATGTACGACGCCTCGTCGGAGGCCAGGAACAGCACGGCATTGGCGACTTCTTCGACGCGCCCCTCGCGCTTGAGCGGCACCGCGCGCAGCGACTTCTCGCGCCACGCCGGATCGGCCGAGGCCTTCGAGGTGCGCATCGGCGGCAGGATGCCCGGATGAACCGAGTTCACGCGGATGCCATGCTGGGCGAACTGCACCGCGCCGGACTTCGTCATGATGCGCACCGCGCCCTTGGACGCGTTGTAGCCCATGTGGATCCGGTCCTGGCCGACGAAGCCCGAGATCGACGAGATGTTCACGATCGAGCCGCCCCCAGCGGCGCTCATGGCGGGCACCGCGTGCTTCATGCCGAGGAATACCCCCTTCGCGTTCACGTTCAGGAGCGTGTCCCAGGCCGACGTGCTCAGCGTGTCCGGATCGAACGTGCCACTGATGCCCGCGTTGTTGACGAGGACGTCGAGCTTGCCGAACGCCGACACCGTCGCCTTGATCGCGTTCTCCCACTCGGTCTCACTCGTCACGTCGAGCTTCACGAACCGCGCCTGGCCCCCGCCCGCGGCGATCTTCTCGACCACCTGACGCGCCTCGAACTCGAGCACGTCGGCCACGACGACCTTCGCGCCTTCACGCGCGAAGATGATCGCTTCGCTCTGCCCCATGCCGCTCGCACCGCCGGTGATCAGCGCGACCTTGCCCGCCAGCCTCATGTGCCTCTCCTCGTCGTTAGGACTTTCGGCCTCGCCAACGACTCCGCGCGCGGAGCCGCCCCGTCCGCGCCCGCGAGTATCGCAGAGACCTCCCACCGTGTACACTGCGCCTCGCCGCGCCCGACCCAGTCCGTGTCTGGCCTGTTCCGGCCGTGGAGAAAGGTCCAGATGCGAGGCGGCGCCCGAAGGCTGCACGCGAGGCGTACTCCCTGTACGTTGAGCGTGCAGCCGAGGGCGCCAACGAAGCAGATGGGCCTTTATCCGCGGCCGGGGGAGAGAGATGGGGATTTACGTGCTGGTCCACGGAGCCTACCAGGGAGGCTGGATCTGGAGCCCGGTCGTCGAGCGCCTGCGCGCGGCCGGACACAACGTGTTCGCGCCGACGCTGGACGGCTGCGCCGAACGGCATCACCTGGTGCGCCCGGGCATCACCGCGGCGACGCACGCGCAGGAGATCGCCCAGCTCCTGTTCTATCAGGACCTGACGCGCGTGGTCCTCGTCGGCACCAGCTCGGGCGGCATGGTCGTCTGCGGTGCGGCGGAGCAGGCCCGGGAGCGAATCACGAGGCTCGTGTTCGTCGACGCGCTGGCGCTGATGCCGGGCGAGCGCGTGGGCGACATCGTCAAGCGCGTCTCGGCCAACGAGACCACCGCGATCACGACCGGCCCGACGCGGGCCGACGTGGAGAAGCGCCTCTTCGGCGACCTCGAGCCCAACCTTCGCGCCTGGGCGCTGGCGCGCTACACGCCGCATCCGGTCGCGGCGCTCGAGGCGCCTGTCGAGCTCGGCAACTTCTGGACGCAGGCCTGGCCCGCGACGGTCATCCGCTGCCGGCGCGCCGCGAATCCGCCCGAGACGCACCAGCGCCGGACCGCCGAGCGCTTGAAAGCGGCCTGGCACGAGCTCGATACCGGCCACTACCCGATGCTGAGCCAGCCGGAGGAGCTCACGCGCCTCTTACTCACGGCGGTTTCTTGACAGCGACATTCCCGCGTTGCACAGTGCGTCGCGAGGCCACGTGACGTGAACGGCATCCACGACATGGGCGGCATGCACGGCTTCGGGCGCGTGAACCGCGAGGAAAACGAGCCCGTCTTCCACGCGCGCTGGGAAGGGCGTGTGATGGGGATCAGCCGCGCGTGCAGCGTGCAGAAGATCTTCAACATCGACGAGAGCCGGCACGCGATCGAGCGGATGGAGCCGGTCGAGTATCTCCGGTCGAGCTACTACGAGCGCTGGCTCGATCGCAACATCCGCCTGCTCGTCGAGAAAGGGATCATCACGCGCGAGGAGCTCGACCGGCGGATGGCCCAGCTGGCCGCCGGCACCGATCCGGCGCCGCCGCACTCGGATCCCAAGCTCACCGAGCGCATGCTGCGGGTGACGAAAGACCGCACGCCCTATCGCCAGCCTGGCCCCGCGCCACGGTTCGCGGTCGGCGAGGGTGTGCTGACCCGTCACGATGCCCCGGTCGGTCACACGCGCCTGCCGCGCTATGCCCGCGGCAAGCCCGGCGTCATCGTGCGCGTGCACGGCACGTTCGTCTTCCCCGACACCAACGCCCACGGGCAGGGCGAGCAACCGCACGCGCTCTACAGCGTGCGCTTCGACGGCGCCGTGCTGTGGGGCGGCTCCGCGGAGCCTCGCGCGCCCGTCCACATCGATCTCTGGGAGCGCTATCTCGAGCCGGACGCTTCCGCCAGGAGCGCGATATGAGCGGCACTCACGACGATCACGAGCACGGTCACCAGCACGGCCATCACCATCGCGAGCCGGAGTCGGCGCTCTCGCTGCGCGTCCGTGCCCTCGAGTCCTTGCTGGTCGAGAAGAAGCTGGTGGCGAGCGAGGCCGTCGATCGCATCGTCAGCGCCTACGAGGAGGACATCGGGCCGCACAACGGCGCGAAGGTTGTCGCGCGCGCGTGGGTCGACCCGGCCTATCGCCAGCGGCTGATCGCCGACGGCACCGCGGCCATCGAGGAGCTCGGCTTCGGCGGTGTCGATCTTCAAGTGGTCGAGAACACGCCCGGCGTTCACAACCTGGTGGTCTGCACGCTTTGCTCGTGCTATCCCCATGCGCTGATCGGCCTGCCGCCCGTCTGGTACAAGTCGTTCGAGTACCGTTCGCGCGCGGTGCGCGAGCCGCGCGTGGTCTTGCGCGAGTTCGGCGTCGACCTGCCCCAGAGCACCGAGATCCGCATCTGGGACTCGAGCGCCGAGCTTCGCTACCTCGTGCTGCCGGAGCGTCCGGCCGGCACCGAACGCCTGAGCGAGGCCGAGCTGGCCAAGCTGGTCACGCGCGACGCGATGATCGGAGTGGCGCTCGTGCAACCGCCGGCCGCCGCGGCTCGGTGACGCGGAGGCGCGCATGGAGCCGGTCCCGAGCCGAGAGATCGCCGACATGAAGGGCCCCGCGGCGCTGCCCCGGAAGAACGGCGAGCTGGTCTTCGACGAGGCGTGGCAGGGCCGCATCTTCGGGATGACCGTGGCGATGAGCCACGAAGCGTGCTTCGAGTGGCGCGAGTTCCAGGCCCAGCTCATCGCCGAGATCGCGCACGCCGAGCGTGAGGGCGAATCCACGACCTACTACGAACGCTGGCTGCACGCGTTCGAGCGCCTGCTGGCCGACAAGGGCTTGATCGACGTCGGCGCGCTCGCGGATCGCACGCGCGATTTCGAGAGCGGGCGGCGGGACGACGTGTTCTAGATCGCCGGCCGCGGGAGGCCCCGGCGTCGACCGACATAGCGGTGTTGTCAAGGCAAGGGTCGTGGCACAATCTCCCGAGCTTCAGATCCCGGAAGGAGACGTGCCATGGCCCTCGACCCTCAAGCGCAGGAAGTCATCAATCTCGTCATCAAGTCGGGGCGACCCGCGTACAACACGCTGTCGCCCAAGGAAGCCCGCCAGCTCTTCCGTGAGACGCGCCCGGCCTCGACGCCGACACCGGCTGAGATCGGCGCCGTCCGCAACCTGAGCGCCGACGGCCCGGGTGGGCCGATCCCGCTGCGCCTGTATCGGCCGGCGGGCGTGCCGGCCACCACCGCGCTGCCGGTCCTCGTCTACTATCACGGCGGCGGCTGGGTGATCGGCGATCTCGACACGCACGACGTGCAGTGCCGGCAGATCACCGCGGAGGCCGGCATCGCGGTCGTCGCCGTCGACTATCGGCTGGCGCCCGAGCACAAGTTCCCGGCCGCGATCGACGATGCCTGGGCCGCGACGCGCTGGGTCGTCGCGCATGGCGCCGAGCTCGGGATCGATGGCCGGCAGCTGGCGGTCGGCGGCGACAGTGCCGGCGGCAATCTTGCCGCGGTCGTGGCGCTCATGGCGCGGGAGGCCCGCGGGCCCGCCATTGCGCTGCAGATCCTGATCTACCCCGTCACCGACGTCGGCGCCGAATCGAAGTCCTACCGCGATTTCGCCGAGGGCTACATGCTCACGCGCGACGGCATGCGGTGGTTCACGAATCACTACCTGAAGGCACCGGCCGACGCGCAGGACTGGCGCGTCTCACCGCTGCGCGCGTCCTCGGTCGCCGGGCTGCCGCCCGCGCTCGTGATCACCGCCGGGTTCGATCCGCTGCGCGACGAGGGCGCGGCGTACGCGACGCGGCTCTCCGACGCGGGCGTCCAGGTGGACTACATCAACTACGGCGGCATGATTCACGGCTTCATGCCGATGGGCAAGCTGATCGCCACCGGCAACCGCGCCACCTCGCACGTGGCGGCGTCGCTGCGTCAGGCGCTGCGCTGACGCGAGTGGCCGCGGCGCGAGCTAGTCGGGCAGGCTGAGTCGGACGACCTCGTCGACCGACGGCGCCTTGTCGAGCCCCGCGACCGCGGCCACGAAGCTCTCGTAGCGTTTGGGCGCGATCGGCAGGCCGGGCACGAAGCGCCGAAGAATCTCGGCATCGCGCGCGAAATCCCACATGAGCTCGCGGCCGTGGTATTCGCCGGCGACGCGCCGGCCGTCGCGCAGCGTGACCGTGAGCCGCGGCGCAAAGCACTCGCGTCCCACCGCGCCGACGATCTCGACCTTGCGCTGGAGCGCGGCGACGCGCGCCGTGAGCTCGGCGCCGGTCGACGCCCCGGCGTCGCGCGGATCCTCGACGTTCGCCTCCAGCACCGGATAGTCGCCGGCGATCACGGTGTAGGCGAGCATGTACGCCGTGCGTCCGAACCCGCTGCCGTCAGGAGCCGGGGGACGCGGGAAGCGCGGCGAGGGATACAGCGTCTCGAGATAGTTCATCTCGAGCGTGAGCCGGTCGATCTCCTCGGGCACGAATCGATGGCGTGTCGCCATCTCGCTGGCCAGCCAGACGACCGGCTGGTTGAAGCCAGGCGTGGGGTAGATCTTGAACTTGACGTCCAGGACCTCCCAGCGTCGGCCGAGCTCCGAGACGATCTCACCGAGATCGGCCTTGGGTGGTCCCGTGAACGTGTACGAGAGCTCGCCGGTGTGGCTGCCGGTGAACGCGTTGTAGAAGCCGCCCGCGCCCTCGAGCGCCGTGGCCGCGCCCTGAAAGCCCTGCGCGGCGAGGCTCGCGGCCCACATGCCGCTGCGCGCGGCCTGCGCCTCGGCGAAGTCGGCATCGCGCGCGCCGGTGCGTTGGCCTTCGATCAGGCTTCCGGCGAAGCTCGCCGCCAGCGCGATCGCGTTGGTCACGCCGCGGCCGTCGAGACCGAGTAGCTTCGCGGTCGTCGCGGCGCAGCCGAGAATGCCGTAGACCGGGCTCGCGCGAAACCCGTGCGCCGGCGTCGACGGGATGAAATCACGCGCACAACGGCACTGCACTTCGTAGCCGGCGACGAGCGCCGTCAACAATTCTCGCCCGGATTTTCCCTCGCCCTCGGCGGTGGCGAGCCCCGCGGGCACGATGAGGACGCCGGGATGCGTGAGCATGTGGTAGGAGTCGCACTGGTTGTTCACCGCGACCGCCACGCCGTTGGCGAAGGCGGCGCCCGGGCGCGTGACACGCGCGCCGTCGATCCATAAGGTCGCGCCCTGTCCCGTCCCGAGCCGGCGCGGGCCCAGGCGCTCGTGCTCGAGCACGGCGCGGCGCGCCGCGGCCGAGCGCTCGTGGCCGGCGCCGACGAGCCCGACCGTCATCGCGTGGTTCACCAATGCCTTTGCCTTGTCGACGACGGCGGCCGGCAGCTCTTCGAAGCGAAGCGCTCCGGCGAATTCCCCGAGCTGAACGGCCAGCGGCTTTTCCACGGCTGGAGCATAATACGGCGCATGCAGCCTCGTGAGGAGATCATCTCGGTCGGCGGCACGCGCGTGCACGCCTGGGTCGGGGGCCAGGGCGATCCACTGCTCGTCTTGCACGGCGCCGGCGGCAATCGCGGGTGGACCCGGTGGCTCACACAGGTCTCGGAGCGCTTCACCGTGTGGGCGCCGACGCACCCGGGCTTCGCGGGCTCGGACGACGCCGACTGGATGGACGGCATCGACGACCTCGCGCGCTTCTATCTGTGGTTCATCGAGGCGGCGAAGCTCGGGCGGCCGCACCTGCTCGGCCACTCGATCGGCGGGTGGACCGCGGCGGAGATGGCGACGATGAGCCCTCGCGCGATCGATCGGCTCGTGCTGGTGGCGCCGGTTGGCCTCAAGCCAGAGACCGGCGAGATCCTCGACATCTTCTACTTCTCGCCGGCCCAGCTGCTCACGATGATGGTCTACGACTCGAAGACGGTCCCGGAGTGGCCGACGCTCTTCGGCCGCCCGCCGACGCCCGCCGAGATCGAGGCCGCGACGCGCAATCGCGAGATGGCCGCACGCCTGACCTGGAAGCCTTACATGCACAATCCACGACTCGCGCATTTCCTGCCGCGCGCGGCGAACCCGACCCTGATCGTCTGGGGCCGGGAGGATCGCGCGGTGCCGGTCGAGTGCGGCGAGCAGTACCGCCGGAGCCTGCCGAACGCGACGCTCACGGTGCTCGAGCGATGTGGTCACATGCCGCCGATCGAGCAACCGGACACGTTCGCTCGTCTGGTGCTCGATTTCCTCGGAGGAAATTCGCGGCGATGAAGCTCTACTACTTCAGCGAGATGCCGCACCACGAGTTTCCCGACGAGGAAGGCGACAAGTATCCGTCGCTCCGGCTCGAATTCCCGAACCGGTTCTTCGATCGCGAGAAGGCCGCCGCCAACTACCAGCGGTATCTCACCGAGTATGAGTTCGCCGACCAGGCGGGCTTCGCGGGACTCATGATCAACGAGCACCACTCGACGCCGTCGTGCGTGAACGTCGGCGTGAACATGACCGCCGCGGTGCTCGGGCGCACCACGCGGCAGGCGAAGATCCTGTTGCTCGGCAACATCCTGCCGATCGAGGACAACCCCGTACGGATGGCCGAGCAGCTGGCGATGGCAGATCTGATCTCCGGCGGACGCGTACTGTCCGGCTTCGTGCGCGGCGTCGGCGTCGAGACCTGGTGGTCGAACTCGAATCCGGTCCACAACCGCGAGCGATTCGAGGAATGCCACGATCTGATTCTGAAATGCTGGACGGATCCCGGGCCATTCCGCTGGGAGGGCCGTCACTATCATTTCCGCCACGTGAACCCGTGGTGCTTGCCGCTGCAGAAGCCGCATCCGCCGATCTGGATTCCCGGCACCGCGAGCCCCGAGACCGCCGTGTGGGCCGGCCGGCGCGGCTACACCTATGTGCCGTTCCTGGTGCCGTTCGAGATCGCGCGTGAGCTGTTCGAGTTCTACCGTCAGGGCGCGGCGGAGGTCGGGCGCACAGTGACGCCTGACAATCTCGGCTTCCTCATCTGCGCGGTGGCGGCGGAGACGAAGGCCAAGGCGCTCGAGGCCGGCCGGCACTTCGTGTGGCGCATGGGGCCGACCTTGCGGGCGCCGGCCGAGTGGTTCGCGCCGGTCGGCATGCGCTCGCGGGCCGGGACGCAGTTCGCGCTGCGCGCGCGGCCGCGGTCACTGTCGTCGATGAGCTACGACGAGCTGCTCGAGGGACAGTTCATCGTGGCCGGCACCCCTGACGAAGTGATCGACCGGTTCGCGCGCGTGCAGCGCGAGCTCGGCGTCGGTCATCTGCTGCTCGAGGCGCAGGAGTCGCGCATGGATCACCCGACCACGATGCGCTCGATCGAGCTGATGGGCTCGAAGGTGATTCCGGCGGTCGCGCGGCTCTAGGCGCGTCGGCCCTCGAAGAACTGCTGCAAGACGGCGCCGCACTCGTCGGCGAGCACTCCGCCGAGGGTCTCGACGCGATGGTTCGACCGGCCGTCGTCGAGCAGCCGATACCGCGACACGATCGCGCCGCCCTTGGGATCGAGCGCGCCGTAGACCACGCGCGCCAGACGCGCCTGGATGATCGCGCCGCAGCACATCACGCAGGGCTCGAGCGTCACGTAGAGCGTGGCGCGCGGCAATCGGTAGTTGGCTGTCTTGCGGGCGGCCTCGCGAAGGGCGAGCACTTCGGCGTGCGCGGTGGGATCGCCAAGCACGATCGGCGCGTTGTGCGCCTGCCCGATGATCACTCCCTCGAAGACGACGACGGCGCCCACGGGCACCTCGCCCGCCGCGAGACCGGCACGCGCCTCCGCGAGCGCCGCCCGCATGAACGCTTCGGCGTCCAACTTGTCAGCGGCTCAAGGACTCTCGATGGCCGACGTCTGGACGATCACCAGCGGAGGTCCGGCGAGCAGAGCTTTGGACCGGCGCTCGATCTCGTCGATGACCTCCTCGGTAGACAGCTGCGCGCTCCGGCGTCGGCCTTCCGACGCGTTTGCAATGATGACGACGATGACCAGCGCGATCACCGCGATCCCGGCGCCGACGATGATCAGGATCAAATTGGGATCCATCGCGTCGGCCCGGGCCGGCCGCACCAGGACGGCGGTCAGCGTCACCAGCAGCAGGATGCACACAAACTTCTTGACGGTCACGCGGGCCTCCTTGTTGAAGTGGTGCGCCCTAGAGGATTCGAACCTCTGGCCTTCGGATTCGTAGTCCGACGCTCTGTCCACCTGAGCTAAGGGCGCAACGGGCAGTACGATACACTACGCTGCGCCGCGGCGCATTCGCGTCTTGACATGACGGCCGAACCCCACGATCATCCCGGGCGAACTGGTCCCGACCGATAGACCCCTAAGGAGGAGAGAGATGAAGAGCTTCGTCACCGCCCTCGTCCTGGTCGCTTCGGCCGCTGCTCCCGCACTGGCGAGTCAGTGCCCCCTGCTGCATGCCCAGATCGACAAAGCGATCGGCAACCGCTTCGATCCGGGTGCGGCCAACGCGCGCTCGCTCGCGGCGCAGGCCCAGGCCCTGCACACCTCGGGTAAGCATGCCGAGTCCGAAGCGAAGTACGACGAGGCCGCCAAGGCGGCCGGGATCACGCTCCAGAAGAAGTAACCGGCCTTTCGGGGTCAACGCAGACACGGGCGCCGAGATGACTCGGCGCCCGTGCTGTTTTGGGTTACGGCGTGGATTTGGCGGAGAGGCCGGGATTCGAACCCGGGACAGAGCTTTTAACCCTGTAACCGCTTAGCAGGCGGCTGCCTTCGGCCGACTCGGCCACCTCTCCAAGGGTCAAGCGCGCCTAGTATAC
>Ga0075424_100002378_pt1 | contig 17190 bp, 14 predicted proteins | sample SoiMethybrSBSTD3_FD_75301 | JGI IMG/M metagenome (GOLD analysis project Ga0075424, IMG submission 75301) | Bulk soil microbial communities from a Populus tree surrounding site in Tennessee, USA - Soil MetaG P. TD hybrid SBSTD3 | ecosystem: Environmental > Terrestrial > Soil > Tree plantation...
GTTTGCGAATCTCTCGATCGGCAAGTCTGGGACCGGATACACCCTGGTCGCGACGGCGACGGGAGTCACCGGTGCCACGAGCGCATCCTTCAACGTCATTGCCGGTGCTGCCACTACGCTCGCGTTTACTCAGCAGCCTCCCGTGTCTATCGTTGCCGGCACAGGCTTCACGATCGTCGTTACAGCGCAGGACAATCTTGGCAACACCGCGACGACATTCACGGGCGTCATCACCCTCGCATTCGGCAGTCATCCCGTCGGCTCGGTGCTCACCGGCACGACCACCGTCAACGCGGTTGGTGGGGTGGCGACGTTCTCGAACCTTGGCACCCTGACCGTGGCCGGCGGGTACACGCTGGTCGCATCGTCATCCGGGTTCCAGAGCGTCGTGAGCAATTCGTTCACCGTGACGGCCGCGGCCGCCACGCAGCTTGCCTTCACCACCCAACCGAGCGCCGTTGCGGCGGGCGCCGTCATGAGTCCGGCGGTTCAGGTCGCCGTGCAGGATGCTTTCGGCAATACCGTGACGAGCGCGATCACCCCGGTCACGGTTTCTCTCACGGTCGCGGGAGGCGCGACCCTCGGCGGGACGCTCACGAGGAATGCGGGTTCCGGGATCGCCACGTTCACCGGGCTCACCGTGGATCTGGCCGGGCCGTACACCTTGAGCGCCGTCGCCACGGGTCTCACGGGAGCAACGAGCGTCGTCTTCAATGTCACGTCCGGTACCGTCGCCTCGTTGCTCGTCGCGGTCGCGCCGAGTGTCGATACGGCCGGAGCGCTGCGATCGATTACCGTGACGGCGCGCGACTTGATCGGCAATACGGTGACGGGCTACACCGGGACTATCGTGTTCACCTCGAGCGATCCCCAGGCGCTGCTGCCGTCCAACTACACGTTCACGGCCGGCGACAACGGTGTGCACTCGTTCCCGGGTGGCGCGTCGCTCCGGACGGTGGGCAGCCAGTCGGTGACCGCCACGGATATCGCCAACACCCTGATCACCGGATCGCAATCGGCCAGTGTCACGCCGGGCACGGCGGCCGCGCTGGTCTTCACGGTCCCGCCCGTCAACACGAGCCTCGGCGCTGCCATCACACCGCCCGTGGTCGTGACGGCCCGTGACGCGTTCACCAACACAGCCACCGGGTTCACGGGGACGGTAACGGTGGGGATCGGCAACAACCCTGGTGGCGCGACGCTCGGTGGAACGAACACCGTGAACGCCGCTGCGGGAGTCGCCACCTTCCCCGGCCTCACGCTGAATCAGGCCGGCATCGGGTACACGCTCACGGCTGCGGCCAGCGGGCTCACCGGGGCGACGAGTGCCGCGTTCGACATTTCACTCGTCGGCGCCGCCCTCAACGCGTGGAGCAACCCGATCAGCGGTGCCTGGAGCGTCGCCACGAACTGGAGTCTCGGTCGCGTGCCACAGGCGACCGACTCGGTGGTGATTGCGCTCAACGGGACCTACACCGTCACGCTCGATACCACGATCAGCATCGCCTTCCTCACGTTCGGCGGCTCGTCTGGGGTGCAGACGCTCGCGATGTCGGGCCGCACGCTCACGGTGACAACCGCGGTGACGGTCCAGAGCGGGGCCGTCGCGACGGTGAACAACGGGACGTTCGCGGGCACCGCCGCCCTGACCAACCTAGGCCGGCTCACGCTCGGCAGCGCCACGATCGGCAACGCGTTCACCAATGTGGGGACGCTCGTCGCCACCGGATCGAGCCAGATGGCCGGGCCGGTCACGACGAACGCCGGTGACTCGATCATCGTTCAGGGGAACGGCGTGTTCGGTGGGGCGGTGTTGACGGTCGGCGGCGGCAGCTGGACCAACAACGGGGCGCTCGTCCTCACCGACGTCACGTCCTCGTACGGGGCGACGTTGACGGTGCCCGGGGGGACGTTGACCAACGCACCGGGGGCGACGATCGAGGCACCCCTCGGTACGAATGGCGACCGAACCCTCAATGCGGCCCTGATCAATCAGGGAACGGTGACCGTGGGGACGGCCGCGGCGCGCAAGCTCCAGATCACGCCGCCGGCCGCGTCGGCATCCTCCAACAACGCCACGATCACGATCAACAGTGGGACGCTGCAGCTCACACTGTCGGGGACGAGCCCGACCTTCACGACTGCCGGTACGATCGATCTCACCGGCGGCAACGTCTCGGTCAATCAGCCTTCCGGCGGCACCTTCGGGACGGTGTCCCTAGGTGCGACCGGTCAGGTCACGATCGGCGCCGGCCGGACCATGACCGTGACGGGCGGCGTGTTCACGGTGCCGAGCGGCGCCGTGATCACGGGAACAGGGACACTCGCCTTGTCCGGGGCCACGGCCAACGTCACGCCGAGCTTCAACACAAGCCTGACGGGATTGAGTCTCCTGAACTCGACCTGGAACGGACCGGGAACCCTGACCAATCCGTCCGGGACGACGCTGAGTCTCCAGGCTAGCACCATCAACGCCCCGTTCGTGAATGGCGGCACCCTGTTGGCGACGGGGACCAGTCAGATCACCGGGAGCTTCACGACCCAGTCCGGCGATTCGGTCATCATCCAGGGGAACGGGACGTTCGGCGCCGGCGTGTTGACCACGAGCGGTGGCGGTTGGACCAACAACGGGGCGATCGTCCTCACCGACGTGACTTCATCGTATGGGGCGACGCTGACGGTACCTACCGGTGCGCTCACCAACCCGTCCGGAGCGACGATCGAAGCGCCGCTCGGCACGAACGGCGACCGGACGATCAATGCAACGCTGATAAACCAGGGAACAGTGACGGTCGGCGTGGCCGCGGCCCGCAAACTCCAGATCACCCCGCCGGGTGGGTCGGGCTCCTCCAACAGCGCCACGATCACGATCAACAGCGGGCTGCTGCAGATCACTCAATCGGGCGCGAGTCCGAGCTTCACGAATTCCGGAACGATCCAGCTGGTGGGTGGAGACTTCTCCCTCAGCCAGCCGTCCGGTGGCACGCCAGGCACCCTGAGCAGCGGCGGGACGCTCTCGATCGGCAGCGCCCGGACGCTCACGGTGACCGGCGGCGGGCTGACGCTTCCCGGCGGAGCAATTATCACCGGGACCGGGACCCTGTCACTGTCCGGGACGACGGCCAACGTCACGCCCAACTTCAACACCAGCCTGACCGGGCTGACCCTCCTGAACTCGACCTGGAACGGGCCCGGGACGTTGACCAACCCGGCCGGACAGTCGCTCAATCTCCAGAGCAGCTCGGTCACGGCGCCCCTGGTGAACGCCGGCACGCTGCTGGCCACCGGCACGAGTCAGATCACGGGAAGCTTCACGACGCAGTCCGGCGATTCGCTCATCGTGCAGGGGAACGGGACATTCGGCGCCGGAGTCCTGACCGTGAGTGGCGGCAGCTGGGCCAACAACGGGGCGATCGTCCTCACCGACATCGTGTCCTCGTACGGCGCGACGCTCACGGTTCCCAGCGGAACGCTCACGAATCCGGCGGGCGGGACGATCGACGCGCCGCTCGGCACGAACGGTGACCGGACGATCAATGCGACTCTGATCAACCAGGGCACGGTGACGGTCGGCGTGGCGGCGGCTCGCAAGCTCCAGATCACGCCACCCGGCGGGACGGCTTCCTCGAACAGCGCCACGATCACCATCAACAGCGGTCTGTTGCAGATCACCCAATCGGGGACGAATCCGAGCTTCACGAACTCTGGGGCGATCCAGCTGGTCGGTGGGAGCTTCTCGCTCGGCCAGCCTTCGGGCGGGAATTTCGGCACGTTCACGACCGACGGAACGCTCTCGATCGGCAGTGGCCGGACACTCACGGTGACGGGCGGCGTGTTGACGATTCCCAGCGGAGTAATCACCGGAACCGGCACCCTGTCGCTGTCCGGGGCGACCGCCAATGTCACGCCCAACTTCAACACCAGCCTGACCGGGCTGACCCTCCTGAACTCGACCTGGAACGGGCCGGGGACGCTCACCAATCCGTTGGGGAAGACGCTGAATCTCCAGGCCAGCACGATCACGGCGCCGTTCGTGAACGGTGGCACCATGCTGGCCTCGGGAACCAGCGCGCTCACGGGGACCGTCACGACCGGAGTGGGCGATTCGATCATCGTGCAGGGGAATGGGACGTTCGGAACGGCGGTGTTAACGGTGAGCGGCGACCTGATCAACAACGGGGCGATCGTCCTCAGCGACATCGTATCGTCCTACGGGGCGACCCTGACCCTGCCCACGGGGACGCTGACCAACGCGACGCTGGCGACGATCGAAGCGCCGCTCGGCACGGGTGGCGACCGCGCCATCAACGCCATCGTCGATAATCAGGGCACGATCACCGTCGCGACGGCCGCGGCGCGAAAGCTGACGATCGCGCCGCCGGGCGGTGGAGAGATCAACAACGGCGGGTCGATCGCGGTGAACAGCGGCACGCTGCAGGCGAGTCTGACCGGGACGAATCCGTTCGCCTCGAACTCGGGCACGATCACCCTCACGGGCGGTGACTTCGCGTTGACGCAACCGTCGGGTGCGTCGGCCGGCCTGCTCGCGACCCCGGGCACCCTCGTGATCGGGAGCAGCCGGACGTTCAGCGTGACGGGGGGCGGCTTCCAGGTTCCCCTGGGCGGCGTGATCTCGGGTGCGGGCACGCTGGCGCTGTCGAACGATTCCGCGGCCGTCACGCCCGATTTCAACACCGGGTCGACTCGCTTGAGCCTGTTGAACTCCGTGTGGCTCGGGTCGGGGAGCCTGACGAACGCCAGCGGGGTGACGCTCAACCTCCAGAACAGCGAGATCAACGCGGCGTTCGACAATCAGGGGACGCTGCTCGCGACGGGGACGAGCGTGCTTTCAGGGTCCGCCTCGACCACGTCGAGCTCGGTGATCCAGGTGCAGGGGAACGGCACATTCGGAGCGGCGACGCTGCATGTGACGACGTTCGGCGGCCTCACGAACAACGGGACCATCAACCTGACCGAAGTCGTATCGAGCTACGGATCGACCCTGATCGTGGACAACGGGTTGACGAATGCCTCCGGCGGCATGCTTCAGACCTTCACCGGCTTCAATGGGCCACGCACGTTGACTGCGGACCTGACCAACAGTAGCGGCGCCACCGTCACCATCGCCCGTACGCTGACGCTGAACCAGCCGGCCGGCACGCACAGCAACGCGGGACTGATCCAGCTGGTGGGCGGAGACTTGATCGTGCAGTTCTCGAGCGGCCGGCCCGGGATCAGCAACACCGGCCTCATCGATGTCGGGACCAACACCATGAAAGTGTTCGGTCCTGCCAGCGCCTTCATCAATCAGGCCGGCGGATCGTTGCAAGGTTCGGGGATCTTCGATGTCAGCGGTACCAGTTTCATCACCAACGGCTTCACGGTGGTCGGCAGCTCACCGGGGATCCTGAAGTTTGTCGGACCATATATTCAGGGTCCGTCGCCCAGTGTGCTCAAGGTCGAAATCGGAGGCAGCGGGGCGTTGCCTGGGACGGCGTACGATCAGCTCCAGGCGAGCGACAACGTGCAGCTCCAGGGCGGCACGCTGGACGTCACCCAGATTGCGCCGGTCGCGGGGCAGATCTACACGATCATCACGGTGCCGGCGGGGAAGACTATCACCGGGGACTTCCAGTCGAAGATAGGACTGGGCTCATGTAGCGCCGCTGTCAGTGGAACGGCGTATGTGATCGCGTGCTAGGCCTTACTCCGCATGCTCACGCAGGAAAGGAAATCGGCCGCCGGGACTATCCCGGCGGCCGACGTTACAAGTCCTGCGACGTAGTTCCTCCTTACAGCCGCAACCGCACCTCGATACCCGCCAGGATCGAGCTCGGTGTATCGACGAAGATCACCCGGTCAGCTTCGCGATGGATGACCATTTTCACCGGTGGACCCTTGCCTCGTCCCCGCCCGTGGTTGCCCGCCCGATACCACACGATGCGATCGGGACCCCGCTCTTCGATGCGAATCACTTCGAAGCCCTGACGCACGAGCACGTCGCGCGTTACGAGAATCGCGCGGTCGGTGGTCACGGCGTAACGTTTCGGGCCACGTCCCTGGCCGTGCAACGGAAGCGCGACGAGAGCCAGCAGCGCTGCGGCCATCAGAGCCGGTTTCACGCGTCCCTTCATGGTCTCCCCTGGAATTGGGACTTCCTGAAGAGCCCCGGTTCCGGCTTTTGGTCACCTTCGGCGTCGTAAGCCGTTGAGACGAAAGGGGTCACTGACCAGGCACCGCCATCTTTGAAAACCCCGCCGGGACGGCGAACAAGCTGTCAGGCAGACTCTTTCGCTCCAGGCTCCAGACTTCGACCCGGTACCCCCCCTCTTCGTCGAATTCCTGGGTCATGACCGCGGCGCCGTACTTGGCGACCAGCGCCCGGCTGCCCTGCGCGCCTTCATCTTCCTGTCCGGCCATGCTGAGAAAACCGTTCATGAGCTGGCGTAGTGCGGCATCGTCGGTGGTCCAGATGCGCGAGACCTGATCGCCCTGCGTCACGCGGTATCCCGTACAACGCAGGCCGTTGATCACCTGTGTGCGGCCCAGCGGCACGATCTTCATGTCGTCCTGCTCTTCCGCGGCGGCTGCACCGGGGGTGCGCAAGGACATCTCATAGTACGAACGCTTGCTCGGGGTCACGGTGCGCATCAGGCCACTGGTCATGTCGAGGACCATGTATCCGGATCCCATCCCCGGCATCTCGAACGCCGCCGAACGGATGCGCCCGCCCTTGACCTGCATCACGTTCGTATTGGCGGCGCCACTGGCCTGCTCCAGCTGGGCCAGGCTCATGGCGAACAGCTTCTCGCGCGCGCGCTCGTCCGGCTCTTCGCCGATCTGTTCGGCCACGATGTCGGAGGCCAGGTGAACGGTCCGGATGGTGACGACGCCCTCGAATTGCTGGGCGGGCGCGCTGACGGCGATCCCGACTGTGGCGCAGGCGAGTACGGCGGCGATTCTGGCACGCGTCATGATGACCCCTATTTCAGGATGAGTTTGGCGATGGTGTTCAGCTGCATGTTGCTCGTGCCTTCGTAGATGGTCCCGATCTTCGCGTCGCGATAGAACTTCTCGACCGGGTACTCCTTGGTGTAGCCGTACCCGCCGAACAACTCCACGCACACCGACGTGACGCGCTCGGCGACCTGAGACGAAAACAGCTTCGCCATGGCGGCCTGCTGGGTGAATTCCCGGCCGGCGTCCTTGAGGCGCGCCGCGTTGTAGACCATCAACCGCGCCGCCTCGAGCTCGGTGGCCGCCTGGGCGAGCTGGAACTGCACGGCCTGGAACTCGGCGATCGGTTTGCCGAACTGCTTTCGTTCCTTCACGTACTTCCGGGCGGCGTCGAGTGCACCGCGCGCGACCCCGATCATCTGAGCGCCGATGCCGATCCGCCCGGTGTTGAGGGTCTCGATCGCGACCTTGTAGCCCTTCCCGACCTCGCCCAGCACGTTCTCCGCCGGCACCTCGCAGCCGTCCAGGATCAGCTCCGTGGTGGACGAGGCGCGGATGCCGAGCTTGTCTTCCTTCTTGCCGACGCTGAACCCCTTGAAGCCGCGCTCGACGAGGAAGGCGGTGATGCCTTTGTAGCCCTTGGCGAAATCGGTGTTGGCGAAGATCACGTAGACGGCCGCTTCGGCGCCGTTCGTGATCCACAGCTTGCGGCCGTCCAGGACCCACCCGCCCCCCGGGCCGCGGCACGTGGCCCTGGTCTGGAGCCCGAAGGCGTCGGAGCCGGATTCGGGCTCTGAGAGGGCGTAGGCGCCGACCGTGTCGCGGGCCAGGCCCGGGAGATAGCGCTGCTTCTGGTCGTCCGAGGCCCACTGCAGCAGGGGCTCGATGACGAGCGTGTTCTGGACGTCGACGAAGATCGCCGCGGAGGCATCGACCGCCGCCAGCTCTTCCACGGCGATCGCGGTCATGAACAGGCCGCCGCCGGCGCCCCCGAATTTCTCCGGGATCTCGATGCCCATGAGTCCCAGCTCGAACAGCTTCGGGATCAGGGTCGGATCGATGGCCGAGGCCTTCTCCATTGCCATCACGCGCGGCCGCACTTCGGCCTCGGCGAAGTCGTGGACCGCGTCGCGGAACATCCCTTCTTCTTCCGACAGGACGGTGAGCGGCGGCACGCCTAACCTTTGGGGTTCGGGCCCACCAGCATCTCCCGGATGCCGCCCAGCGAAGCGAGCACGCCGGTGGCTTCGTACGGCAGATAGACAACCTTGTTGTTTTGCCCGCTCACCATCTCCTTCAACGCCTCGAGGTACCGGATGGCGATGAGATAGCGGGCGGGGTCGCCGCCGGTGCCCTTGATGGCCTGGGTGATGCGCTCGATCGCCATCGCCTCGGCTTCGGCCACCTTGAGCCGCGCCGCCGCTTCGGCATCGGCCTGCAGGATTCTCGCCTGCTTCACGCCCTCGGCCTTGTTGATCTCCGACTGCCGAATGCCCTCGGCCTCGAGGATCGCCGACTGCTTGCTGCCCTCGGCCGTGAGGATCGCGGCGCGCCGGTCGCGCTCGGCGCGCATCTGCTTCTCCATCGCATCGCGGATGTCGCGCGGCGGATTGATGTCCTTCAGCTCGACGCGACCCACTTTCGCGCCCCACTTGTGGGTCGCATCGTCGAGGATCTCCCGCAGCTTGGTGTTGATGTGCTCGCGCGAGGACAGCACCTGGTCCAGGTCCAGCTCGCCGATCACGTTGCGCAACGTGGTCTGGGTCAGCTTCTCGATCGCGTCGGGAAGGTTCGCGATCTCATACGCCGCGCGCACCGGGTCGGTCACCTGGAAGTAAATGAGCGCGTCGATCTCGACCACCACGTTGTCTTTGGTGATGACGTTCTGCCGCGGGAAGACATACACGCTCTCGCGCAGATCGATGGTGGTGGAGCGATAGCGCCGGGTGATCGTCTCGCCGTTGGGCAGGCTGATCACCTGGTGCCAGTCGATGGCCCGGGGCTGGTCGATGATCGGCATGACCAGGTTGATGCCGGACGAGAGCGAGCGGCTGTACCGGCCGAGCCGCTCGATCACCATGGTCTGCGCCTGGCGGACCACCAGGATCGTCTTGCTGAGGAAGAACAAGACGGCCAACGCCACCGCGCCGGCGACGATTAACCCTGTGCCCATGTGTCTCCCGCCTCCTTCTCGACCACCAGAGTACTGCCGTCCACCTGAACCACGATGATGCGCGTGCCCGGCTCGAGGGGGGGGCCGCTGCCCGCCTCGAGCAGCGTGCCGCGCCAATCTTCGCCATCGACCACCACTCGGCCGATGCGCGTGACCGCGTCGAACCGCTTCACGACCACTCCGGATTTGCCCACCAGAGCCTCGACGTTGGTGCGGACTTCCGTCCCGCGCGAATGGAGAAACCGGCGCACCAGGACCGGCCGCAGCCCGAACAGGCTCAGGAGCGAGCCGCCCGTGAACACCAGGATCTGCCCGATGAGGCCGATCGGGAGCAGCCCGGCGATCCCGGCCGCCAGGCACCCCACCGCTACGCTCGCGAGCCAGAACCCCGGCGCGAACATCTCGGCGATCAGCAACAGGGCGGAGAGCACGATCCACACCTGCCAGTCCGACACCGGTCCTCCACGATGGAAAGGTGTAGCGGGAGTGGAAGTTACCCTCCGGCAATGCCCTCCGCGACGGCCGCCCTGGGTCCTGCAACCCTTCGAACGGCCGTGCTATCCATTGTACGAAACCGTCACCGCGCCGCCCCGTACGGCCGGGCGAACCCTTTCCACCGTTTCGGAGAACTGCCAATGCGTACCACGATCGTATGCGGCGTCGTGAGCCTCGTGGCGACGACCCTCGGCGCGGCCCAGGCGAGCCAGCGCTACACTATCGCCGGTGACAACGTGGCGATCTGGAACCTGGCGGGTGAAGTGCGTGTGGAAGCCGGACCGGCCGGCGGCGTGGTGGTCGAAGTCACGCGTGGGGGCAGCGATGCCGCCAAGCTGGAGATCCAGACCGGGCCGATCGGCGAACGCCAGACGCTGCGCGTGGTTTACCCCGATGACGACATCATCTATTCCCCGCTGGGCTATCACTCGAACACCGATCTCGAGGTGCGTAACGACGGCACCTTCAACGAGGGCGACCGCCATGTGTTCGGACGGGGGCACCGCGTACGCATCCACGGCGGCGGCAGTGGGACGGAGGCCTACGCGGACCTGCGCATTCTCGTGCCGGCCGGACGGCGCATCGCTGTGTATCTCGCGGTCGGCAAGATGACGGCGACGAACGTGAATGGCGACGTCCGGCTCGACGTGAGCTCCTCCAATGTCACCGTCAGCGGCATGCGAGGCTCGCTCTCGGTCGACGCCGGCTCGGGCGACGTGCGGGTCACCGACGCCACGGGCGACCTGAACCTCGACACCGGATCCGGGAACGTCACGGTGAGCCGGGTGCAGGGCACGGATCTGCTGATCGATACGGGCTCCGGTGACGTCACGCTGGACCACGCGGAAGTCAAAAGCCTGAAACTCGAAACCGGTTCGGGGAACGCCGACGCGACGGCGGTCCGCGCCGACGACCTGGTGATCAATACCGGCTCGGGCGACGTGTCGCTCGAGCTCGTGGCGGGGGGTGGCTCGATCGATATCGATACCGGCTCCGGCCAGGTGAACGTCTCGCTCCCTTCGGACTACGGCGCCGCCGTGCTGCTCGACACCGGCTCCGGCGAGATCGACCTGGGCGGCATTCCCGTGACGGTCAACAAGCTGCAAGAGGACCACGTCGAAGGCCGCATCGGCGACGGCCGCGCGCGGCTGCATGTCGAGACGGGGAGTGGGGATGTGAGGCTGCGAAAGGCATAGCTATCAGCTATCAGCTATCAGCTATCAGCTATCAGCTATCAGCTATCAGCTATCAGCTAACCTTTCGGCCGTCAGCTTGATAAAGATCGAGCTGGCGGCTGAGTGTTTTTGGTAATGATGGCAATGGAATGATGTCGCTCTGAGAAACCGCACAAGAAATGATTCCAAGAACCTCCACAAGCGTGGCGTATGAGGGACTTCCGCAAACTCAAGGTTTGGAGCAGGGCGCATCAACTCACCCTGGCTTTGTACCGAGTGACTAAGGAGTTTCCCAAGGACGAGATGTACGGCCTTACAGCCCAGATTCGGCGGGCTGCCGCATCTGTGGGCGCGAACCTGGCCGAAGGGTGTGGAAGAAAAGGGGAGCGGGAATTCGCGAGGTTTCTCTCTATCGCGCTGGGCTCCGCCAGTGAGCTGGAGTATCATCTGATACTCGCGACTGATCTGGACTATCTCGACGGCGGCGAATCCCTTCGAATGAGTGGAGAAGTTATAGAAGTGAAGCGGATGATCTCAGGCTTGCTCGCAAAGCTGAAAGCTGATGGCTGATGGCTGATAGCGCAGTGCGCCTCGACAAATGGCTCTGGGCCGCACGTTTCTTCAAGACGCGCGCCGTCGCCGCTCAGGCGATCGCCGGCGGCAAAGTCGAAGTCAACGACGTCCGGGCCAAACCGGCCAAGCTGCTCCATCTCGGCGACCGGCTCCGGGTCCGCCGCGGGCCGTATCTGTTTCTTCTTACCGTGCGTGTTTTGAGCGAGCGACGCGGACCACCTGCTCAGGCGGCCACGCTGTATGAAGAAGATCCGGAAGGCAAAGCCGCCCGCGAGCGGCTCGCCCACCAGCTGCGCATCGCCCCACCACCGGCCTATGAGGGGAAGGGGCGTCCCACCAAGCGCGATCGGCGCGAGTTCGAACGACTGCGTGACGAAGACGGTTGACGGCTTCCGGGAATCCGACTTCATTTCGCGGGTGAAGACCTCAAGGAGCGATCATGAGCACCAGAATTCCATACCTGCTCGGGACGCTGTTCCTGCTCGGCGCGCTGCCGGCCGCCGCGCAGGACACCTCCCAGGCCGCCAGAACAAGAGAATCGATCTTGCGTGTGTTCCGGCTGCCACGGACGACGACTGAAGCCCGGCAACGCGGCGTCCCGGATAGCTCGATCCAGAGCGTGATCGACATCCTCCACCGCGGCCAGGTGCCGGCCGAGGACGCGCAGGAGGTGATCGAGCACGAAGTGGAGGCCACCGAGCACGGCCAGCCGGCCGGGAATTTCGGCGCCTTCGTGCAGGAGCAGCACCGCCGCGGCCTGCGCGGTCGCGCGCTGGCCGCCGCCATCCACGCCGAGCAAGCCAGGCGGGGGATGGGGCACAAGGGCCACGAGGGGGACGAAGCGGGCCGAGGGCACGACGAGCACGACAGGTCTGACGCGCGACATGAGCATGATCGTGCGGACTCGACCAAGGCCAAGCGCAGGGGAAACCGGCCATGAACCGCGTGCTTCCATTCATCGCCACGGCCATAGCCCTGGCCGCCTGCCGCAAGGCTGATCGTGAGGCGGGGAATTCGGCGCAAGCCACGGCCGAGTCGGCCGCCGCGCTGGCCAGTCCGGCGGCGAGCTTGCCGCCGGACGTAGCCCTGGCGGTCGAAATCGCCCGCGCGGTCCAAGCCAACCCGAGCGCGGCGGATTCCGTCCTCGCGGCTCACCGGCTGAGCCGCGCCGGGCTCGATTCGCTGGTGTACGCGATCGCCGCGGATTCGGCCAAGGCGGCGGCGTACAGCGCGGCGTTGCGCTGAGCCGCTAAGCGCGTTTCCGGCTGAGCATCCAGCCGAACAGGCCGCCGATGCCGGCGCCGATGACGGCGGTCAGGGCGAGTTTCTTCGTCGCCCCGAAGCCCACGAACTTCGTTTCGTCATCGGTGATTTCGACGACCCCGACCGGACGGGCGGTGGTGCCATTCATCACGCCATCGCCCTCATTGGCCAGATGCGGCGTGCCGTTCTCGTGCTTGTTGTTCTCGGCCTTGCCCTTGTTGGGCTTGGCGCGTCTGATTTTCGCCACGGGGATCACGATCCGTCCGGCCGCCGTGATCGGCGTGCCGTAGACGGTTTTTGTGCTCGCGCTGGTCTGCAGATGCTCGACCGCGCCCTGAATCAGGTCTTTGGTTCTCATAGTTCCTCCTCGATGATCTCAGGCAATACCCTCCCCGGCAGGCTAAGTTGCGGCCGTCGAAGGGGTCATGAACATGAAATGGGTCTTGATCATCGTCGCCGCGTTGGTGGCACTGGTGGCCCTCATGGCCATTATCGGGCTGTTGGTGCCGCGCGACCACGTAGCCGCTGCATCGATCACCCTGCGTCAGAGTCCGGACAGCGTATGGAAAGTGATCCGGGACCTGGGTGGAATGAGCGCGTGGTGGGGGGAAGTGAAGTCGTCGGTCCGGTCCGCCGACAAGGACGGCCACGAGCGATGGGAACAATCCATCGGCGGCTTCGCGATGGCGGTGGTCGTGGAAGCGGACGAGCCACCGCGCCGGTTGGTGACGCACATCGACTCGGCGCCTGGGGCTTCGTTCGGGGGAGGGTGGACCTACGAAATCGTTCCCGTTCCGGAGGGGAGCCGGGTCACGGTCACGGAGCGGGGCTGGATCGCCAATCCCGTGTTCCGGTTCATGTCTCGCTTCATCTTCGGGTACTACGGTTCGATCGAGAAATACCTGAGGGCGCTGGGCCGGCGGTTTGGCGAAGCGCCCACTCCGGTACGGGCTTCAGCGCCGCCGCAGCTTTGACAGCAGGCGGAGGATCTCCAGATAGAGCCAGATCAGCGTGACCATGACCCCGAACGCCGCGTACCATTCCATCAGCTTCGGGGCGCCGTGCTCGACGCCGCGCTGGATGAAATCGAAGTCCAACGCGAGGTTCGCCGCCGCGATCCCGACCACGACCAGGCTGAACACGATGCCGAACGTCCCGCCTTGGTGGATGAACGGAACCGTGACCCCGAAGAACGACAGCACGATCGACGCGAAGTAGAGCAGGGCGATGCCGCCCGTCGCGGCGACCACGATCATCCGGAACCGATCCGTCACTTTGATCAGGCCACTGCGGTAGGCGAGCAGCATCACGGCGAGCACGCCGAACGTGAGCCCGATCGCCTGGAACACGATGCCGTGCAGCCGCTGCTCATAGAACGCCGAGATTCCCCCCAAGGCGAGCCCCTGAGCCGCGGCGTAGACCGGGGCGCTGATGCGCGCCCAGGCGGGCAGGAAGATCGTGACCAGCGCCGCCACGACCCCGCCGATCAGGCCGGCGACGATGTACGGCATGATCACGGCCGGATCGAGGGATTGGAAATACCGTGTCCATACCCACGCCGCGCCGGCGGCGACGAGCAGCAACAGGAACGCCGTCTTGTTGACCGTCCCCTCGAGCGACATGACCTCTTCGCTCGCCCCGACCAGCTGATCAACCCGCTGAAACGCCTTCTCGTTCAACACTGGGTTCGCCATTGCTACTCCCCCGCCAGACGGATGTAGAGCGCGGAATATAGCTACTCGCGACCGAGTCGCTCTAACGCATCGGATTCATAAACGTTTACGCCCCTTGGAGCTTGCACTGCGACTCGAACCATGGCGTTCGCCACGGCCGCCGCGGCGATCGGGCGGTACTTGCGCAACGGACCCAGCATGGCGAACGACACGCCCCGCATCACCGCGATGCCCGCCCGTTCGCCGGGTCGTTGTTCACGGCGCTCGCCCACGAGGATCGACGGGCGGAAGATCTGGCGTCCCTCGAACGTCAGCGCGGAAACGGCGGCTTCGGTCTCGCCTTTGACGCGACTGTAGAAGATCGGCGACTTCGGGTTGGCGCCGAGCGACGACACGAGGAGGAATTGCTTCGCGCCCCGGCCCAGCGCGAGGCTCGCCAGCGAGACGACGTAGACGAAGTCCACCTGGCGAAACGCCGCCTGGGAGCCGGCCACCTTGATGGTCGTGCCGAGGCAACAAAACACGTCGTCGACCTGTGGGAAATCAAATCGCTCGCGGCCGAGCTGATCGAACTCGACTACCCGCTGCTCGAGCTTCGGGTCGGTGGTCGCGAGGGGACGCCGGGTCAGCGCGACCACGCGCCCATACTCCGGGGCGCGGAGCAACCGGAGCAGGCAATGCCCACCGACCAATCCGGTGGCCCCGGCGATGAGCGCGGTTTTCGTCACCGCGATTCGAGCGCCGCGAACGGTTGATTGAGAATCGGGTACTCGCGCCAGTCGCGGTAATCGAAGTGCCACCATTCATCGACGTTGCGCGTGAAACCCTCCTCCTCCATGACCTGCCGCAGCAGCTCGCGCCGCCAACGCTGCAGATCGGTCGCCACGGGATAATCGGGGAACGAGCGCTCGGTGGCTTCATCGTAGGTGCCGCCCATGTCGAGCGGCCGTCCCGTCCGCAGGTCGTAAATCGTCAGATCGACCGCGCAGCCGCGGTTGTGGCGGGAGCCCCGCGCCGGGTTGGCGACCATCCAGCGCTGTTCCGGCGGGGTCGCGTCCCAGAACGTCTTCGTGACGTACCAGGGCCGGTATCCGTCGTGGATCAGCAGGCCGAACCCCATCGCGCGCAGCCGGTGGTGGGCGCGCACCAGCGCGAGCGCGGCGGGCCGCTGGAGGAACGCGCGCGGGGCGGCATAGAACACACTCCCCAGGAAATTGTTCGTCCCGGCGTAGCGGATGTCGAGCTGGATCGAGGAGTCGAGTCGCACCAGCTCGACCAGGTCCGGCGGCCGGAAGGAGCCACTCTCGGCTGGAGGCGTAAGCGTCTGGGATTCCGCCAGTAGCTCGGCCACCGGTTTCAACGGGGTCACCCGCAGCTGACCACCCCCGGCAGGGCCGATCTCGCGTCGGGGAAACGTCACCGTTCCTACCACCGCGGCGGTGGCGTGCCCTCGTCTTGCCCCTCGGAACGTCACCCGCTCGTCCACGTAAAGGCTGGTCGCGGGAAGAGCGAATACCGTGTCCGACACCTGGGTGAGGGCGTCGTCCTCGAACCACGCGATCAACGCGTGCAGGCGGCCGCCGCGCTCGTAGATGAAAAGCGTTTCGTACCCCCAGCCATATTCGCCGAGCAACCGCTTCCACGGCGCCGCGGCATCCGCCGGGGCCGGCCACTTCGCTCGAGCAAACGTGTCCCCATCGACCACCACCCGGCCGTCCAGCAGGTGCACCGATCCACCGAAGCTGATCGCGTCGTCGACGGTCAGGCTGTCGCCCGCCGCGCGCAGCCGCGACGGCACGCTGCTTCCGTCGCGCGACAGGAACAACTCGCCGCCGCGCTCGAGCAGGTCGACCGACCGGGCGCCATGGACGTAGTGACCTTCCGCGCGCCGCGCCATGCCGGTCGGCAGCGAATCGGTGACGGTGGGCTCGGGGAGTGACGCGCCCGCCCGCACGGCCAGCATGGCCCGCAGCGCGGCGTCGGCGATCCGGTGAGTGACGACGTTGGCGCCGCCGAGCGTGGTGACGACCACCACGCCGAGGCGGTCATCGGGGAGCGCCGCGAACGTCGTCGAGAAGCCGAAGATCGCTCCCTCATGGCCGAGTCGGCGATGCCCGTCGAAACGCGAAACGAAGAAGCCGAGCCCGTTCCCGGCGGTCGCACCAGAGTCCGCGAATTGCGGTACCCACATGCGCTCGAGCGTGGAGCGGCCGACCACCGGATTGGAATCGGCGTTCAGCGCGACCAGGAATCGTCCCAGATCGAGTACGGAGGCATACAACGCCCCGGCGGGAGCACTGCGACGGAACGTAGGAGCGGGGAAGCGGCGGCCGTCCGCGGCCCACATGAACGCCGTGGCGACGTTCGCGGTCTGGTCCGGTCGGGGAACGAAGAACGCGCTCTGCCTCATGCCCAACGGATCGAGCACCGAATCGCGCAGGTATTGCGGGAATGACTGCCCCACGGCCCGTTCCAGGGCCAGGCCCACGGTGTGGAGCGCGGCGTTGGAGTACTTGTATCGCGCGCCCGGGCGATACACGAGGGAGGTGGCGGACAGGCTCGCGACCATCGCGGACAATGGCGGTGCCGTGGAGTCGATATAGGCGCCCACCGACGGCTCGCGCACGAGCCCGGCGTGGTGGCTCATCAGCGCGCGCAGCGTGACCTCGCCCCCGAACCGGTTGCGCGGACGGAAGTCGGGGAGATACCGCGTGACCGGCGCATCGAGATTGACCCGGCCCTGCTCGACGAGCCGCATGACGGCCATGTCCGTGAGCAGCTTCGACAGGGATCCGACCCGATATACCGTGGCCGCCGTGGCCGGAATGCTGTCACGGGGACGGGCCCATCCGAACCCCCTGGCCCACACGATATCGGGGCC
>Ga0075424_100002379_pt1 | contig 17190 bp, 11 predicted proteins | sample SoiMethybrSBSTD3_FD_75301 | JGI IMG/M metagenome (GOLD analysis project Ga0075424, IMG submission 75301) | Bulk soil microbial communities from a Populus tree surrounding site in Tennessee, USA - Soil MetaG P. TD hybrid SBSTD3 | ecosystem: Environmental > Terrestrial > Soil > Tree plantation...
CGAGACTGCCGGCCAGGATCACCACCGCGGAACCCGCTATCACCCATTTCTTACGCATGAGAAATCCCTCTTTCTTGAGCTCTATGTTCCACTTCTAGCTGCGACGAGAGTGGCTCCAGGTGTGTCGGGTTGCGCCGAATTGCCTCTCAGGTCTCTTTACGAGCGGAGGGGGGAAAAGGTTACAGGGGGTAGCCCGATGATCGCGGGTTCGGCTCGTGACGGGGGTGATGAGGGTCTTGGGCGGAGGCGCTCTGAGCCAGCAAAGATAGCGCCTATGAGGTTCTACCGGGGAGGCACCATGAACAGGCGCGCATCCACCTCGGCCTCGTAATGCGCTGCCGAATCTCCCAACCACGCGACCGCCAGCCGGCCTCCAGGTCCGAAGGCGACGGACGCCTCGGTCTGGGCCACATTCTGGTCCTCATCGACGAGGATCTCGCTCTCGGACGTGCCGCCGGCATAGAAGAGCCGCCCCTTGACGTTCACGTAGCCGCATCCGTCACAGCCGAAGCTCTCCCAGACGATGAAAAAGTCGCCCGTGGGAGACATTGCCACTTTGGGGCGGACCTCGGCATCCGCCACCTCCTGACTGACCGGAAACTCGTCTCCGAGCGGCTCTCCTTCGCTTGAGAACCGGCGGGCGAAGATCGCCGTCGTGGTCTCGCTGGTGTTCGCCGCCCAGGTGACGACGAAGTTCCCTTGCGCATCCGCGGCGGCCCCGCCTTCCGCTCCTTGCGTCCGGACACTGATTCGTCGCTCGCCGCCCAAGGGCTTGCCGGCGCGGGAGAACCGGCGGGTGAAGACAGCGTACTGCAGCGGGTCCGGCACGGGCCCATACCAGACCACGGAGACGTTCCCCTCAGGGTCCGCCACCACGCCGGTGGGAAGCTGATCGCCGCTCCGGGTCTCGTTGACGGGGAACACCGGGGTCAGCGGCTGGCCAAGACTGTCGAGCACCCGGCCGAAGACGCCGTAGCTGGCGCAGCGATGGCCCGGACAGTCGTCGCCGATGAAGACGACGAAGAATCCTCCTCCCGGCAGCGGCGTCACCGCATAGGAATTGAAGAGGCCCGCCGCCTTCTGGATCAGGACCGGATGCCCGCGTAGCTTGCCGGCGGCGCTGAGGCGCCTCAGCTCGATCGCCGGAAGCGCATCCTGGCCGAAGACGGCAAGGCCGCCGGACACCGCAACCAGCAGCGGAATTCCGGCAGTGCCGGGGAGAGGCAGAAGCGGACGCGACAGCACCCCCGACGGCGCGACGGACCGCGCCCCGATCCCGGAGAACGGATCACCGCCTGCATGGCTCTCCCAGGCGATCCAGAGAGTGCCATCCGGCGTGAATGCCAGCCCCGAGGGGTAGCGGACATACGGAACCAGGTCGCTAGGGTCGACCCGGAACTGCGGGCCCAGCGGGACCTGTGCCCTGCCCGCCGCCAGCATTCCCACCATCCCCAGCAGCCACAGCCACAGCGGTCTGTTCGAACTTTTCATGGACCCACTATAGACGCTGGGAGCAGATCCGGGCCGCCCTCGACTTGACGCCTGCTTTTATGACGAGACGACTGAAACGTTAGAAGCCTCTTGGGCATAATAGAAGGGGCTGAACAGACCCAAGATGAGCGCCATGACAGACTTCCGTCTCAGCACACCCGGGCCTTCCCGCGTTCTCGACGGCAAGTACCGGCTGGACGAACGCCTCGGAGAGGGCACCGCCGGCATCGTCTACCGCGCCACTCATCTCGGGCTGAAGAAGGTCTTCGCCCTCAAGCTGCTGAAGCCGGGCCCAGCCCTCGATCCGTTCACTGTGAGGCGCTTCCAGCGGGAGGCCGAGGCGCTCGGACGGCTGCGGCACCCCCACATCGTGGCCGTCACCGACTTCGGGGTCGATCCCGGGACGGGGACTTCCTACCTGGTGATGGAGCTGCTGGACGGGACTCCACTCTCGGAGCTCTGCCGGACAGCAGGCCCCCTTCCCCTGGAACGGGCGCTCCCCATCCTCGAGGCGATCGCCGCCGCCGTCGACGCGGCCCATGAGCAGGGGATTCTCCACCGTGACCTCAAGCCCGGCAACGTTCTCCTGTGCGGGGCGGACGGGGAGGACCGGGCGTTGAAAGTGCTGGACTTCGGTCTGGCGGAGATTTCTGCACATCCTCATCCTTTAGATATTGGGGCCGAAAACGCTCTTGTCCTCGGCGAGGAAGAAATCGCCCCTTCCCTGACCGGGACGGGCGACCTTCTGGGTACGCCGCTCTACGTGGCGCCGGAGGTGATCCGTGGCGCTCCCGCCGGCCGCGCCTCGGACGTCTACTCCTTCGGCGTGATCGCCTACGAGATGCTCTTGGGAAGGCCGCCCTTCGCCGGAACGACGCGAGACGTGCTCGCGGGCCATGTGAAAAGCACGCCCCAGGCCAGCGTCCTGTCCCCGCCGGTCTGGAAGGCCCTGCGGACGTCTCTGGCCAAAGATCCCGAGCGCCGGCCGGCCACAGCCGCCGAAATCGTTCGCCGGCTTCGCGTCGCCGCCAATGAGGAGGACCGCGCTCGCTGGCGGCGGGCCGAGCTGCCGCGCCGCGCTCTCCTCGCCGTCGCCCTGGCGGCGTCGGCCGCCGTGATCGCCCTTTTCCTTCCCTCCGCCGGCCTGCCTGCCGTGGAGCGCTGGCTCTACGACCTGCGCATCCGCGCCTCGCCGGCCCTCGCGCCCGATCCGCGAATCCTCCTCGTCACCTTCGACGAGGCGAGCCTGGCCGGCGGCTCGCCCTCCCTCGCAGACCGGGCAGACGAGATCGGCCGGACGCTAGGCCGCATCTTCGCGGCGGGAGCGCGCGGCGTGGCCGTCGATTTCCTCCTGCCCGACTCGTGGAACGCCTCCCCCGGCTTCTCGGACCTCGTCCTCCGCCATTCCGAGGCCCTCACCCTCGCCGCCTTCTCGAATCCCGAAGGGAAGGTCGTAGGCACCGGCAGCCTTGCCGGCCTGACCGCCTCGGCCCTCGGTCCGCGCGCCGCCGAAATCTTCGGCTTCGTCAACCTGGACGAGGACCCGGATGGCGCCGTCCGCCGGGGCCGGCTCTGGTTCCGCGACAGCTCCTGCGGCCGACGGCCGTCGTGGGCGGCGAGGGCCACACGCGGGCTCCGGCCGGATCTCGCCCGGGAGAACGCCACGCGTCCGAGCTTCTGGATCGACACCCGAATCGACTGGCCTCGGTACGCGCGAATCTCCTGGCGGCAGGTTCCCGCAGCCCTCGACCGGAACCCGGGGCTGTTCCGGAATCGGCTCGTCGTCGTGGGCGGGGATTTCGGCGACGACAATCACCGGATCTCTCACCGTTCCGGCGGTAGCAGGGTATCGGGGCTCACCCTCCAGGCGCTGATGGTGGACACGATCGGCGCCGGCCTGCCCATCCGCGAGCCCGGCAGAATGCCCTTCCTCGCCGCCACGGTCCTGGGGATCGGCCTCGCCGCGGCAGGAATCCTCTGCGTGCGCCGGGCGGGTCCGATCGTCGCCGGGCTCGTTGCGGGAGCCTTGGCCTACCTGGCTCTCTCCTTTCCGGTCTTCCGGTGGACCGGCCTGATGCTCCCGGTCACGGCTCCCCTGCTCCTCGTCCTGCTCGGGCTCCTCGCGGCGCTGCTCCTGCGCCGGAACTTCCCGCCGCCTCCGGAGGTCTCAATATCATGATCGTCCTGCGCATCCTGGGCCTTGGTGCACTCGTCACGTTGCTCCTGTCCGTCTCTGCCGGGCGGGCAGAGGCTGGGGCTCCCAAGCCCGTCGCCGTCGTCTTTTTGCTCACCGGCGAGGCCTCGCTCGCCATTCCTGACGCGCCCCGCCGCGCCTTGCGTCTGTTCGACCGCCTCCCATCGGGAGCGGCTCTGGAGGTGGGTCCAAGCTCCCGGCTGGCTCTGGCCTTCGAGAACGGAACCCGCTACGAATTGGGCGCGGGCTCGCAGGTGAAGCTCGGGCCGACGGGCCTCGCCTCCCAGAGGGGGCCGGTGCGTCCACTCCCACGAGTACCTTCCCTCCCCGTCCTGGCTCCTATCGCGCAGGACGATCACCCCGGCCCCAGCCCAGGCGCAGTACCCATCCGCGGGGAGCGGATCGATGGGCTTTATCCTCGCCGCGGAGCCGCCGTTCTCGCGGGCAAGGCGATTCTCCGTTTCCAACCCGTCGCCTGCGCCGGGAAGTATCGGGTCGAGGTGGAAGACAGCCAGGGAAACGTGATCTTCGAGATCGAGACGACCGCCGCCGAGGTGATCCTCCCCGAGCATGCTCTGCAGCCCGGCCGGCGCTACCGGTGGATCGTCCGCACTCTGGATCGGCCCGGCCCGGTCGCCCGTGGAGACGCCGCTCTCGTCACCTTGAGCGAGGAGGAGGCCCGGGCGCGAGAGAAGGCCCGCGAGATCCTCGAAGCCGAGGGCCCTCTTTCCCTACCCCTCCTCGCCGAGATCGACCTCGGCCTGGGCCTGTGGCTCGAAGCTCGCGAGGATCTGCGAAGGGCGATCGACGGCGAGCCCACGAATTCAGCGCTCCGGGAAGCGCTGGCAGCCATCGAAGCCCGATTGGAGAATGCCGATGACCGCGACTAGGAGCTTCCGCGCTTCGTCTTTGATCCTCTGTTTTCTAGCGGCTTCCCGACCCTGCGTGGCCTTCGCTGGAGACGAGCGCTGTCTCCTCTCCTCTCCCGGGCTGGTGATCGAGACTGTTTCTCCAGAGTCCGCGGCCTTTCGCGCCGGGTTGATGCCGGGCGACCGGCTTGTTTCCTGGTGCAGAACCTCCGGCGGCGAGGGAGGTTGTGTCGCGCGAGGAGATCTCCGCACTCCGTTCGACTGGCTGGACGTCCAGATGGAGGACGTGCAGCGCGGTGGGGTTGTCGTCGCAGGAGCCCGCGGGGCGGAGAACCGCCGCTGGAACCTGCTGCCGACGTTCCAGGGCATTACGGTGGCACCGCCCCTCCAGGGCACGCTTGCCGAAACCTATCAGTCCTCCCGTGAGCGCGAGAAGGCTGCCGATCTCTCCTCTGCTGCGAAGGAGCTCGAACGTGCAGCGGAGCTTGCCGATGGGAGCCATTGTGGCGACGCTGCGCTCTGGCTTCGCACCCAGGCTGCTCAGCTCCACGCCAAGGCCCGGCAGTGGCGTGAAGCGGACACTGGGTATCAGGACACGCTGGCAGCAGCTCAAGCGCTGGGAGCAGCCAACATTGAAGCGCATCTTCGGATGATCTGGTCCGAAGCGTTCTTGATGCGCGGAGATTTAGCCCAAGCCAAGCAGCAGCTCGAAACAGCCCTGTCGCTGGAAGAGAAAGATCACCCAGAGGGCCTGGGTGTAACGACAGTGCTAACCCGGCTCGGCAATGTGGCCGAAAAGCAGGACAACCTGGATGAGGCGGATCTTTTGTACCGGCGGGCCTATGCCTTGGCTCTCCGCACCGCTCCCGGCGGCGGCGCCGAAGCAGCCACGACAAACAATCTCGCGGTTCTCGCGGGAAGGCGCGGCGACCTCGCACAGGCCGAGCGATATGCAGCCAGCGCTCTTGCAATCCGGGAAAAGCTCACACCTGCGGGTGATGCAATCATCCCGAGCCTCGTGGGTTACGGCAACTTGCTCTACGCCCGTGGTGATCTTGCAGGCGCCGAGGCGGTTTTCCTCCGCGCCAAACGAATCCTTGAAAAAGTACAGCCCGAGAGCGTGCGTTTGGCAAAAACGCTGCATGATCTCGGCGAGATAGCCCATCACCGCGGTGATGACGATGCAGCCGAGAACCTCTTTCGGCGGGAGCTGGCTCTCTTCGAAAAGATCGACCCCAGCAGCAGCCTGGACAGCCTGGCCGGCCTCGGTGAAGTGGAACTGCAGCGACACCAGGGAGACAAGGCGGAGGAATCGTGGCGGCGTGCCCTTGCAATCAGCGAAAAACTCAACCCGAGAGGGCCGAAGAGTGCCTTGTGCCTGGGCGGCCTGGCGGAGGTGGCGAGGCTGCAGGGACGGGGAGCAGAGGCCGAAAAGCTTCTGCATCAAGCCCTGGCGATCTGGGAGCAGATCAACCCGGAGGCTGACGACACTGGCTCCATCCATTGGAAGCTCGGCATCGTTCTTCTCGGTCAGGCTGACGCCAAGGCCGCTGAATCTCATCTTCGAGCAGCGATCCGCATCCACGAGAAGAATCGGGTAGTGCCGCCCGAAGACTACCAGGCCCTGGCCCGGTTACAGGTGCGAAAGGGCCAGATCGCGGAGGCCGCGGTGAGCTTTCTGGCAGCGGTCAATGCCTTGGAAGCTCAACGGACGCGTCTTGGAGGCGCGCAAGAGTCGCAATGGCTCTATGGCTCTTTCTTAGGTGACCTCTATTTCGAAGCGGCGGAGAATCAGATTGCGCTTGCTCGTCCGCAGGAAGCCTGGAAACTCGTCGAGAGAGGACGCGCCCGGGGTTTTCAAGAGATGTTGGCACAGCGAGACCTGCGCTTCTCTGGGGAGATTCCAGCGACGCTCTACACCGAGCGCCGCCGGCTGGACGCCGACTATGATAAAGTCCAGGCGGCCCTCGCCAACTGGGTACCTGAGCAGGGCGCGGAAAAGATGGAGGCACTCCAGGGCCGCCTGCGCGATCTACGGGGCGAACAGGCGGAGATTCAGGAGAAGGTCCGGCGTTCCTCGCCGCGCATTGCATCCCTCGAGGGCTCCGCCCCTCTCGACGTGGCGGCAGCTCGCGCTTCTCTCGATCCCGGAACCGTGCTCCTCACCTATGCCGTCGGAGAATCACGAAGCTTCCTCTTCGTCATCGAAGCGGAGGGAGTATCTGGACCGGGATTCTTCTCCTATTCGCTCCCGGTTGGAAAGGAAGGTCTCAAGAGGGAAGTCGAAGCTTTTCGCAGATTGTTGGAACGGCCGGAGACGCGACTCTCGACACTGAAACAGCGCGGCCGGCATCTCTATAACCTATTGATCCGCCCAGCCAGGCCAAGGCTCGCCAAGGCTCAGCGATTGCTGGTCTCGCCGGATGGGCCGCTGCACTCCCTTCCCTTCGCGGCGCTCGTCTCCGGTAATCATTACCTTGCGGAGTCCAAGCCGATTCACATCGTGGCCTCCGCGACGGTGTACAAAGAGATCAAGGCGACTCGCTCGAAGAAGCCTTCGGCGGTGGCCATGGACTTCCTCGCCGTGGGAGACCCGCGGTACCAGGCAGGGCTCGATAACCATGCTGAGGCGGCCGGCGATCCGCAAATGCAAGATGCTCTTCGCCGGGGCCTGCGACTGAAGCCCCTGCCGGCGACGCGCAGCGAGGTGGAGGCGATCTCCAAGCAATTCCCCGGCGTGCGCATGCTTCTGGGCCGCGATGCCACCGAAGAGGCGATCAAATCCTTGGCGCCCCAAGCCCGGCGGCTCCACTTCGCATGTCACGGCCTGCTCGACGAGAAGTTTCCTCTCAACTCCGCGTTGGCCCTCTCGACCCCAGAGCATCCTGAAGAGGGTCGCGACAACGGCTTGCTTCAGGCCTGGGAGATCTTCGACCAGTTGCGGCTCGACGCGGATCTGGTCACCCTGTCGGCTTGCGATTCCGGGCTCGGCAAAGAGATGGGAGGCGAGGGCCTGGTCGGCCTGGTGCGCGCCTTCCAGTTCGCCGGCTCCCGCTCGGTCCTCGCCTCCATGTGGAGCATCTCTGACGTCTCCACCGCTCGCTTCATGAAACGCTTCTACGGTCATCTTCACAACGGAGAGTCCAAGGACGAGGCCCTGTGGGCGGCGCAGATCGACCAAATTCGGGGGAAGTCCGGATCGTCCCATCCTTTCCACTGGGCAGCGTTCGAGCTTTTCGGCGACTGGCGGTGATGCGCGGCGGCCACCCGTTCCATTTTCGGAACGGGTACGACCTCCAGAAGGGTCCGGAAGTGGAACGCCGAGATCCTCCTCCATCGAGACATCACGTATTTTCAAAGGTTTACAGTCTCCCTCCCGCCCGGCCCCGGAATTGCTCACCCGAGACCGGCCAGCCGATGAACGGCTGCGCTTTCGGAAACCTTTCGCCGAGGAGGTGAACTCGATGCGCGTCACAACCCACGTTCAGGCTGGAGCCAGGGCCGAGGTCATCGAAATTGGCTAGGCCGACCAAAACCGTTTCAGGAGGATCGCCATGCACGTTACGACTCACATTCAGGCAGGAGCCAGGGCCGTCGTCATCGAAATAGGTTAAGCAACCGAACAGCTTACGGAGGACAACTATGCATGTCACAACCCACATTCAGGCAGGAGCCAGGGCACAGATCATCGACATAGGCTAAGCCAACAAACCCTTTCAGGAGGTCGCCATGCGCGTCACAACCCACATTCAGGCAGGAGCTAGGGGCCAGGTCATCGAAATAGGCTAGGCCGACCAAGACCGTTTCAGGAGGATCGCCATGCACGTTACGACTCACATTCAGGCAGGGGCCAGGGCCGTCATCATCGAAACAGGCTGAGTTAAGCAACCCGAACATATTCAGGAGGATTAATATGAACGTCACAACCCACGTCCAAGCCGGAGCCAGGGCCGTCATCATCGACACGGGCTCAGCCTGCTATTAAGAACGTTCCGTTCTACCTCCGGCGCCCGGAGTCTGGGCGCCGGAACGATCGGGTCTCAGAAACGTTTCGCTCGATTTCATGGCCAATCCTTTCCCGCGAACGACCCGATCCCTCCGCGGCGAGGAGGGTCTTTCCCACCTACTGTTTCCCGCAGCCTGTGCCCTACTGCTGGCCGTCTGGGCTCTCTGGCTCGTTCGCGCTCGCTTTCCCGTCTACGTCGCGAGCGAAGCGGCCCGTCTGGAGGCCGGCCGCGCTCCGGTGCCGATTGCGGCCCAGGTCGGCGGGCGCCTGCGGCGGGTGGCGGTGAAGGTCGGCCAGACCGTGGCGGCAGGCGATCTCCTGGCCGAGCTCAACGCCGAGGTGGAGACCCGCCGCCTGGAAGAGGAACGGGCCAAGCTTGCGGCTCTGAGCCGGCAGCTTGAGGACGTAGGCGCCGAGCGGGAATCGAAGCTCCAGGGTCTCGCCGCCGCGGGCCGCTCGCTCGTCCTGCTGCACCGGGAGGCCGAAGAAAAGGCCCGTAGCGCCGCCATCTCCGCCCGCCTGGCCGCCGAGGAGCTGCGGCGCAAGGAGAGATTGCACGCCGAGGGCGTGGTTCCCGAGGCGGAGCTGGCGAGAACGCGCAACGAGGCGGAGCAGCGGCGATCCGAGACGGCGAGCCTGGAAATCGCGCGCGACCGTTTCGCCGCCGAGCGATTGCGGGACGAGGCCGACCGCGGCGCCGCATTGCGCGACGCCGAGCGGCGGATGGCCTCCCTCGAAGGGGATCTCGCAGCCCAGCAGGCGATCGTGCGCCGCTTCGAAGAGGAGAGCCGCTGGCGCTCGATCCGCGCGCCTTTCGCCGGCCGGATTGGTGAGCTGGCTCGGCTCGAAGCCGGTGCCCTGGTGCAGCCGGGAGAGCACCTGGGAACGATCGTCCCCGCCCTTCGGCTCGAGGTCCTCGGCAGTTTCCTGCCCGCGACGGCGCTCGGTCACATCCTCCCCGGCCAGCGGGCCGAGGTGCGGCTCGATGCCTTCCCCTGGACGGAGTTCGGCTCCCTGCCTGCCCGGGTGGAGCGGGTGTCGAGCGAGCTGCGCGAGGGACGGATCTGGGTTGAGCTCGCTCTGGAACCCGGAGCTGCCTCCCGGATTCCCCTCCAACACGGCCTGTCGGGCTCGGTGCTGGTCGAGACTGAGCGCCTTTCGCCGGCTGGACTCCTCCTCCGCACCTTAGGCAAGGCGATGTCTCCGGCGGCACGAGAGGCGCCCGGCGTTTGAGCAGCCAGACGGAAAAATCTCGCCGCGGCGGCCATCGTCTCTTGGCGCCCGAGGTGGTGCAGAGCTCGGCCATGGACTGCGGTCCCGCCGCGCTCAAGTGCATTCTCCAGGGATTCGGGGTGCCCATCAGCTACGACCGCCTGCGGGAGGCCTGCCAGACCGGACTGGACGGTACCTCGATCGATACTCTGGAGAGCGTCGCCGCGCAGCTCGGGTTCGAAGCCGAGCAGGTGATGCTTCCTCTCGACTCCCTGTCTCTTCCCGAGGCGCAGGCCCTCCCCTCCATCCTGGTCGTCGCCAATCCGCTCGGGGTCACCCACTTCGTGGTCGCCTGGCGCCGGCTCGGCGCATGGGTCCAGGTGATGGACCCTGCAGCGGGCCGTCGCTGGGTTCCCCTCGACAGTCTCCTGGCCGAGACGTACATCCATGCGATGCCCGTGCCGGCCAATGCCTGGCGCGCCTGGGCCGGCTCGCCCGAAGCGATGGCAATCCTCGACGCCCATTGCTGCCAGCTCGGGATGCCGCGCCAGGATTGGCGCTCCCTGGCCGATGACGCGGCGGCGGACCCCGATTGGCGCTCCCTTGCCGCGCTCGATGCGGCCGTGCGGCTGGCCGGCTCTCTCATCCGCGCCCGCGCCCTGCGCCGCGGCCGGGAGGCGTTGGCTTTCACCCGGGCTGCCTGGGAGCGCGCGACGGAGACGGCGGCGGACGGAGACGAGGCGATCGGCGAGGCGATCCCCGACTCGTTCTGGAACGTGTCTCCCCTCCCTGATACACCGGACCAGCTCATGCTGCGGGGAGCCGTGTTGGTGCGCTTTCGGGGTCGGCGCAAGGCATCAGGAGCCGAGCCGACCGGGAGCGCTCTTCCCGCCGAGTTAGGGGAGGCGCTCGCCCGGCCGACGAGCCGCCCGGGCCGGGAGCTCTTTCGCCTCCTCCGGGAGGACGGCCAGATGCGGCCTGTCGCTCTGTTGGCCGCCACGGCTATGGCCTCCGGCGCCGTGGTTTTTGAGGTCCTCTTCTACCGCGGAATGCTCGACGCCGTGCCCTATCTCGCCCCGTCCGAGCAGCGTACCGGCGCCGCTGCGGCCTTCCTCGGCTTTCTCCTCCTCGTGCTGCTGCTCGAGCTGGGAATCACCGGCCGTTTCCTCGACCTCGGCCGCGGGCTGGAGGTCCGCCTGCGCCTCCGCTTCCTCGCCAAGATCGCCCGCCTGGGGGACCGCTATTTCCGCAGCCGCCTGCGCTCCGACATGGCGGAGCGTTGCCACAGCGTCCACCGTCTGCGGCTCGCTCCGGAGCTGGCGGGAAACGTCCTGCGCTCCCTGTTCCAGCTCGTGGCCACGGCGGCCGGGATCGTCTGGCTCGATCCGGGCGTCGCCCCTCTCGTGCTCCTCGCCACAGGGCTCGCCCTGGCGCTGCCCCTGGCAGCCCAGCCCCTCCTCCTCGAACGGGACCTGCGGCTGCGCGACCACACCGGCGCGCTCGGGCGCTTCTATCTCGATGCGTTGCTCGGCCTCGTGCCGGCGCGCCACCACGGCGCCGAGCTCCCTCTCCGACGCGAGCACGAGGCCCTCCTGCTGGAATGGATGCGCGCCGGATATCGCCGCGAGAAGGTCGGCGTCGTCCTGGACGTCATCCAGGCCGTTTCCGGCTACGGCTTGGCGGTGGCCATCGTCACCCGCCACCTGGCCGGCACCGGCGACCTGTCGCAGGCCCTGCTGCTCTGCTTCTGGGCGATCCAACTGATGACTCTGGGCCAGCAACTGGACATCGCGGGCCGGCAGGTCCCTCCGATTCGCAGCGCGGCGCGGCGGCTGCTGGAGCCACTCGGCGCCGCCGAGAATGGCCCAGCCGCTACTTCCGCGGTAGTGCCCATGGAAACCGCGTCACCACTCGGCATTTCACTGCGCTTCGAGCGGGTATGCGTGGTGGCCGCGGGGCATCGGATTCTCACCGACGTGAGCCTCGCCGTCGAGGCCGGCGAGCACCTGGCCATCGTCGGCCCGTCGGGAGCTGGCAAGACGTCCCTGGTGGGACTGCTCCTCGGCTGGCACATCCCGGCCGAAGGTCGGATCGCGGTGGACGGCGAGGCTCTCACCGTCGAGCGCCTCGAAGCTCTCCGGCAGGAGACCGCCTGGGTCGACCCGGAGGTCCAAATCTGGAACGCGCCCCTGCTCGACAACCTCCTCTATGGAACCCTGGCGAAGGAGGTGCTCCGCGCCGGGGTCGCCCTCGAGGCCGCCGAGTTGCGATCGCTGCTCGAAGAGCTGCCGCTGGGGCTCCAGAATCCCCTCGGCGAAGGCGGCGCGCTGGTCTCCGGCGGCGAGGGGCAGCGAGTCCGCCTCGGCCGCGCCCTTCTGCGTCGCGACGCCCGGCTCGTCATCCTGGACGAGCCCTTCCGCGGTCTCGACCGCTGCGCCCGGCGGCGGCTCCTCTCGCGGGCTCGCGGCTGGTGGCCTGGCGCCACTGTGCTCTGCATCACCCACGATCTCGAGCCGACTCTCGATTTCGATCGAGTCGCAGTGATCGAGCACGGACGAATGATCGAGCTGGACCGGCCCGCCGAGCTGGCCGCACGCCCCGGCTCTCGCTACCGGCAGCTCCTCGACCAGGAGGCGGCCATCCGCGAGCGTTTCCACAGCGAGGCCGGCTGGCGCCGGATGCAGCTCGCGGGAGGACGGCTGCTGGAAGAAGAGACCGGCGAGGAAGGCCATGCCGCCTGAAGCCACGGATCCCAGCCTTCCCGAGGAGTTGACCTGGCCCGCCACCGCGGCCGGCGACGCTCTCGAAGCGCTCGCCTCTCACCTCGGAATCCGCATTCCGCGGCCGGGAGGCGAGAGAGCCAGCGGGGAGCCGGATTCCCTAGCAGCCCTGCTCGCCGCGCCAGCGGACCGGCTCGGCCTGGAGATCGAGCCGGTCGAGACCTCGTACCGCGATGCCGCGGCAACCCTGCGGATCTGCGCCCCCGCCCTGCTCGCCCTTCCGGACGGCCGGCTCCTGGCCGTCACGGGCGGGCGCGGGCTCCGCCTCCGCGTCCTCTTGCCGCGAGGCCGCCTGCGGTGGATCCGTCTCGCCGAGGTCACCGCGCGCTGGACGGCGCCCTGGGAAGTGGAGGCCGGGCCGGCCGTCAACCGCCTGGTGGAAGCGGCAGGTGTTTTCCACCGCAGGCGGTGCCGGGCGTACGAAGCTCTCCTCACCGAGCGGCTGGCTCGAAAACGCCTCAACGGTATCTTCCTGGTTCGGCTGGCGCCCGGCAGCAGTTTCTGGCGTCAGATCCGGTGGGCGGGCCTCCACCGCGCCTTTTTGAGCTTCATTGGGCTTTTACCTCGTGGGCTACTCCCTCCTCCTCGCTTCGTGGTGGGCGCTGGGGGTGGGAGTCCTCGGCGGTCATTTCGTTCGCGACGGAATCCTGGCCTGGGGCCTGATTCTCGCCAGCATCGTGCCGTTCCGGGCCATGGACACCTGGTGCAGGGCGAGGCTCACCATCGGCGCCGGCGCCCTTCTCAAGAGGCGGCTCCTCGCCGGCGCCCTCAAGCTCCAGCCCGAAGAGATCCGCGACCAGGGAGTGGGCCGGCTGCTGGGGCGGGTCCTCGAGTCCGAGGCGGTGGAGACGCTGATGCTCAACGGCGGCTTTCTCACTGTCGTGGGGCTGATTGAAATCTCGCTCTCCGCGGCAATCCTCGCCGCCGCCGGTGGCCGCCAAGCCGCCCTGCTCGGCGTGTGGATGCTCGTGAGCCTTGCACTGGGCCGCCACCTCCACCGCGAGCGCCGCGCCTGGACGGACCGGCGGCTCGAAATGACTCACGATCTCGTCGAGCGCTTGGTCGGCTATCGCACGCGGCTCGCGCAGGAGTCCCGCGACCGTTGGCACGAGGACGAGGACCGCCTCCTCGCCCGGTATTTGGACGACTCCCGGCGTTTCGATCGCGCCAAGGCCATGATGGTGTCCGCCATTCCTCGCGGCTGGCTCGCCATTGCCTGGCTCGGCCTCTTCCCGGTCTTCCTGCAAGGGGGCGGCTCCCGCACCTTGCTGGCGCTCTCGGTGGGTGGGATGCTGGCCGCCTACCGCGGCTTCACCAAGTTCGCCGAGGGCTTCTCTCACCTCTCCGGAGCCATTCTGGGCTGGAGGCAGGCCGAGGAGCTGTTCCACGCCGCGGCCCGACCCGAGGCTCCGGCTCGTGTAGCTCTGCCGGAAGCGGAGCCGCTTTCCCAAAGCGGTTCGGAAGCTGTCCTCGAAGCCGTGGACCTCGCCTTCCGGCACCGCCGGCGCAGCCGCCCTGTGTTGGACGGTTGCGATCTACGCGTCGAGCCCGGAGACCGCATCTTGCTCGAAGGCGCGTCCGGCTGCGGGAAGTCGACCCTGGCCGCCGTCCTGGCCGGCCTGCGCGAGCCGGATTCCGGGCTCGTCCTCCTCCACGGCTTCGACCGCCACACCCTCGGCGGCGTGGCCTGGCGCCACCGCGTCGCCCTGGCGCCCCAGTTCCACGAGAACCACGTCTTCACCGAGACCTTCGCGTTCAATCTCCTGATGGGAAGGGAATGGCCGCCTACTCCGGAGGATCTCGCCGAAGCCACCGCAGTCTGCCGCGAGCTCGGGCTGGGAGATCTCCTCGACCGCATGCCGTCCCGATTGCAACAGATCGTCGGCGAATCCGGCTGGCAACTCTCCCACGGTGAGCGCAGCCGGCTGTTCATGGCACGGGCCCTCCTGCAACGAGCGGGCGTCGTGGTCCTCGACGAGAGCTTCGCCGCCCTGGACCCGGAAAACCTGCAACAGGCGCTCGACTGCGTTCTGCGGCGGGCTCCGGCTCTATTGGTGATTGCTCACCCGTAAGGGAGGAAGTTCCAGATTTGGGACCACACCGCTCGTCCGGGGTTCCACAACTGGAACTTTCTAGAATAGCGCGCAAGTCCCAAGTCCCTGCTATCAATCGTTTGCCAGCTCGCCGCTGTTTGGTCTAAACCCTGCACTCGCGAAGAGGGAGCTCGGCCGTAAGTGGCAGCTCAAGTCTTCAGGCTGAGCAAAAAGGAGAAGCCATGAAAACAACAATGCTTTGGTTTGCAGGCCTGGCCATAGTGTTCCCGATTGTCGCTTCGGCTGAGAACGACGGCAACAATCTGCGAGCTCTCGAGACGGCAGTTGTCTCCCCCGTGCTGGAGTGTGGCGACCCGAGCATCAACAGTCGCTACGTGCCTCTCCTTCGCGGACTGCACGACCGCCCATCCGGGTACGCCGACGGCTCATACCTTTACCTCTTTACGCACTCCGCCTACTGGCCGGACAACAATGGTAACAGCACCTTCAGGGACTGCCATACGGAGCTGCCGAAGGTGCACGCCTGCAACAAGCTGCTGACGGATTCCAATCCCGGGAACGATGGGAACAGCCCCCAGTACGTCCCCGAGCTCTCAATCCTCTATCGCACGCCCAACACGGCTGCCGGCATGACAGCGCCCTACGAGAGGCTCGGTTACGTCGGCCCGTGCTTTACTTACAACCAGCTCCCCGGTGACGAACTGAGTCATGGGACCGTCGCCTATGTCGGCCGGCCGGCTAACGGGCGGATCAATAACAAATATTACTTCACGGTCACACGAGCGCGAGGCTACTCCTGGACCGATGGGGGGTTCGACGAGCTGTACCTGGGTGCCGTTACGGATCCCAACAACTACCAATATACCTACTATCAACGCCCCATCCTCCGGATGTCGAACGTCAACGGCGTCGACTACGAATTCCTCGAGCCGATGCTCGCCGGCTGGTCTACGCCGGGGACGAAGCCGTTCGCGCAGGTGCAGTCACCCCTGGGTCCCGCTCAGATGTGGGGCTACGTGCCCTTCGGATTACGCACTGGTCTCCCCTCCAGCTGGGCAGGAATTCAGATCGCTGACTACTGCGCGGGGGTGAGCTTCAACTACACGTGTATGTACGTTTATCTGCTCGCTAGCGACGGGGTTTGGCGAAGCGCCAACCGGCTCACCGGCAGCATCGACTTCGCGCCTCAGGACCTTGCGAGTCACATGGGAGGCGTAGCCGCGAACTCGCTCTTCTATGACGCGAAGACAGGCCGCTGGATAGTGGTTGGAGAGAATCTCAATAGTCAGGGAGGTGCTATCGGATGCAGCGATGACGGCACGAGCTTCGGGAGCGGCCGGGTAACGGCGATCCAGAACTTACCACCCTTCAGCGGGGCGATCTCCTACCTGTTCGACAACTACACCCAGAACCGCTGGCACCAAAGCGGCATCCTTAACGACATCGGCACGACCCGCTACCTGCTCCGAGCTTCGACCGAGAACGCTTGTTTCAATCGCCACTGGGGGTGGACGGATTTCGGTGCATGCACGGCCAGCAATCCTGGATGTTCTCGGACTCCGGGGATGGAGATCGTCGTGGAGACGATACCGCAGGACTGATTCCCGCCGGACGGTCTGCCAAGACGACGCGGATGGCGTGATCAACGGGCGGCTGGAAGGGGTTTTGGAGCAGATGCGGCCGGTGACTGGGACACTGCTCTCTAGAGCATCGCCATAGGACGAGCTTAGGTGTCAGCAGTTTTGAACAGCAATAAGCAAGAACCAGTTCCAGGAGAGCACTGGATAACTTGAAAGGAAGGCGAAATGAAAAAACAGTTAGGACCAAGGCGTCTTCAGCTAAACAAGGAAACCCTCAGCAATCTTGACCTCTTGAATACGACCGGAGGAGGTCCACTTTCTTGGTTCTACGACTGTAATTGGCAGGGGGAGAGCAGAGCCTTTACGAATTGTGACTATTGCAGCGGGTCTTGCTGGACCGCAGGGTCAGTGCCAGGGGCTATATGCGCTTAGCCACAAGCGGCTACTCCCCTTGACCAGGAAAACAGACCGCCAGTGCCGGCCGGGGCCCTCAACGCCGGCCTGGATCGCTGGCGGCCCTTTTGTCGAAGTGGCGTCTGTGGATCTGCTCCAACATCCAGGGAGCTGGAAAGAAAAACTCCAGACAGCTTTTCCAGAGCCAGAACGCTGTTCAATCCTCCTGTGAACTTCCTCCAGCGGTAATCCCCAACCTCTTCATATACCGGTGAAGTGTCGTCTTGGTGAGCCCCAAGCTCTCCCGGGCGGCTTTCACGTTGCCGCCATGCCGTTCCAGGCGCGACAGAATCAGCTCGCGCTCAAAGTCCCGGACGGCATCGTTCAGAGTGACGCCGTCCGCCAGCAGGGGCCCCGCCTTGGGATTCGGCGTGCCTCGCAGCACCTCGGGCAGGCAACGGTCGATCAGCGCGCGGTCGATCCAGGCTCCGGGTTGGGCGTGGATGATGAAAAGCGAGCACGCGCGCGCCAGGTCGCGGACGTTGCCGGGCCAGGCGTGGGCGACCAGGGATTCGAAGGCGTCGCGAGTGAAACCGAGGGTGCGCTTGCGG
>Ga0075424_100002381_pt1 | contig 17184 bp, 14 predicted proteins | sample SoiMethybrSBSTD3_FD_75301 | JGI IMG/M metagenome (GOLD analysis project Ga0075424, IMG submission 75301) | Bulk soil microbial communities from a Populus tree surrounding site in Tennessee, USA - Soil MetaG P. TD hybrid SBSTD3 | ecosystem: Environmental > Terrestrial > Soil > Tree plantation...
ACGCCGTGGAGCGTCGCGACGATCTGCGCCGGATGCCGCGGCATGCCGAGCGCGCCGCGCAGCTCGACGAGCTCGCGGCGCCAGACGGACAGGACGATGTCGCCGCCGCGAATGGTGCCGGCGCCGCCGAGCACGGCGTCGGCCGCGACACGCGACAGTCCTTCGTAGATCAGGTGCTTGTCCGCCTCGCCGCCGCCGAGCGTCGACGGATCCTTTGCCACGGTGTTGCCTTCGCGCGACTGCACGAAGACGAGGTTGGTGGAGGGGACGTCGGTCGCCGGCGCGCGCGACGCGTAGAACGGGCCGTCGAACATGCGCCGCGTCCAGTCGTTGGCGAGCGGCACGAGCGACCCGTCGCGGAGATCGAGATCCGTCGCGAGCGGCGCGATCGCCGCGGCTTCCGCCTCCGCCGTCTTCCGCGCGGTGAACGCGTCGAACCGCGCTCGCCAGTCGGCCGGCGGTCCGCTCACCGCTTCGTCGAGAGCCGCGGCACAGCTGTCGACTCCGCCGCGATGTCGCTATCCGCGGTCGCTGGTGGCCGGGCCGCTTCACGATTCGCCGGCGGAGGCGGCCCTGACGCGCCGAAGCCGCCGGCCGCGGCACGATCCGGCGGCGGAGGCGGTTCGATATGGATCACCGCGTCGGCGATCTGCGGGTAGCGCGCCATCAGCCGATCCTTGACGACGTGCGAGAGCTCGTGCGCGTCGTGCAGCCGCATGTCGGGCGGCAGCCAGACGTGCAGGTCGAGGAACACGTGATCCGACGCGCCGCGCGTCCGGATCCGGTGGCAGCCGAGGACGCCGGGCACGCTCATGACGACGCGCTGCAGGTCGGCGTCGGCGATCACGATCCGGTCGCTCAGGATGCCGGCCGTCGCGCGCCACACCTGATAGCTCGCGTGCGCGATGAACCCGGCGACGACGAGCGCCGCGATCGGATCCAGGATCGGCACGCCCGCGCGCGCGCCGGCGAGCGCGGCGATCACCGTCAGCGAGGACCAGACGTCGCCGCGCGTCTGCATCGCGTCGGCGAGCAGCACTTCGCTCGCCAGCCGCGCCGCCTCGCGCGACTCGTACGCGACGACGACGAGGTTGATCGCGATCGTCACGATCATCACGGCGAAGCTCGCGCGGCCGATGTCGTGCAGCGGCGCGCGCCCCGTGAGGTGGTTGAACGCGTTGCGCAGCACCTCGACGATCACGAGGATCAGGAACACGTTGACGCCGGCCGCGGCGACCGTCTCGTACTTGCGGTGGCCGTACGGATGATCCGCGTCGGGCGGCCGGCCCGCGGCGCCGACGCCCACGAGGCCGACGACGTTCGACGCGGCGTCGGTGAGCGAGTGAAAGCCGTCGGAGAGGACGCTGATCGCGCCGCTCGCGTAGCCGAAGGCGATCTTTGCGCCCGCGACGAGCAGGTTCAGCAGGAGCACGCGCGTGAGCACGCGCGCGACTTCCGTGTAGCGCGTCGGGGCTCGGGGCTCGGGGCTGGGGGCTAGCCGTTGTTCGCTCACGACATGTTTTCTTTTCAGCTAGCCCCTAGCCCCTAGCCCCTAGCCCCCGTGAGCGCTCAGAACACGCGAGCGGTCGGCACCGGCCACCACCGCAGTTGTACTTTCCCGATGATGTACTTCTTCGGCACCATCCCCCAATGACGGCTGTCCGAGCTGTTGTTGCGGTGATCGCCCATCACGAAATAGTACCCCTCCGGGATCACCGACGGCCCCCAGTCGTCGTGGCTGCGGTATTCGCTCGCCACGTAATCGTCCTTGAGCGGGATGTCGTTCACATACACGCGGCCGTCGACGATGCGCACCGTGTCGCCTTCCTCGGCGATGACGCGCTTGACGAATGACTTGTCGGGATTGAGCGGGTAATAGAGCATCACGATATCGCCGCGCCGCGGTTCGCCGATCCGGTACACCAGCTTGTTGACGATGAGCCGATCCTGGTCCTCGAGCGTCGGCGCCATGCTCTGTCCTTCGACGCGCGCCACCTGGAACCCGAACGTGACGATGAGGACCGCGTAGACGGCCGCCGACATCAGCGTCTTCACCCACGCGATCAGCTCTTCCTTCACCTGGTCGAGCACGATCCGCGAGTTCGAGCGCTCCTGGACGAGCGTCTCCTGCGGCGGCGGCGCGAGCGGCGCGGCGGGCGCGATCGGTGCCGCGGCCGGCTCGATCTCCATTCGCGCCGCCTCGGGCGCTTCCGGCGCCTGCGGCCACGGGTCCGGCCCCGCGTCCGCTACAACTTCAGGTACTCCCGAAGGCGCCGCGTCTGCGTGCGGCTCACCGGGATTTCCGTCGACTTCTCGTCTTTCATCCTCAGGATGAAATTCCGGCTGAACCAAGGGACGATCTCCTTGATCTTGTTGATGTTCACGAGGTGCGAGCGGTGGACCCGCCAGAACACGGTCGGGTCGAGCCGCTCGTGCAGCTCGTCGAGCGTGCGGTAGTTCGACGTGCCCGCATGCTGGCTTGTCACGACGCTGATCCCCTCGTCGGCGAGCGACGCATAGATAATGTCCTGCGCCTGCACGAGAAGGAAGCGCTCGCCGACCTTGATCGCGAGCCGCTCGCGCCGGCTCTGCCGTTCGGCGACGAGCTCGACGATCTTTTCGAGCTCGGCGGCGTTCATCGCGCCGCTGGCGGAGCGGTTGCCCGCCACGCGGCGCCGCGCGCGATCCACCGCCACCTCGAGCCGCCCCTGTTCGACCGGCTTCAGCAGATAGTCGACCGCGTTCACCTCGAACGCCTCGATCGCATGCTGATCGTAGGCGGTCACGAAGATGATGTGCGACGACGCGTCGCTGTCGACGAGCCGACGCGCCACCTCGAAGCCGGTGAGGCCCGGCATCTGCACGTCGAGGAAGACGACGTCGGGGTGCAGGCGCTCGATGGCGCTGATGGCTTCGACGCCGTTGCCCGCCTGCCCGATCACCTCGACGCCGCCCACCTGGCCGAGCAGGTAGCCGAGCTCGTCGCGGGCGAGCTGTTCGTCGTCGACGAGAACGGCGCGCAGTGCCATCGGTTACGCGGTGACCCTCTCCGGCACCGCCAGCTCCGGAATCGCGACGCTCGCGCACGTGCCCTCGCCCGGCACGCTCGTGAGCTTCAGGTGATAGTTGGCGCCGTAAATCACGCGCAGACGCTCGTCCACATTGCTGAGGCCGATGCCGTCGCCCAGCGCGTGCACGAGCCGTTCCTCCGTCATGCCGAGCCCGTCGTCGTGCACCTCGATCACGATATGGCCGTCGCGGACGTGCGTCTTGATGGTGATCCGCCCGCCGCCGACCTTGCGGGAGAGCCCGTGCTTGATCGAGTTCTCGACGAGCGGCTGCAGGATCATGCTCGGCACGACGACGTCGAGCGTCTGCGGCGCGATCTGCTTGTCGACGCGCAGCTGCGGCCCGAAGCGGACCACCTCGATCGCGAGGTACTCGTCGATCGACTCGAGCTCCTCGCGCAGCGTGACGAAGTGATCCGTGCTGCGCATCAGCCGCCGCAGCAGCCCCGAGAGCTTCGTGATCAGCATGCGCGCCGTCTCCGGCTGCGTGCGGATCAGCGACGAGATGGACGTCAGCGTGTTGAACAGGAAGTGCGGGTTGATCTGGCTGGCGAGCGCCTCGATCTTCGCGGCGAGCAGGAGCTTCTCCTGCTCCTGCAGCCGGTGCTCGATGCGCGCGTTGTTCCAGATCTTGATCGGCGTCGCCACGCCGAGCACCGTCGCGAGCAGCACCGCGAAGACGAGGCGCGGCGAGGTCGGCGCGCCGTGGAGAAAGAAGAGGCGATGGTGATCGCTCCAGCGCAGGCCGACGATCTGCCGCACGAACTCGAGCGCCACCGGCGCGAGCAGCAGCACGACCTGCCAGTCGACGTCGAGCGAGCGGAGCATCGCCCACACGCGGCGCGGCATGCTCGTGAACACGAACGGCGAGAAGTGCCAGATCGCCTCCTTCGGGCAGAGCTCGCGCAGGCCGCCGCCGGCAAAGCCGCAGCCGACGGCGAAGGGCAGCGCGCCCCACTCGCCGATGCCGAGCGGCGGGATGCCGACCATGAGGCCGACCGTCGCGCCGGCGTACGGGCCGGCGATGAGCCCCGCGAGAAACGATCCTTCCAGCGTCAGATCGGCGGCGTTGTAGTTCAGGAGCAGGCGCGCGATGACGCCGGCCGTGAGGGGGATGCCGAGGCTGAGCGCGAACGTCATCCGATCGGGCAGCGTGCGCCGCTCGAAGATCAGGATGTGGCGGAAGCGCCGGTAGCGGACGAGCATCGTCGCCAGCGCCGCCATCACGGCGAGCTTGAAGACGAGCGTCGTCAGAAGGCCCGGATCCACCGCCAACTGCGAGCCTGGCATGATTTACATTGATCTTATCGGCCGGGTAAACTGAGAGCAATGGCTGTGATTCGTCCGCTCCTCGTCGGCTTCGCGACCACTTTCAAGCACCTCTTCAGGAAACCCATCACGGTGAACTATCCGGAGCAGAAATTTCCGATGTTCCCGAAATGGCGCGGCAAACAGGTGCTGATGCGCGACGAGAACGGGCTCGAGAAGTGCGTGGCGTGCGGGCTCTGCTCGGTGGCGTGCCCGGCCGATGCGATCTACCTCGAAGCGGCGGAGAACGACGGGACGGTGCAGGCCGGCCCGCGCTACGCGTCGGTGTACCAGATTCACAAGACGCGCTGCATCTTCTGCGGCTACTGCGAGGAAGCGTGTCCGGTCGGCGCGATCTTCATGGGCAAGGACTACGAGCTCGCGGTGTACAGCAAAGACGACTTCGTGTGGGACAAAACCGATTTGCTCGTGCCGGCGTCGGCCGCTGCGCCTGTCGCCGGGGCAGGGGCTAGGGGCTAGGGGCTGGGGGCTAGCCGTGGAACGCGTTCATTGACAGCTAGCCCCTAGCCCCGAGCCCCCAGCCCCGACTCACATGCAGATCGGCGCTCTCGGCGACATCCACGGCGCGTTCACCACCGTTCAGACAATCATGAACCGGCACGAAGAGGTGCCGCTGTGGGTGTGCGTCGGCGACGTCGCGAGCAACGACGGCGAGTACTTCGCGCCCGAGCGGCCGCTCTACTTCATCAAGGGCAACAACGAGGACTTCGACGTGATCGCCGCGGCGGTCAAAGGCCATCCGCCGGCGCCGATGCTCCACTACCTCGCCAACGGCGGCCCGCATCCGGTGGGGCCGTGGCGCGTGGCGGCGCTCGGCGGCACCTTCGCGCCGAGCTGGTACAACACGCCGGCGGCGTCGCTGCCGCCGTCGAAAGGGCGCAAGGCGTCGGCGGCGTCGCTCAAGCTGGGCAAGAGCCGCGACGACAAGCGGCGCCACTTCGTGCGCGACGAGGTGCTCGCGTGCAAGGCGCTGTCGCACATCGATGTGTTCCTCACGCACGAGGCCCCGCGGCCGTTCTACCCGGCCGGCCGCCGGATCGACGCGGGGAAGACGGTGCTGAACGACGTGCTGGCGGCGATGAAGCCGCGGCTCCATCTGTTCGGCCATCACCACGAATTCACCGACTCGGTCCGGCAGGGCGTCCGCTCGATCGGGCTCGACGTGGTCACGAAATCCTACTTGCTCATCGACGCGGAAACGTTCAAGACTGAGCGGCTCGATACATGAAACCGTTTCTCGACGCGATTGAAGACGGCGTGCTCGTGTGCGACGGCGCGATGGGCACGATGCTGTACGCGAAGGGCGTCTTCATCAACAAGAGCTTCGACGCGCTCAACATCACGCAGCCGGATCTGGTCGCCGAGGTGCACCAGGAGTACGTCCGCGCCGGCGCCGACATCGTCGAGACGAACACGTTCGGCGCCAACCGGATCAAGCTCGGGTCGTTCGGCCTGGCCGACCGGCTGTATGCGATCAACGAGCAGGGCGCGAAGATCGCGCGGCACGCGGCCGACGATCGCGCGTACGTGGCGGGCGCGATCGGCCCGCTCGGCATCCGCATCGAGCCGTGGGGGAAGACGGGCGTCGACGAAGCGCGCGAGTATTTCCGCGAGCAGGCGCAGGCGCTCGCCGACGGCGGCGTCGACCTCTTCATCCTCGAGACGTTCCGCGATCTGAACGAGATCGGCGCGGCGATCGACGCGGTGCGCAGCGTGTCGGCCGTGCCGATCGTCGCGCAGATGTCGACGGAGGAAGACGGCAACACGCTCGACGGCACGCCGCCCGAGAAGTTCGCGCCGGAGCTCGAGAAGCGCGGCGCGACGATCATCGGCGTCAACTGCGCCGTCGGCCCGGCGCCGATGCTCGACACGATCGAGCGGATGGCCGCCGTGACGACGCGCAAGCTGTCGGCGCAGCCCAACGCGGGCCAGCCGCGCGACGTCGAGGGGCGCAACATCTACCTGTGCTCGCCCGACTACATGGCGTCGTACGCGCGGCGCTTCATCATGCACAACGTCCGTCTCGTGGGCGGCTGCTGCGGGACGACGCCGGAGCACATCCGGCAGATCAAGACCGCGGTCCGCGCGATGGCGCCCGCCGTGGTCCGCGCGCCGGACGCCGCGGCGGCGCGTCCGCCTGGCGCGGCGCCGATCCCGCGCGGGCTCGAGAGCCCGCCGGTGGCGCGCGAGCACAAGTCGCGGCTCGCCAACGCGCTCGCGCGCGGCAGGTTCGTCGCCGCCGTCGAGCTCTTGCCGCCGCGCGGCTATCAGACCGATCAGGCGGTTGAGCGCGCGCGGCTCCTGAAGATCGGCGGCGTCGACGTCGTCAACATCCCCGACGGGCAGCGCGCCGGCGCGCGGATCTCCGCGCTGTCGCTCGCCGTGCTCATCGAGCAGCAGGCAGGGATCGAGACGGTGCTCCACTACGCGTGCCGCGATCGGAACTTGCTTGGGATCCAGTCGGATCTGCTCGGCGCGCATGCGATGGGCGTGCGCAACCTCATGCTCGTCACCGGCGATCCCGGGCGCGTCGGCGATTACCCGGACGCGACCGCTGTGTTCGACGTCGACTCGATCGGCCTGACCAACGTCGTCGCGCGGCTCAACCGCGGCTGCGACGTCGGCGGCCAGTCGATCGGCGCGCCGACGGCGTTTCACATCGGCGTGTCGGTGAACCCGGCGGCGTCGAACCTCGAGCAGGAGCTGCGGCGGTTCGAGTACAAGGTCGAGGCCGGCGCGGAGTTCATCGTCACGCGGCCGATCTTCGACGTGCCGGGCTTCGAGTCGTTCCTCAGGCGGATCGAGGGCGCGCGGCTGCCACTTGTGGCGGGCATCTTCCCATTCGAGAGCGCGCGCAACGCCGAGTTCATGGCGAACGAAGTGCCCGGCATCCGTGTGCCGGACGCGCTGCTCGACCGGATGCGTCGCGCCGAGGGGCGCGCAGCCGCGACGCAGGAAGGCATCGCGATTGCGCGCGAGATCGCCACGGCGCTGCGCGGCGCCGTGCAGGGAGTGCAGATCGCGACGCAGTCGGGCGATATCGAGGCTGCGCTGGCAGTCCTCGATGGACTTCGCTGATACAGCAGATGTATAGTCGCTCGGGCTGCCCGGGTACACAGATTGAACGTTTTCAAGCGTTTAGCGCGGATCCGCGCCGCTGCTGAGGCAAACTGATGGCCTTATTCGAGCCGAATCGTTCACGCGAGACCGAGGAAATCGTCGGATCCGACGCCGCGACGCGCGCCCTGTCGGTCACCGTCGTCGAGAACGATTTCGTCGCCCGCGTCTACGAGAACATCGCGTGGGGGTACGACCTCGTCTTCGGGCCGATCCTCCACCTCGGGCGGCTCGACGCGATCCGGCAGATGGGCATCAAGCCCGGCGATCGCCTGCTCGAAGTCGGCGTCGGCACGGGGCTGAACGCGGATCTCTACCCGTCGTACTCGGCGGTGACCGGCATCGACCTGTCCAGCTCGATGCTCGAGAAAGCGCGCGAGCGCATCGCGCGCAAAGGGGTCCGCAACGTGCGGCTGCTGCAGATGGACGCCGCGAACCTGAAGTTCGCCGACGACAGCTTCGACATCGTCTACGCGCCGTATGTGATCAGCGTCGTGCCCGATCCGGTCGCCGTGACGCGCGAGATGCGCCGCGTCTGCCGCCCCGGCGGCCGCATCGTGATCGTGAATCACTTCCGCAGCGACAACCCTGTCATGGCGCGGATCGAGCGGATGATCTCCCCGCTCACGGTGCACGTCGGGTTCAAGTCGGATCTCGATCTGCCGGCGTTCCTCGCGCAGGCGGAGCTGAAGCCGCAGTCGATTCGGAAGGTCAATATCCCGCGGATCTGGTCGCTCGTCACGTGCGTGAAGGAGTAGGGATTGGGGGCCCCAATCCCCCCAATCCCTAATCCCAAATCCCCAATCCCCAATCCCCAATCCCTAAGCCCCGCCCTACCGTCCGACGAGGTGAGCGACGCTCTTCTCGTTCTCCAGACAGATGTAGTCCAGCAGCTCCGTATCGACGACGATGAACGAATGGAGCATGACGGTCCACGGCGCCGTGTACGCCTTCGGATCGTCGATCGTGAGCTCGATATCGAGCTTGCCGTACGTCGGCCGCCGGATTTTTTCCGTCATCTTCGCCGCGTCGGTCATCGGGCTGCCGCTGCGATCGAGCCACATGCCGTCCTTGAAGCCGACGGTCTGCACGACCAGCGTGTCGCCGTCCCACTTGCCGACGGAGTAGCCGTTGAACGTCGGCTGCTCGATCTCGGGCAGCGGACGGCCGTCGGTGAAGACCTGCCGGTACATCGCGTTCGATTCGCTGAGCACGACGAGCAGGCCCGGCACCTGCACGATCTTCCGGAGCAGCGGGGAGGTGTGCCACCGCGGCGCGCCCCGCGGCAGACAGTGCGACGAGGGATCGTCCTTGCCGTTCTCGAGCATGCGCGTCTTGCGCGCGTCAGCGGCCCACGGCTGATACGGCAGGCCGCCCTTCAGGCTCCAGCCGATGTTGACGAACTCCTGGCCCACTTCCATGTCGGGGCACCCTCCGGGCGGGCACGGCCGGTTGTGCTCGATGTCCCAGATCCCCGAGAGATCGGGCTTGCCGTCGGCGGTGCGCGGCGCCGGCGCGGCGAGGTTCGCCTTGCCGTCCTTCGTGCGGGGAACGCCGGTCGTGGGGTACTTGAGCCACTGCGCGGAGACGGTGACCGATCCAGCGCACAGCAGCACTGCGACGCCGGTGACGCGTTTCATTGTCACCTCCGTTGTGGTGAAGTGATACAGCAAAGGCCGCAAAGAAAGCAAAGGGCGCAAAGCGCAAAGGCTTCGCCTCACCCGAAGGGCGCCTCGATCGACGGACTCTGCGGCGTAAAGAGCTCGGCGCCGTTGGCCGTGATGTGCATGTCGTCCTCGAGGCGAACGCCGAACTCGCCGCGGATGTAGACGCCCGGCTCGTCGCTGAACACCATGCCCGGCTGCGCCGTCACCGCCTTCTCCCAGCCGAACATGTTGTTCTTCACCAGGTACGGCCACTCGTGCCCGTCCATGCCCATGCCGTGGCCGACGCGGTGCGAGAAGTACTTGAAGCCGGGTCCGTATCCGGCGTCGACGATCACTTTGCGCGCGGCGGCGTCCACCGACTCGAGCGCGACGCCGGGGCGCGCCGCCTTCAGCGCCGCCGTCTGCGCCTGGTGCACGATGTCGAACACCTTCTTCATCTTGTCGGTCGCCTTGCCGAGGACGAACGTCCGCGTGATGTCCGACTGGTAGCCTTCCACCGTGCAGCCGTCGTCGATCATGATGATCGTCCCCTCGCGGATCGTCTGCGGCGTGATCGAGCCGTGCGGCAGCGCGGTGTACTCGCCGACCTGGACGCTCGCGAACCCGGGGAACCCGAGGCGTCCGTACGCCGCGTTGATCAACCGGCTCGCGTCGTTCTGCGTCATGCCGGGCTGCAGCGCCTTGTAGACCGCCTCGTAGCATTTCAGCGTCGCCTCGCAGGCGAGGCGCATCAGCTCGAGCTCGTGCGCGTCCTTGATCATCCGGCAGCCGGCGGTCACCGGCGTCGCGCTCGTGACGTGCACGCCCGGCGCGGCGGCGGCGATGCTGTCGGCGAAGACGAACTTCGAGGTCTCCTCGATCCCGACGCGGCCCGTCGCCAGGCCGCGATCCTTCAGGCCTTGTGCGACGCGGTCGAACGGGCTCTCGTCCTCCTGCCACGTCGCGACGTCGGTGTGCACGAGCGGTCCGAGCGCGAGCTGTTCGCGCGCGCGATCCTCCTCGAACCCCGGGCAGACGACGTACGGGTTGCCCTCCTTCGGGATGACGACGGCGAAGAGGCGCTCGCTGCCGCCCCAGCGGATGCCGGTGAAGTAGAGGAGCGACGTGCCGCCGGTGAGCACGATCGCGTCGATCTTCTGCGCCGCCATGATCGCCTTCGCGCGCTCGATCCGCGCGCGCCGCTCCTCGAGCGTGATCGGCTTCGCACGGCTGCGCATCGACGCGAGCGACGCGATGCTGGGCGGCACGGCGGCCGGCGCGCTCTCGCTGCCGCGTCCCCGCTGCGCGAGGAGGCGGACAGAAGGCACGCCCGCCGCCATCGCGGTCAACCCGACAAAAGTGCGTCTCGACAGCATTGATGTCTCCTCGTCGTGCGAATTCGCAACCAGGTTGCAACCTGGTCGGAACCTGGTTAAAGCCTGGTTAGAACCTGGTTAGAACCTGGTTAGAACCTGGTTAGAACACCGCGCGTCAGAAGCGGAACCGCAGCCCTGCGCCGATGTGCGCGCCGCCCGCCGTCACCGTCGCCGTGTCCGTGAGCGCGATGCGCGCGCGCGTGAACCGGACGTCCGCGCCCAGGCCCACGTGCGGGCGCAGCATGTAAGCCACGTCGCCGCCCACGTTGAAGCCGGCCTTCCCTCGCGACTGCCGCGCCGAGGTCGCGCCGGCGAAGCTCGCCGTGTCGTACGGATAGTTTTCCGCGAGCGTCACGTTGGTCACGAGATCCTGGTTCACCATGAGCCACGTCGGCCCGCCGAAGAGCGCCGCCTGCCAGCGCGCGTGCATCGGCAGCATCACCAGCGCTTCGAGGTTGACGGCGGTCTCCGAGCGCGCGAGCCCCGACGCGTCGCCGGCGACCGCGCGCGGACGGTTGAAGTAGAACGGGTGCGGCATCTGCGCGCTGACGGAGCCGACGCCCGACTTGGTCAGGAAGCCGACGTCGACGCCGATCGCGAGGTTGCGCCAGACGCGCACACCGGCGGCGGCGTCCACTCCCGGCACCGCGGAGATGCCGTAGCGCGTGTCCACCTGCGCGGCCTCGCCGAACGCGATCGGCCGGACGAGATCGGTGAAGCTGGTCGACGGTTGATAGAACCCGTTGACGGCGGCGTAGCCCCTGTCGGTCCACGCGCCGGTTTGCGCCCCGGCCGGCGCGGCGTGTGCGACGAGGGCGAGCACGGCGATCGCTGCGGCGTTTCTCACCTTCGTCTCCTCGTCACCTTGGCGCGAGCACGGTGCGCGGCGTGCTGAACGTCACGCTCCGGCCCGCCTCGTCGGTCGCGACGATGGTCACCTGCGCGGCGCCGCTCGTGTCGCCGTTGAGATCGGTGCAGATCGCGGTGCACGCGTCGGTTTGCGCGAGCACGCGGCTGCTGCCTGGCCCGCACTGCCCGAAGAACAGCGCGAAGTCCGGCGCGCCGAGCGCCTCGTGATCCTGCAGCGCGCCGGCGTGATCGAACAGGTCGAAGCTCCACTGCGTGATCTGCAGCGAGCTCGCGCCCGCCGACACGGTGATGCCGAGCACCCAGTGCGGGTTCCGCACGCCGCCGCCACACGACGCCGCCGACGGCGGCGCCGGATTCGGCAGGAGCGCGGCGCTCGGCGCCGTCCGCTCCTGCACGCCGACCGCGTCCCACGCCTGCGTGATCGCGCGCTCGGCCGGGCTTCCCGCGCCGAACAGATCGCGCGCCGATTGAATCGTCGCCTGCCGCGTGAGCGCGAACGTCGAGCTCGACGGCATCAGCACGGTCAGCGCGCGGAAGAACGCTTTCTCGATCTGATCGCGGTTCGCCGCGCCGACGCCGTCGACCGAGAGGCCCGACGTCCGGTTCGTGCCGCCCTCGATCGCGAGGTAGAACGCGTGCGTCGCGATCACGCCGTTGAAGTGCGGATCGCCGCCGATGTTCCGCTGTGCGTAGAAATCCGGGTCGCGCGTCGACGCGGGGTTCGACATCGAGCGCCCGAAGAGGCCGGGCGGTACCGTCAGATCGCGGCCCTGGAGATAGCTGGCCGTCACCGGCGCGGTGCCGGCGGGCAGCTGAAAGAAGCCTGCCGATGCGCCGATCAGGTCGGAGAACGCCTCGTTCAGCGCGCCAGCCTCGCTGAACGGGAACCCGTTCAGGCGCGCCGAGGCCGCGGTGACGCCGTGCGTCAGCTCGTGCGCGACGACGTCGAACGCCGCCGAGAACGGCTTCACCTCGACGCCCGGGAAGAAGTTGCGCGGCGCGCCTTCGCCGAGCGTCACGGCGCCGCGGCCGTCGGGGCCGCACGTCGCGCAGAAAAACGCGTTGACGTAATAGAGGCCGACCACGTCGGGCGGCGCCGACGCGATGTCCTCGAGCCGCACCGGATGCGTGAGGATGGCCATCCGCAGGTTGTTGCCGTCGAGCCCGCGGCGGCCGAAGCGCTTGAACAGATAGTCGTAGTACCAGCCGGCGTACACGTGCGCGTCGACCAGCGTCGGATCGTTCCACACGTTGTCGGTGTCGGCGCCGATGTCGCTCGTCGCGACGCTGGTGAGGCGATTGAGAATCGCGATCGTGCGCGCGAGGCTGCCTTTCATGTCGTAGGTCGTGATGGCCGCCGGACGCATCGGATCGTCGGCGAGGAAGGCGCCCGCCGCCGCGCGCGCGCTCACTTTCTTGTCGTCGCCGTAGGTGCCCTTGCCCGTGCCGATCTCGCGCTGATAGTCGCTGTACTGCTGTAAGAGCGATCCGGTGTTCGCGTCCACGTAGACCGTGAGGATCTCGAGCCCGGCGATCGCCTGGCCGGCGTAGGCGAGGTGGTAGCCGTCCGACAGCGGCAGCACGACGAGCTCCGGCTCGTCGTCGCCGAACCAGCGGCCGTTCACCGCGGACGCGATCGCATCACGCGCGCGATCCGCCGACAGCGCGGGATCGACGCCGACGTCGAGCCCGCTGTGGAGCATGCCGAACAGCGACACCGTGCCGTCGCTGCCCGTCTGGCGCGTCACGTCGCCGCCGACGATGCGCACGCCGCGATGGAACTGGTCGAACCGCTCGTGGCGCCGCCCGGCGACGAGCGGATCGGATTCGCTCGAGCGGATCCGGAGCGCGCGGCCGCGCACGAGGCTCTCGACGAGATCGTCGGCCGCGCGCAGCGTGGAGAGGTCGGCGCGCGTCGCCGCGACCGCCGTCGGGCGGCCCTGCGCCGATGAAACCGCGGGCGCGAGCGCGGCGAACGCCGCGACTGCGACCCAGCGGAGCGAACGAAGCGTGTCGAACACGAGCCGCCTCCTGCGAAATCGCCGAAGCTCGCGATGTTACCGGGTGTGTCCGTCGAACGCCAGCAGGTGATCCGCGGCCGCCGCCGCGCCGTCGAGGCGCGCGCGCTCGGGCGGCGCGGGCTGCGCGAGCAGCGCCTCGACGCTGTCGGCCCACCGGCCGGCGAGGAGATCCGCCTGCGGAAGGAACCGGCAGCGGAGGATGCGCGGCATCTCGGCGACGAACAGATCGTATTCGACGAAGCGTCCGCGCGACGTGTAGAGCAGCGCCGTCCCGTTGGCCACGCACTCGGACACGATTCCGTAGCCCGGCTTGCTGACGACGACGTCGGCGGCGGCGACGAGATCCTGGTAGCAATAGCCGGCCGGGATGCGATCCGGATCGAGCACCGCGAGGCGCCCGCAGGCGCGCACCGCGTCGAGCGGCAGCGCCGCGCCGTAGGCGCCGAAGGACGGCAGCGCCACCGGTCGATCGTCGTCGACGCCGAGCGCCCGCCGCGTCTCCGCGCGATCGCGCGTCGAGGCGCGCGCGATGAACGGGATGTCGATCGTCACATCGGCCATCGGCGCGAAGCCGCCGTGCAGCGGCAGGCGCAGCGCGCGCGCCGCCCGCGCGTACGCGCGCTCGATCGCCGGAATCGCCTGCGGCGCCGCGCGCGCGAACGCGTCGTACGCCGCGTAGATCCAGTCCCACGTGAAGTTGCCGAGCGCGACCGACGGGACTCCAGCGCGATCGGCCGCCTCGAACGCCAGCGGCGGGATGTCGCCGACGACGAGATCGGCGCGCGAGGTCTGCAGCGCCGCGGCCTCGCGATCCGCGCGCGCGTCGAACGTCGCGTAGAACCGCGCGGCGTCGCGCGCCGACGCCTCAGCGTCGATGCGCAGGCTGTCGATCTGCGTCAGCCCCGTGTCGGCCTCGATCGCCTCGACCGCGACGCGGTCGCCGACGACGGGATCGAACAGCGACCGACGCGCCGCCGTGCGGACGACGATGCGCAGGTCGGAGCGGCGCGGAAGGAGCGTGCGTATCAGCTCGACATCGCGCGCCGCGTGGCCGAAACCGTGGGCGGAGATATAGAAAAACAGCGTCACGCGGGCAGCGCCGCGGCGAGCACCTGCTCGAGCGTTTCGACCGGCACGAAGCGCATGCTCTCCTTTACCTCCGGCGCGAGCTCGGCGAGATCGGGCTCGTTGCGCGCCGGCAGGACGAACGTCTTGATGCCGTGGCGCTTCGCGGCGAGCGCCTTCTCGCGTATGCCGCCCACCGGCAGCACCAGGCCGCTCAGCGTGATCTCGCCGGTCATCGCCACGTCCTCGCGCACCGTCTGGTTCTTCAGCGCGGAGACGATCGCCGTCGCCATCGTGACGCCGGCCGACGGCCCGTCCTTCGGAATGGCGCCCGCCGGCACGTGGATGTGCAGATCGTGCGCGTTCAGGAAATCGCCGGAGACGCCGAGCCCCTTCGTCGCGGCGCGGATGTGGCTCACGGCGGCGCGCGCCGACTCCTGCATCACGTTGCCGAGCTGCCCGGTGAGGATGATGTTGCCGTGGCCATCGGGCAGCAGGCTCGCTTCGACGAACAGCACGTCGCCGCCCGACTCGGTCCACGCGACGCCGGTCGCGACGCCCGGCCGCGACACGCGGAAGCTCACCTCGTCGTGAACCTTCGGCGGCCCGAGGTACTCGGCGAGGTTCGCGGCCGTCACCGTCGGCGCGCCGTCGCCGCCGGCGCCCACCGGCACCGGGATCGCGCCGGCGACGCGCGCGGCGACCTTGCGCGCGACAGCGCCGATCTGCCGCTCGAGGTTGCGCACGCCCGCCTCGCGGGTGTACTGCGCGATCATCCGGCGGACGGCGCCGTCCTCGATCGTCACCATGCCGGGCGTCAGCCCGTTCTCCTCGAGCTGCCGCGGAATCAGATACCGCCGCGCGATGTGCACCTTCTCGTCTTCCGTGTAGCCGGCGAGCGAGATGATCTCCATCCGATCGAGGAGCGCCGGATGAATCGTCCCCAGCTGGTTCGCGGTGGCGATGAACAGCACGCGCGAGAGATCGACGTTGATCTCGAGATAGTGATCGCGGAACGAATGGTTCTGCGCCGGGTCGAGCACTTCGAGCAGCGCCGCGGCGGGATCGCCCTGGAAGCCGCCGCTCGTGACCTTGTCGATTTCGTCGAGCATGAACACCGGGTTGATCGCGCCGGCCTGCTTCAGCGCCTGCACGATGCGGCCCGGGATCGCGCCGATGTAGGTGCGGCGGTGGCCGCGGATCTCCGCTTCGTCGCGTACGCCGCCGAGCGAGATCCGCACGAACTTGCGGTTCATCGCGCGCGCGATCGACTGGCCCAGCGACGTCTTGCCGACGCCGGGCGGACCGACGAAGCAGAGGATCGGCCCCTTGATCCGCGGCGCCGCGCCGCTCTGCGGCTCGCGCGCCGCGTCCTGCTGCGCCTTCAGCTTCTGCACCGCCAGGTACTCGACGATGCGCTCTTTCACCTTGTCGAGATCGTAGTGATCCTGATCGAGCACCTGCCGCGCGGCGATCGGATCCAGGCGATCCTCGGTCGTGGTGGACCACGGCACGTCGAGCACCCAGTCGAAGTAGGTGCGGATCATCTGATACTCGGGCGACGCGGGCGTCATCCGCTCGAGCCGCTCCAGCTCGCGTTCGGCGACCTTCGCGACGCTCTCGGGCAGCCTGGCTTCGGCGAGCCGCTTGCGCAGCTCCTGCGCTTCCGTCTTCTCGCCCTCGCCGAGCTCCTCCTGAATCGCCTTCAGCTGCTGCCGCAGGTAGTACTGCCGCTGCGCGTCGGTCATCTCCTGCTGCGCGGCCGACTCGATCTTGTTCTTCATCTCGAGCAGCTCGATCTCGCGGCCGAGCGCCTTCGAGACCGCCTGCAGCTTCGCCGTCAGCTGGTCGTGCTCGAGGATCTGCTGCTTCTCGTCGGCCTTCATGTCGAGCAGGCTCGCGAGCACGTACGCGAGCCGCAGCGGATCGTCGATGCCGGAGACGAGGCCGCGCAGCTCCTGCGACAGGCCGGTGGCGAGCGAGAGCCCGCGGTCGACGAGCTCGTGGATCCGCCGCACGTAGGCGTCGATCTCGATCGATCGCTCCGCCGCGTCGGCGGCCGAGGAGACCGTCGCGCGCAGCGCGACGCCGGTGCGCGTGACGGCGTCCGCGCGCCCGCGCATCAGCCCCTCGACGATGATGTGCATGCCGTCGTTGGGCACCTTCGCCATCTGGCGGATCGCGGCAATCGTGCCGATCGTCTTCAGATCGCCGGGCTCGGGCTCATCCTTGTCGGCGGCCTGCAGCGTGAGGAAGAGCAGCCGATCGCCGCCGAGCGCGCGGTTCACCGATTCGATCGACGCGGGGCGGTTCACGGCGAGCGGCTGCAGGGTGAGCGGGAAGACGACGGTCTGCCGGAGCGCGACCACGGGCAGCTCGCTGGGGTACGTGCGGGCGTCGTTCGCCATCTGCCAATTCTACTGTCGCGTCCGCTTCGTGCCGGGCGCTCGACCGCGTTATGATCGCCGGATGGCGCTGGACGAACGCGACTTCTTCAACAACAGGAACGAGACGCGCGCCGACAAGCTCACCTGCCCGCGGTGCCGCCGCACCAACGAGTACCAGATGCGCTGGGTCGTGCGCACGCGCAAGGATCGGCTGCCGCACGGCGCCGACGACCGGGACCGCGCGCTGTACGCCAAGCTGCGCGACTACATGATCCGCGTCGACGATGCGGTGACGTGCAAGACGT
>Ga0075424_100002384_pt1 | contig 17179 bp, 15 predicted proteins | sample SoiMethybrSBSTD3_FD_75301 | JGI IMG/M metagenome (GOLD analysis project Ga0075424, IMG submission 75301) | Bulk soil microbial communities from a Populus tree surrounding site in Tennessee, USA - Soil MetaG P. TD hybrid SBSTD3 | ecosystem: Environmental > Terrestrial > Soil > Tree plantation...
CGACTTTAGCTTCCTGAAATACGTTAAAGCCAGTTTCCTTGAGCATGATCTCGGCGACGAAGCGTAAAACATCGAGCTGTAGGATGGCGAGATCGACTTTCCCAGCGCCCAGAAGATTGATGTTGTCGAAGGAGCCGTTGGTCTGAACCACTTCGACGGGAATTCCTTCGCTCTCGGCGAGTCGTTTGATGTCCTGGGCGATCTTAAAATAGGTTCCTTCACTCGAACCCGTGGCGATGGTCAAAGCCAACGCTTGAGTATGCATGAGCAAAGCGACGAACAGAATCATGAGGGTTTTCATTACGCTCCTCCTAAAGTGCCGATTGCAGGTTTTCAGGAATCGTGGCCAAATTTCGTGCTTAGCATACTCGCGAGGAGATCATCTGACGAAGCGAACCGCAATGAAGATACCGATCATTGAAAGCGCGAGGGCGAGTTTAACGGCAGCGCCAAGGATCAGGCCTACGGTCGCACCAAAGCCCGCGCGTGTCGCCTGTTGTATGCTTCCACGCGACGAGGAGATCTCACCAATCACGGCGCCGACAAAAGGGCCGAGCAGCACGCCAGGAACGCCCAAAAAAAGACCGACAATCGAACCGACCACCGCTCCAACGACGGCGCGCTTCGAAGCGCCAAATTTCTTTGCACCGAACATTGTCGCCCAGAAATCAACGCCGATGATGAGCAGAGTCAAAAGCGCCAGTGCGACAATCGTCCATGCTCCGACGTAGACGAAGTTATCGGCCCACGCGCCAACCACGAGTCCCGCGAAAATCAGCGGCGCTCCAGGAATTGCCGGTAGGACAAGCCCCGCCAATCCGGCCAACACGAGAACTCCCGCGATAGCCCAGAGGAACAAAGCGCTGTCCATGCGGAGAAGCCGGTTACGGAATCAATCAGCGCTTGGCTTGCCGAGTAGCGCTCCACCAGCGGCAACCTCACAACTCACGTTACACTCGTTCGGGTGCCGTGTGCGACTGGCCGCCAATCGTTGGGCGATGATTTTGTACACTTCCGGGGAAAAGCCGAAACCGATGTGAGTGGTGCGGACCTCGACGTGCTCAACGTTCTGCGCGTTGGCATCAATGCAGGCCTGCCAGGCGACCACCCGATCGCGACGCGAATAGAGAGCGATCACCGGGGTACTGAAGGTGATCCGATTGCGCAGTTCCACCTCGGCAGCGATTGCTTCAATGTCCATGCCGCGGCGGTGAAACCGTCTTGCAATAACGGTATACTTTGGGCCGCCGATGACGGGCGTGCCCAGGGTAATCACTTGGCCGATCAGATCGGCGCGCTCGCGCGCCAGTTCGCGGGCGAGATAACCGCCGAAACTCCAGCCGATCAGATGAACTTGTTGTTTAGTCTGGCGGGCGAGGGAGGAGACGCGCTTTAAGATTTTCGGCAGCAAATCTGCGGCGCTGCCAGTATTTCGTCCGAGGCCCCAACCGCGGGCTCGATAGCCTAGTAATTTGAGATAGGTCTTCAATATGGCAGTCGAGCCGTCACCGGCGCCGTAGCCTGGCAAAATGAGAACCGGCCGGCCTTCTCCGCGCGGCTGCCAGACTAGCTCCGGAAAACGAACCAATAGCCGTGGCAATTCGACTAGACCGCGAGCTTCAAGGAAAAGCAAAGACGGGTCGGGCGCTTCGAACGAGTCGGGCATGGATCAATGTCGTCGAGTGATGCTCTTAGTCTACTAGGGAGACGAACAATACACAACGTCATAATTCGCGGATTAGAAGCAAAGCGGGGTTCCATGAGACGGCTGATGCAGATACGGAGTTATGGCCGCCGCCGTATCGGTGACGACATGGCGCCGACGACCGGTTTGGTTTTATGCGGAAACAGGCAGAGTTCACGGATCACACACGCCGGACAATTCGGCTTCTTTGCCAAGCATACGCGCCGGCCGTGATACTGCAGTAGATGACAAAAACGCACCCGTTGTTTCTCGGGGACGATTGCCAGTAGATCGGCTTCGATTTTGTCAGGATCGGTGTTTTTCGTAAATCCGAGCCGCTGCGATAGCCGTGAAACGTGAGTATCGACGCCGATCGTCCGCCGGCCGTAAACATTACCGAGCAAGATGTTTGCGGTCTTTCGTCCCACCCCTGGCAGTGAGAGTAAGTCATCCAAGTTGTCGGGAACCTTGCCGGCGAAACGATCCACCAGGTGTTGACAGCAGTTGTGAATGGATCTGGCTTTGGTGCGGTAAAAGTTGAGTTTGCCGAGCTGTGTTTCCAGCGTCGGCAGCGGTGTGGTCGCGTAATCGGCGGCGCTCCGGTGGATTTTAAAAAGATTGGCCGTGATCTGGTTGACCAGATCATCGCGCGCCTGCGCGGCGAGAATCAATGCGATGAGCAGTTCCAGAGGGTTTTTGTAGTCGAGATCGAGCTTCGCATCAGGATGTGCTTTGTCCAGGCGCGGGAGAATCTTCTTGAGCCGGACCGCCGCTTCAGCCGATTTAACTGAAGGCTTCTCCTTCGTTGCCATTTTCACTTTACCGGTTAAATATGCTAGCAGGAGTCTTGTTGTCAAAGGAGGTTCTCAATGGATGTTAAAGAGCTTAGAAAATTGCCCATGCCAAAATTGCGCGACGTGGCGAAGCAGGAAACGGAGCTCAACAACGTGGTCGCGATGGAAAAAGAAGAGTTGATCAAAGCGATCGCGGCGGCGAAGGGCATCCCGTACGATGAGACGCACAAAGATCTGAACGCCATTCACGCGGTCAAGCAGGATATTCGCGAGTTACAAAAACAGAAGGCCGAGCTTTTGAGCTCCGACGGTGATCGCCAGAAAGTGAAGCGGCTCAGGCGCAAGGTCAAGCTGATGAAACGAGTGACGCGCCACCTCGCGCGCGATGCCAAATTGGCGGCGGCCGCAGCGGCGGCGAAACCGGCGACCCCTGCGAGTTGATCGGATTTTTTCATGACCGCCCCTCCCGTCCGCGGACGCGGCTCGAGCACCAATCCAAAGAACCGCTTCGAGCCGGTGGAACGGGTGTTCGAGCCGACGGACATTGAAGACGAGACTTCATCGCCGCTGACGCAATTTTTTCCGGATCACTCGAAAACCATTATTGCTTACAACGACAGTCCCGATGTCGGGTTTGATGCCAGCGTCAATCCGTATCGTGGCTGTGAGCACGGCTGCGTCTATTGTTACGCGCGGCCGTCCCATGAATATCTCGGTTTTTCGTCGGGCTTGGATTTCGAAACCAAGATCATGGTGAAAGAGGATGCGCCGGAGCTTTTGCGCAAAGAATTATCAAGCCGATCGTGGAAACCCCAGCTCATTGCTCTCAGCGGCAACACGGACTGTTACCAGCCGATAGAGAAGAAAAAAAAGCTGACGCGCCGCTGCTTGGAAGTTCTGCTCGAATTTCGTAACCCCGTGGTCATCATCACGAAAAATCATCTGGTGACGCGCGATATCGATGTCCTCAGGGAGCTCGCCCGGTATGATTGCGTGGGTGTCACGGTTTCACTGACCACACTGGATCTGCGTCTTTCTTCGTTGCTGGAGCCGCGCGCGTCGCGCCCGGCGCGTCGGCTCGGTGCGATCAAAGCGCTCGCCGACGCCAGCATACCGGTCGGCTATCTGCAGGCGCCCATGATTCCGGGACTCACTGATGCCGAAGCTCCGGCCATCGCTGCCGCCGCTGCCGAGGCTGGCGCCACGTTTTGCGGCTACGTGGCCCTGCGTTTGCCCCATGCGGTCAAAACACTTTTCGAGCAGTGGCTCGAACAACACTATCCCGAGAAGAAAAACAAGGTGCTCAATCGGGTGCGCGATATCCGCGACGGCAAGCTCAACGATCCCAATTTTACGACCCGGATGCGCGGCAGCGGTATTTTCGCCGAACAGATGGCGGAGCTATTTCAGCTCGCGCAGAAAAAATCGGGGGTCAACAGACGATGGCCGAAACTCACCACTGAACACTTTCGTAGAGCGGCAACCAATCAACTGCAGCTTTTTTAGTTCACAGAGAAGATCGCTTACCTTGTTCGAGATGACACAATTGTCATTCCGAGCGGATGCGAGCAATCTTTCCCCTCAGTTTCACTGGCCTACAGAAAGCGCAAATGGAGAATCAGTTCGAGGCAGGCAAGTCGATCGGCTGAATAACTTTTTCGAGCTGACGACCGTGCTAATCGCTGTAGTATTCGATTTGATAGCCGTTGGGATCGGTAAAATAAAAAGCTTCGCGGCCACGCCGTCCTGCAATTTTGACGCCGTGCTGCTTGAGGGTTTTCTCGCTTTTCTTGAGCTCGACCGTGGTCATCCTAAACCCTATGTGCTCGAGCCCTTGGCTTCCGGAAATACGCGCGGCGCTTTTCACAAAGTTCAGTAGATCGCCGCTGCCCGGAGTCGTCAAGAAAATCATGTCGGGCGGATGACGGAAAGCTACCTGGCAGCCCAAAACACCGACGTAGAACTCTTCGGTTTTCTTCAAGTCGCGGGTTTTAAGTGCAATGTGACTTAAACCCGTTCGCCTCATCGGAGTCTCCTTTGCAATCGACAGTAGTATTTTTATATCGCCCGCGCCACGTACGATCAAATTGCCCCATCGGCCTGCCTTCGATTGCTTTCGGAGCGCGGCCTGCTTTTACAATATTTTCGAAGCTTGTTAGTTTTAAGCGCCCACAACGAGAGCTTTGATCTTGATCTTCCCGAACCCCACCTCGACGGCGTCGACAAATTCGAAAATCTTCTATGGCTGGTACATCGTTGCGGTGGGATTTCTGGCGCAAGTCAATTGCGCGTTTCACATGTCGAGCACACTGAGTGTTTTTCTAAAACCTTTGACGGAAGACTTGGCTGTTTCACGCGGCGTCTTTTCGCTGCTGCGTTCGGGAGAGATTCTCCTCGCCGGCGCACTGGCGCCGTTGATCGGACCGCTGGTCGATCGGTATGGCGGTCGTTGGTTGATGGCGGGTGGCGCGTTGTCCGCCGGAATTGGGTTCGTTTTGCTTTCTCAGGTGAACGCGTTCTGGCAGTTTCTTTTACTGCGCTGGAGCACCATCGCGGTTGGTGGCGTGCTAATGTGTCAAATGGTGGTGAGTGTGACGATCTCGCGTTGGTTCGTACGCCGGCGCGGTCGGGCGATCGCGATTGCGAGTCTGGGCCAAGGGGTTTCCAAGGTGTTGATCCCGATTGTCAGTACGCTTCTGTTCGCGAGCGTCGGCTGGCGTTGGACGTGGGCGATCTTCGGTCTGATCACGTTGACTCTCGTCGTCTTGCCTGCCGCGATCTTTATGCGCCGCAGCCCCGAAGATATGGGACTTCGACCGGACGGAATCGATGAGGCCCCGAGCGTGACGGAAATCACCGAACCAAAAAAACAGGCTCGCTTTTTAGCGCAGGACAGCCGAGATCAAGTGACCTGGTCGCGCGGTGAAATTCTTCGGAGCCAAGCCTTTTGGATGATTTGCTTCATGTACGGCATGGCCAATGTCGGTATCGCGGGGCTGAATCTTCACGTGTTCGCTTACGTGACAGATATCGGCTTTGACGCCATGATCGGCGCGACAACACTGACAACCATTGCGTTGACGCAATTGGCCTCCACCCTGATCTGGGGCTTTATCAGCGAACACATGGATATCCGCCACTCGAGCATGCTGATGTTTGTGCTCCAGGCAGCAGGGTTGACGCTGGCGATCACTACGGCACGACTGCTCGATCTTTATCTCGGATTTTTTCTTTATGGCATAGGGCTCGGCGGGAGCTTCGTCCTGCAGGAACTGATCTGGGCGAACTATTTTGGCCGGCTATCACTCGGCACCGTTCGCGGGCTCGGCATTCTCGTGACCTATACTTTCGGCGCGGCTGGCGCGCCTTTTTTCGGCTTCGTCCATGACGTCAGCGGCAGCTATCGAGTCTCCTTCATTGCGTTCGTTCTGGCGCTGGCGCTTTCGGCGCTGTTGAGTATAGCGGTGCGACCGCCGCAGAAGATCCGAACGCTCCGAAGTTGACGGTCGTAAGCAGCAAGGATCATGTTAAAATGGCTGCCGTAGGTCGCCTTTGCTATGGCTGCAGCTTCGCACAGCGCTGTCGATTTTAGGTCGGAAGGGTCCCGGGACGGCACACTCAAATTGACCATCGGGGGGCGGCTCGATGCCGAGACGACGGGCACGATCTGGCGCCGCGCAGTCGAGACCGTTCAGAGCCAAAATTCCAGGGATGTTATTGTTGATGCTTCGGGAATAGAGTACTGCGACGGCGCCGGCATCGCGCTCCTGGTTCAGCTTAGGGAAGCGCAAAACCGCAAGGGCGCAAAGTTCGAGATCAGCGGCCTTCGCCCTGAATTTACCGATCTGCTTCACGACAGCGCGTCCAATTTTCCCACCGAGATCAAGCGTAAGTCGCAGCGCGAGAGCATCGCAGAAGAAATCGGCCACAATACCGTTGAAGTTTGGCGCGATATTCAGGCTCTCGTGAGTTTCGTCGGCGAGCTTAGCGTGGGTTTGGTTCACGCTCTCCTACACCCACGCAGCGTCCGCTGGCGGGACGCATTGACGATTGCCGAAGCCGCCGGGGTGAACGCGCTGCCGATTGTCGCGCTGGTGAGTTTCTTGATGGGATTGATCATGGCGTTCCAAGCGGCCATCCCGTTACGCCAATTTGGCGCGCAGTTGTTTATTGCCAATCTAATCGGGCTCTCGATGCTGCGCGAGCTCGGGCCTTTGATGACGGCGGTTATCTTGGCTGGGCGCTCGGGGTCGGCGTTTGCCGCCGAACTCGGCACGATGAAGGTACGCGAGGAGATCGATGCACTGAAAACGATGGGGCTCGATCCGGTGCGGTTTTTGATTGTCACGCGAGTGATCGCGGCCGTATGCATGACGCCGCTGTTAACGATTTTTGCAGACTTGATGGGGTTGATCGGAGGATTCGTCGTAATGCGTTCGTTGGGGTTTCCGCTGGTCACCTACTATCATCAGGTGCAGTATGCGGTCAGCTATGGTTCGCTGGTCGGTGGACTGGTGAAATCGTTCGTGTTCGGAATTCTCGTGGCGGGTATCGGTTGCTTGCGCGGGCTGCAAACGGGTACCGGCGCCACCGCGGTGGGACAGTCGACCACCAGCGCTGTGGTCAGCGGGATTGTTCTGATCACAATCACCGACGGGATCTTCGCGCTGGTTTACTACTATTTGGGAGTCTAGATGGCCGAGCAGCCCAGTGCAAAACCGATCATCCAAGTACAGGACTTTACCGCCGCATATGGCGGCGATGTGGTGCTCGAAAAGCTCAATTTCGAGATTTATGCAGGCGAGGTGTTTGCCATTTTGGGCGGCTCCGGATCCGGCAAAAGCACTCTATTGAAGCACATGATCGGACTGTACAAACCCGCCGGCGGGAGAATTTTGATCGATGGCGAAGATATTGCCGCGGTTTCCGGCGAAGAGCGCATGAAAATTTTGCGCAAGTTCGGGGTGCTGTACCAAAGCGGCGCATTGTTCGGTTCCATGACACTTCTGGAAAACGTTTCATTGCCGCTGGAAGAATTCACCGATTTGCCGCCCGAAGCGATTCGGTTGATCGCGATGATGAGGCTCCAACGGGTCGGACTCGCCGAGGCCGGCGATTTAATGCCAGCCGAACTCAGCGGCGGAATGCAGAAACGTGGCGCCATCGCACGCGCCATGGCGCTGGATCCGCAAATTATGTTTATGGATGAATTGTCGGCGGGTTTGGATCCGGTAACGTCCGCCGATCTGGACCAGCTCGTGCTGAGCCTTTCGAATAGTTTAAAAATCACATTTGTCATCGTGACGCATGAGTTGCCGAGCATCTACACGATTGCGGATCGTGTTATTATGTTGGATAAACAGCAAAAGGGCATTATCGCGATGGGGACCCCGCAGGAGCTCCGCGATCACAGCAAAGATCCTCGCGTCCAGCAATTCTTTCGCCGACAAGCTTCCACCAATCACGACTCGTCAAGCGCGACGATCGCGCGTTGAACATGGAAAAGTTTAGTTATTTTAAGATCGGGATCTTCGTCATCGCTGCCGTGGTCCTTGCGGTGCTCGGCGTGGTCGTACTCGGGGCGGGAGCGCTGTTTCAGAAAAAAAGTCTTGTCGAAACTTACATCGATGAGTCTGTGCAGGGCCTGGACGTCGGCTCACCGGTGAAGTTTCGCGGCGTTCCGGTGGGGCGGGTGGAAGACATCACCTTAACCAGTGTAGAATATCGAACCCGACTGCAGTATGTGCTCGTGCGCATCTCGATTTCCTCGAACATGCTTCAGTTCCCGGTTAACGATCCGTCGAGCGCAGCTCTTCAGCGGGAGCTCGATCGCGGTTTTCGCATTCGCATGGCCGCACAGGGACTGACAGGGGTTGCCTATTTGGAAGCCGACTACCTGAACCCAGAGCGTAACCCACCGCTAAGAATCGATTGGCGGCCGTATTATCCCTACATTCCTTCGGCGCGAAGCCGGATCACTCAACTCAGCGATGCCGTCGAACGGATTTTGCGCAACCTCGAAGACATCAACGTCCCGCAGATTACCGCGAGCATCGAGAAATCGCTCGCGTCAATCACCAAGTTGGCAGACAGCGCCAATCTGGACAAAATCGGCATACAAACGACGGCGCTCCTGACCGAGCTGCGCCAAACGAACCGGCAATTCGGCGCGCTGGTGAGCAACCCGGAACTGAAGAGCGCCCTCGCGGATGCTTCGGCAACCGCGGGGCGCGCGCGACAGATCATCGAACGGGCGGAAAAGCCGGTCAATCAATTGCTAACCGATCTGCCACAGACCACCGATAGTCTGAATCGGCTCATCAAGCGCTTGGATTCCGTTGCCAACGATCTGCCGCAGACCAGCGCCGAATTGCGTCAAACGATCCAACGGATGAACCGCTTGATTGCAAGCCAGCAGCGCGACATCGAGCAGACCATGAATAATCTGCGCGTGGTCTCCGAAAACATGAAAGAGATCACAGAGAATTCTAAAAAGTATCCCGCTCAGACGCTCTTCGGAGGGCCGCCAGCGCCTGCAAAGTCGATGCAACGATGAAAGATTTTCCGCGGCAACTGGCGAGTGGCATCGCGCTGTTTGTTCTCTTCTGCTCGGGTTGCGTGAGCCTCGAGCGCAGCTCTCCCGAGCGGCATTACTTCGTGATCGAACTGCCGCAGCGCGCCAATTCACCGGAGCCGTCGAGCGAGCTCATTTTGTCGGTGGGCGACATGCGCATTTCTCCGCGCTATGCCGATAGGAGCTTTGTTTATCGGACCTCGGATACGAGCTTTGAATCGGACTTCTACAATCAGTTTCTCACGTCGCCGGACACAATGATCAGCGAGGAACTGCGTAACGGTCTCGCGGCGTCACGCCAGTTCAAATACGTTTTGGGCCCGGCGGACGCGCAACAGCCGAATTACGTGCTGGAAGGATCGGTGAACGCGCTCTACGGCGATTTTCGCAAGCCCAGTCAGCCGGCTGCCGTGCTCGAGCTCGAATTTTTTTTGTACAATGACAACTCGAACAACTCGGGTCTCGTGGCGCAAAGGCGCTATCTAAAATCGGTTCCTATGAACGAAAGATCACCCGAAGCGCTGGTGAAAGGCTGGGACCAGGCGCTGCAAGAAATCATTTCCGCCCTAGCGGCAGATCTCAACTCCATGGATTTAGCTTCGAGAAGTTCTACTCGGCCGGCTTCACCCGGCAAAGATACGAACGATGCGGGAGAGAGCCGCTGACAGGGTCCGCGGACTCGGTGCCGATAAGCGTCGCGGGATTGGCGCCAGTTGTCTCGTACGGGTGATAGCCGGGTAGCTCCAACTCTGTGCAGGCTTGCCACCAGCCGTGCTGACAGCAGACGAGACCCGGAAGAATATCCGTGGTCACCCGCGCCTTGACTCTGATTGCGCCGCGCGGACTTTCCACGATCATCCATTGCTTGTGCTTGACGCCGTACTGTAGCGCTGTTTCGGGATGAATGTCGGCGCTCGGCTCGGGGGACGCTTTGCGCAGACTCGGCAGCGCGCGCTGTTGGCTGTGCACATAGGTGGTAAATTTCGCGTTGGTCAGCACCAGCGGAAATTGCGCCGCGAGATCGGGGCGGCTCAGCGGACTCATAGCCGGTTCGATGTATTCAGGCAGCGGAGCGATTCCGTAATCTGCGAAGGGCTTGCAGTAAAGCTCGACTTTCTTGGTCGGCGTGGCAAAGCCGCGCGGGATATCATCGCTTCCAAATCCCCCTCTTTCCCCTCCTTCGGCTTCGCTCAGGACATGCTTTGACAAAGGGGGATGTAAGGGAGATTTTTTTGCGTGCTTTTGGTAAGCCGGTTCGATGGCTCGTGATATTCCGCCCGGATTTGCTTGCAACTCTTCCAACGTGATGCCGCTGGGTGCCAGCTCGTGATTGTATGCCGCCTCGATATCGCCGTGCCAGAAATTGTCGCCGAGCCCCAGCCGTTTCGCCAATTCAAAGATGATCCAAGTGTCTGAGTGTCGTTCAGCGAGCGGTTCAACCACGGCCGCGCGGTACTGCAAATGCGTTTTGCCGTGCCGCCGGTGTTCGAAAGCCGTCGTAATGTTGGACATCTCTAGAAAACTTGTTGCGGGAAGAACGTAATCGCAAAGCTCTGCGGTCGGCGTCATGAATAAATCCGCCGCGACCGCGAACTCTAACTTTCTCATTGCGTCGCGCGCCTGTCGCGAGTCGGCAGTGGACATCACCGTGTTGGAGCCGAAATTTAACAGCGCTTTTACCGCGTACGGCGTTTCCTCGACGATCGCCGTAAAGACGTCATAGGCGGCGCAGTTGCCCGGCTTGGCTGGCGGCCCAAGGGGCTTTCGCTCACGTCCGATTCGCGCGGCCGCGGCTGCCTTCGGCAAAAACTCCTTGCCATCGACCTCGTTCACCTTCACTTTGGGAAAGATCACATTGCCGCCCGGCCGGTCGAAATCGCCGAGCAAGGCGTAGAGGCAAGCAATGGCTCGGCTGGTTTGCGTTGCGTTCGTATGCTGGCCCAGCCCATTCCACATATACATGCTCAGCGGGCGGTTGTGCGCGAGAAGCAGCGCCGTCTCCCAGATTTTTTTTGCCGGCACGCGGTGAATTTTTTCAGAGCGCTCAGGCGCAAACGGGAGGGCGATTTCTCCAAGACGCTCAAAAACCGTTTGGCCGATAATTTTCTTGCCGTTATTTCCTCCGAGCGAACGCGCGCCGAAAAGACCGGGCATGACGCCGTCACGCTCGTACTGCCCGGTGTTCGGATCGTAAAGCGCCGGCTCGCCGGTCGCTTCATCCCATGCCACAAAACGATCGGTTCTGCCGCCGGAAAAGATTTCAGCTTCGGTGAGCAATCGGTCTGTGGCCGTGTTCAGCAGCAGAACCCCGTTTGTCCAGCGCCGCACGAATTCGGCATCATACCAGCTCTCCTCGATTAAGCAGTGAATCAGCGCTAGAGCCAAAGCGCCATCCGTTCCGGGACGGGGCTGCAATAGAATGTTCGCTTGGGCACCGATGCCGATGCGGCGCGGATCGATCACGATCGTTTTCATGCCGCGCGCCCGGGCTTGCACGATATCATGTGCAAGGATTAAAGACGTCGAGCTCGGGTTGTGGCCCCAGAGCAAAAAGGTTTTGCTGTGCTCGAGATCGGGAGTTGGTAGATTTGCGCCGAAAGTGTAACTGAAGCCGGTATCCTTGTGCCAGTTGCAGACGTGAGTGGTCGATACCCAATTGGGACTGCCGAGCGAATAGAGCAGCCGGCCAAGCCAGCGTTCGGCATCGTCCACCGAAGTGCCGCTCTTTGTTCCTTTGGCTAACGCAACGGCTTTAGCGCCATAGCGCTGCCGAATGTCGCAAATGCGCTGCGCAATCTCATCGAGTGCTTGATCCCAAGAGATTCGTTGCCATCCCGGATCGGCGTCGGTTTTTGGACGGGTGCGCTTGAGCGGGTAGTCGAGACGTTCGGGATGGTAGACCAACTCGGGCGCAGCCTTGCCTTTGATGCACATGACCCCGCCGTTCGGATGGTCGTAGTCGGGGTCGAGCCGGGTCACTCGACCATTCTCCACGGTCGCAATCGTCGCGCAGTGCGCCGTGCATAGCGCACAGTAACCGCGCACCGTTTTAGTTTCTAATTGCTTCTTTGCTGCCGTTGACATAACCAAGGGCGTTCCAGCTTCAAAGTTCAAGGTTAGAATAAAGGCTTGAACTTTGAACCTGGAACCTTGAACGTTGAACGTCTTCGTTCGTTTAGTCTAGCTCCGGCCGGTTCGGCTTGCCAATAAAGCCCGGCCCAAAGCCTGATTCATGGGCAGCCCATGCGCCCGCGACACGGCCGCTGAATATCGAGGGGCCCAGCATTGTCCCTTCCAATCCCGCCTTGCCATTGATGTGTCCACCGGCCATGCCGGCAACTTCACCTGCCGCATAAAGGGCCGGGATCGGTTCAAAGTATTTGTTCAGCACACGGCAGTGTAAATCTGTCTTAACACCGCCGAAATTTTTGCGCGCTAGCGGAAAGATTTGGATCGCGTAGTAAGGGGGCGTATCGAACTTTTTCGCGCCTTTCAATGACTTCCCAAACTTGGGCTCCTTTTCCCGTCCTTCATCGAAGCAGCGATTGTACGCCTCGATTTCGTCGATAAAATTCTTCAGGTTCTCGACGGCGATTTTTTTACCAAGCTCTTCGAGGCTCGGCGCTTTTTTAATGTACGGCGAATTGTCTAAAAGCTCCTGAACCTTCAGCCGGTCGATCACGTCGCCGCGGCGGTAATACGGATCCGCAACATCGATCTTTGCCAGCATGGGTGTATCGGCGAGCGCCCAGGCGTGGGGAGGATTCTGCGCCAACAAGGCTGGTGTTGCCGAGGCGCCGCCGGTTACGGACTCATTATGAAAACGATAACCCTGCTGGTTGAGCCAGAGATAGCCGGGCACCTGACGAAACACCAAGCCGCGTCGCTGTTGCGGGTCGCGGTAATCGGGCGTGGCGTAAACATAAAACCAAATGCAATCCATGTGGGTAAAGTAGCCGCCAAGCTCGCGGATCATTTGATGCCCTTCGCCTTTTGCATTCAAGCCTGAGCCTTCCATCACGCGAAACTGGGTGAATTCGGGGCGGTGTTGCAAAACCATGTCGAGATTTGAGTTGAAGCCACCCGTGGCAACGACCACGGCCTTGCCGCGAACTTCAAACGCTTCACGATTTCTCGTTGCATTGACACCACACACTCGACCGTTTTCTGTCAGCAGCTTGCCGGCTTTTGTCGCCGTCATGATCGTGACGTTCGCCAACGATTCGGCGGTTTTGATCAGAGCCGTCATCAGTCCGAGACCGTTGTTGTCCGGCCGGTGCCAGCGCAGCACGCGGTTTCCCTCCTGAAACTTCATGTCGACCCATTTCGCGCCGCAGCTCTCCGCCCAATAATAAAGGTCGTGCAGAGTGTGTTCGAGATAGTAACGTGCCCAGACTTCGTCGGCTTGGCCGCCGCCCCACCTGATCCAATCTTCGAAAGCCATATCCGGCGTGTCGGCGATACTTTGCGATTTTTGTAATGGCGTCCCGACGATGCAGCATCCGCCGCCGGAAATCGCGGCCGTGCCGCCACATTCCGCGGCGGCTTCCAAAACAATAGCCTGGCCGCCCGCCCGAGCGACTTCGATCGCGGCGGGAATTCCGGCGCCCCCGCCTCCAATAACGATAACGTCGGTTTGCACGCTTGGATTTGCCATCAAAGCTCCTTCAAAACTCGCTTTCTGAGAGGCTTTATCACCATCGTTCCGATCCGGTCAATCCGTGCTATTCGAGAGCTCACAAAATCCTGAGTTTTAGTGAACTGTAACAGCAATATAGCGTTCACCGTTCATACTTCGAGAGCCTCAGCACGAACGGCGTTTGCCTTGACCACTCGCCCTGAGCTCGTCGAAGGATTCTTCGAATGCAGACGCAAAATCAAATATTACAGTCGACCTAGGAAAGATTTCTCCCTTCGATCGAAATGACAACCTTCTACTCCGAGTGAGCAAAGCGATGAGGAACTTCGATTTTACACGGGGCTGGAAATCCGAACAGCGAATTCAACCATACCGGGTGAGCTCGTCTACGTGCTCGGACGGGATATTCGATATTTTCCAAAGTTCCCCAGTTTTGTTAAAATCCAGCCCAGCTTGCTTCCAGACCTGCACGAGAACCTCCGGCGACAAGGACGAGTTTCGGTTCATGGCCGATATTTTCATTAGCTACGCAAATGAGGATCGAGAAACGGCGGCGCGGTTTGCGCAGCTCCTCGAATCGGTTGGTTGGCGCGTATGGTGGGACCGCCGTATTCCCGCAGGACGCACCTGGCGATCGATCCTCGAAGATGCGTTACGCGAAATGCGCTGCTTGGTCGTGCTCTGGTCGAAAAATTCCGTGCAGAGTCCCTGGGTCACGGAAGAAGCTGAAGAAGCGCGTCGACTCGGCAAGACCATCGTCCCGGTGCTAATTGAGCGCGTCGAGCCTCCCATCGGTTTTCGCGGAATTCAGGCCGCCGATCTCGCGGATTGGAACGGCTCAACCGATGACCCCGCCGCGCAGCAATTTATCGCCGATGTTAGATCGGTTCTTGGCGTCGGCCGCGAAACATCCGTGCCGCCGAGCGAATTTTCTTCGAGGAAAACCGGTCTTACGACTTGGCTTCAGCGAGTTACCGGGGCACGGGCTTTCAAGTTCGGCGCTGTCATCGCTGCGTTTGTCGCATTGTTGGTTGGATGGCAAATTTGGAATGAGCTCTCACGAGACGGGCAAAAATCAGCACCGGAAGAGAAGGTCGAACATAGATCTGCACCGCAACTAGCGAGCCTCTCGATTCGCGGCGAGCGAAATCAGCTTACTCCCTCTGAAAGAAGCAAACTTGAGTTAAGCGCAATGGATTCGGACGGTAAGCCGGCGCAGGTGAAGGAGGCGATTACCTGGTCGAGCAGCGCTCCACGAGTGGCAGGCGTGAGTTCGGCGGGCGAAGTAGTGGCTCTGACGCCTGGAACCGCGGAAATCAAAGTAACCGTTGGCGGCGTGGTTAGCGCGCCATGGACCATCAATGTCAAGGAAGCCGAAGCGCCGCACAAAAGTCCAGCGCAGCCGAAACTAGTCGGGTTACGGGTTACCGTCGGTAACCGAGAATTGCGCCCCAATGAACGAGTTCCCATCGGTGTGCGAGGCCGCTATTCCGATGACACCGAGCAAGCGCTTTCGCGAGAGATCGAATGGGAGATTAGCAACCGCGCCGTCGCATCGATCACGGGTGCCGGTGAGCTGGAAGGCTTGCGGCCCGGCAAGACCCAAATCGTGGCGCGTTATGCCGAGTTAACTAGCCCGGCCGTGATCGTGCTCGTCAAAGATCCGGAGAAACCGGCGCCGCAGCCGGCAAAGTCGGTGCAAACTCCAGAATCGGGGTCACTTAAGATTGAAACTCCGAGTGCCGATACGAAGGTCAAACTGACGGCTTATCTCGGCCGGGCGGGGTCCTTGCGCGAGCAGGGCAATTACGCCGGCGCACTGGCGGAGCTGGAAAAGGCCAGAGCTCTGGATCCGTCCGACGACACCGTGCGAAAAGAAATTGAACAGACGAAGCGGGCCTGCAACGCCGAACGCGTTTTAGGTAATCCGGTAAATTGCTAATTTTACGCAGTCAAACTTGAAAGTCTAGCGCCGTAATTGCCGATTGCGTTCCGCCGCCTCATCGCGCCGCGCCTTGTCGCTCTCCTCCTCGAACATTGAACCGACCCATTCCGCGTTCGCGATCAGCGCATCCCAATCCGGAGGACGCGCGTTGAGCATCTTGAGGCAGAGTTGAAGTTGATTCCGAATTCGCTCCGTGGGATCCCAGAATTTTCCTTGCGTGGTATAACTGATCGTATAGACGAGCCAGTCCTGCAATCCGGTCAGTGCCTCGCCGAGTTCCTTGGCGCCTTGCGATCTTTGTGCATCCGTCGCCTGACTTCCTTTGGTACTCTCGGCACGAATTTTTTTTAGCTCGTCGAGAAGCAATTTATTGGCGCCAACCGTCTCGAGCTGATTTTCGGTCTCTTTGTTCAAATCAAACGCAACACCGCGTTCGCGGGCCAAAGTAGCGACTCTTTTGGGATCAATTCCCTCCCGTAACGCGTAGGTAACTTCTTGCAATGAAAAAGCCTTGGAAGAAACGGTCAGCTCGCGCGGACGAAGTCGTGTCAGGCCTAGATAGAGCTTGGCAATGTAGTCGTCGTTGAGTTGGCTAAGGGCTTTTTCGAACGCCGCTTGCGCCTGCGCATATCGTCCGGCGTTGTATTCCGAGCGTCCGACATAGGTCCATATGCTCCGGGGCGGTGAAACCTCACGGCTTACGTAGCGCGGATCGCTCTGGGCCACGCGGTCGAAATAAGATCGCGCATTGTCGGGCTCACCGCGCAGGAAAGCTTGTCGTCCGGCGAGGAACTCGCTGTCAGTTCCCAGGCTGGCGCATGCCACAAAAAACAAAAGCACGATCCAGAAGCGAGCCAAGCCCATAAAAACCGTCTGCAGAATAAGCGCAGGCTCGAGAAAAGACAAGTTTTTCTTCTGCGACCCAGTGAAGGATTTGGGTATGCAGCGACGCTTCGCTGCCCGCGCTCAAGCGTCGCGTTTGTGGCTCAGCCGGTGCTCTGCTAAGCAGAAAGATATTTTTCCATGCGTTTTTCTCCGACACCCTGGTTTGTAGCGTCGCTGGCCTTTATCGTTCTAGGTTTTTCCCGCGGCATTCATTCATCGTTCGGTGTCTTCAATGTTGCATTGCTGGATACGTTTGGTTGGAGCCGCGGCGCGACGGCGGGCATTTTCTCGATTGTTTTGACCATTGATGCGATGCTCTCGCCGCTCGTGGGTCACCTCCTCGATCGCTACGGCAGTAAAAGAATTTCCATTGCAGGCTGTCTGGCTTTGGTGATTGGGTTGTTTTTGAGCAGCCAGGTCTCAACGCTTTGGCAACTCTACATCAGCTTTGGAGTGCTTCTGGCGATCGGGTTCACCTTCACGGGTATGGTGCCGCACGTCTTTTTAATTTCGGAGTGGTTCTCGTCAAATCGGGCGTCGGCAATCGGGTTTGTGTATGCCGGCACAGGTTTGGGCATTATGCTGCTCGCGCCTCTCAGCGAGTGGCTGATATCGACCTATGGCTGGGCGCGTGCTTTCGAAACCTATGCCGCTATCG
>Ga0075424_100002387_pt1 | contig 17165 bp, 17 predicted proteins | sample SoiMethybrSBSTD3_FD_75301 | JGI IMG/M metagenome (GOLD analysis project Ga0075424, IMG submission 75301) | Bulk soil microbial communities from a Populus tree surrounding site in Tennessee, USA - Soil MetaG P. TD hybrid SBSTD3 | ecosystem: Environmental > Terrestrial > Soil > Tree plantation...
GCGTTCTCGGCAGCCGCTGGACCGCTCCTGCTTCCGGCGAACGGAATTCCGAAACGCACATCTTCGTCACCCACTATCATTGGGATCACATTCAGGGCATTCCGTTCTTCTCGCCGCTTTACAGTGAAAACAATAAATTCCATTTTTACAGCTTTCGTTCCAAGCATCTGGGCCGCGACAGCCTGAAACAGGTTTTTGAAACGCAAATGGCCATGCCGTATTTCCCTGTCGACATGTCTGCCATGACCGCGAAAAAACATTTTATGGAAATGAGCGGCGGAGAATCCTTCACCATCGGCGAAAATAAAATTACCGCGCGCCATCTGAATCACCCGCAGGGCTGCCTTGGCTACCGCATCGAAACTCCCGGTGGCACGATTGTCTACACCACCGACAACGAACCCGGCGACGCCAAACTCGATGCCGAATTGCTCGCACTGGCGCAGGGCGCGGACATTTTCATTAATGACGCGCAGTATACTCCAGAGCAGTTGGCGGCCACGCGCAAGGGCTGGGGACATTCCTCCTGGCGCGATGGAGTGAAGGTCGCGCGCGAAGTGGGCGCAAAGACTCTGGTCCTGTTCCACCACGATCCGGATTCAACCGACCGAATTGTCGACGGGCTGTTGCGGCAGGCGCGCGAAGAGTTTGATTCGGTGTTCGCGGCTAGCGAGGGCATGGTGATTACGCTGGGGTCGGCGGAGGGGAAGTTTGAGGCGCACATGCCGGAGACGCGCACTGCACTGCGGCGCGACGCGCAATTTCGCGCGCGCGTCAGCGGGATCACGGAGGGCGGGCACGCCTTCGAGGAAGAAACCGTGGTGCGGGATCTGGCGTTGCAGGGCGCGATGATTTCGCTGGCGCACTGTCCCCGGCTACAGTCGGAGCTTCAGGTGACCATGGAGACGGCGGGCGCGAACGGAACCAAGACCATGAAGCTGCGCGGCTACGTGGTGAGAATCGATGCGGACGAACAGAAGGGGCACAGCTCCGTCGGCGTGGTATTTACGGATTAAGGGCGCAAAGCCTCGAGAATTTCTTCAACTCCGCTATCTTGTCCCCGAGGAAACTTCTTCGCGGGTTTTTTATCTGCCGGCCAACCGCAAAATTCGGATACTAATCCAGCTTGTGCAGCTGTTCGTCGAGATGCGCCAGAGCAGCTTCCAGAGTCTTCTTGTGGTTGGGGTGAGTCGCCGTTTCGAGATCGTTCAGTATGTGTTTGCGCGAGAGCTCGATGTTCGCACGTTCACGGTCCTTTTGTAGTTGATCCATAGTTTTTTGTGCTTTACCAGGTGCTGCCATGATCTCCTTGCTCGCTACCTGAGATTCCACGTCTTTACTTTCCCAGCCGCGTGCCATAGATAGTTCCAGTTTGCCACATGCGGGTGCATCGCTGCAGGGTCAGAGAAACTTTTTGTTGCACAGAAGGGCATCACACTCCGGCAGCCTTGGCTCGGGGGGCTTTCGGTTGTTCTTCGATGCGCCGTTCAGAGGAGTGAACGAGGTGGCGCAGGCCGCGCTCGGCGAGGCGCGCGCGGCGTTCCGCGAAAAGTCCGGCAAAGGAAAATTCAGCGGAACCGTTCTGCCAGCTCACGCGCAGCAGCCAATTGTCCTGCGAAGGGAACGCAATGACGACATTAATTTCTTCGGCCGGGATGACGACGACCGGGCGAAGATCGGGGTCGAGAGCCCAGACGCGCGTTTGCGTGAGATAGAGATTCACGGTGCAAGGCGCGGCATTCTCCGGAGAGAGCGGGCCGCAAGCCAGGCGTCCGCCATCGAGGACGAGATAGGCGCCAAGCTGCTGGACGGCTTTGGCGGTGCCGCGATCCTGTCGAATAGGGGGAAGGAGCACGGCGAGCAGGAAAAGCACGAGACCAACCGGAGCGAAAGCCCAGGCGTTCCAGAGACTCAATGGAAGCACAACGAGGCCGGCTCCAATGACGCCCAGAGCGACGCGAAAGGCCGTCCAGGCACTGGGAGTGGAGCGAAGCGCGAGGAGTTTGGGGAACGCGCGGGAAACCTGGAAGAGGGAATCGGCGGCGGAGTCGCGGAAGCGCGCGAGTCCGGAGACGGCTTCGGCGGGAGGCAAGTCGCCGGGAAAAAGTGGAGGATGAGCGTGGTCGTCCATGTCGGTCGGGGCTCATTATGTTAGCAGGGTGCGAGCGAAATGCGCAGGGAAATTGCACAATTTTGGGGCGCCGGGCGGAGATGAGAGGTCGCTCATTCATTGGGCTTGAGGCCATTGATTTCGCGCATGCGGGCGAAAGCGCGGCGGACATGGGGAATGGTGATGGAGCCACCGACCACCAGGGCGACATTGAGGGCATCAATGACTTCTTCCCTGGTCCAGCCTTCTTCGGCGCTGCGGACTAGGTGGTAAGTGATGCAGTCGTCGCAGCGGAGGACGGCAGAGGCGACCAGTCCCAACAACTCCTTGGTCTTGGTGCCGAGCGGGCCGGGTTCATAGGCCTGATGATCGAGCGCGAAGAAGCGCTTGATGCCGAGATGGCCGCAGCCGAGGATCTCTTCGTTGAGGTCGGCGCGGGTGCGTTGGAAATCGTCGAGTGAGTCAGGCATGGTTGCTCCTTGGGCCTGGGGAGTGAGTTCGAGGAAGTATAAGGTGACAGGTGGCAAGTAGAAAATTGCACTCCGCTCGGCGGGGCGGAGGGGCCTGACCAAAGGGACGGCCACGGTGGTTGCCTTTTCAGACGAGAGCTGCCAGCGCTTAGCTGAGCACTGGCGGAGAATTTATCGGCGGTGGAGGACACCAGTCAATTCATGATGCTGCCCAGAAGGTGGTCGCCATAGCGGCCTAGTGTCAACCGCAGGAAGCGCGCCACGATAACCTATCCACTGCCTGGGCACTCCGAAGTGATGTTTTATCTTTAACGGATCAGGGCATTTTTTAACTACGAATGCCCGGGAAGAAGAATTGAGTGGTCAGCATCAACTTAGGGCGATTGGCCTGCGGAACTTACGAGTTTTTGCCGGTCTTCGCATTCTTGTCCTTGGCCGGCGCGAAATATCCGCGACGGGCTTGCGGATTTAGCCCCGTCTTTTCTACTTTGACTTTCAGCGAATGGTAGCTGCCGTCGTGCTTGACGTTTTTGAGCGATATGGCGAGCAGGTAGACAACTTGCGGTGCCGCAGCCAGAGTCTTCAAACCGTTTTCCAAATTATTGTTGTTGTGGAAGAAGGTTCCGCCGGTGCCATCGGCAAGTTCGGACATCACATCTTCGTTAAAGTTCATCTCGTCGGCATGATACTGAGCATGCTCGCCGGTCATTAAATCGCGGCTGGAAGAACCGCCTCGCTGGCTGGCGTCCAAGACCGTGGTGTACAGGCCGCGAGCGTCGATGGCGCTAATCGTTACATTGCAGCGCGCCGCGAGATCCAGGATCTGAGACTTTTCCGCCATGGCCGATGAAGTCTGGGCGAAAAACCCGGGCGAAATCAGAATGAGCGTGCGCTCTCCCGAAAGCGTGCCCATTTTTTTCACGATTTCCCGGAGGTTGGTGAGTGTGACGGACATATCGTGTTCGCCGTCCATGAGGGATTGCGAAGCAGCGGAGCGAACGAAGGTCTCCACCATGTTTGGCGGTTGGCCGACGAGATGTGCACAGGTTACGAAATCCGCTTCCGCGGCCTGGAGCGCCAGCTCAGAGTGCTTGTTTTGAATCAGGTCTGCCTGGTAGTAGTCGATGTTGGGGCAGGCATGATCGTTGTGTCGGAAGACTTGCTGAAGTTTGATCTTATTGACGGCTTCCTGCAACTTCACCGTGTCGCGAGTCAAGCCACTGTTGGTGCCGGATAAGGAAACGACGGCGGCCATGTCAGACAAAGTCAGCGTCTCAGCGAGAATCTTGGAAGCTGATTGTTGCACACGCATCAGTTCGCCCACGCTGAGATGTAGGTTGTCAAAAACAAAAACAATAAATCGATTGGCCCTCAGGGCGGGCAACTCGGTCGGATGATTCGGGAGGTTCGCTGCGGGGGCGGGCGACTCCGCCGCTCTCGTCGAATAGATTTCGGCGCGTTTTTCGACTGCGAATGCAAAATCCGAAACTAGTTTGCCATTGTCAAATATCTGGAAGTCGTCTTTGGTGAGGTCATTTGCCGTGTGACCTCGGGCATCGCGGACCACGACCGGTATAAATACGGAATCGACCTGGACTCGAATGGTGGGTGCGTGCTGAGTACTTTGTGCGGCGAGCCGGATGGACGCGGTCGGCAGAATGCAAAAAAGAGCAAACGCGAACAGCCCTGAACATTTCGTGCTCACGATTCTTAAATTGTACACGTAGGGTACCTTCAGTAATGGCCTTACTGATTTTCAGGCGTCATGCCGCTATCTTTCCAATAGCTTGCACGAATCGAGGTACGTAAACTAAGAGACGTCGTGATCGAGCAAAAAATCAATGCATTCTTTGGCGATGGCGAGTCAACCGGCTTTGGAACGGGTTGGTGGAGCGGGATATTGTCTGCCTTTTTTGGATTTCTTTCGTTCGGAGGAGTTTTGTGCCTGCATTTTCCTCAGCTGCTAAGCTCTCCCGAACTGCGTCCACATTATCCAATGCACTCGATGCGGGTTTTAATCCAGTGCCTCATCGTCGCAGCGATTTTATGCGGAATCATTTCCTCGATTCTGCGCAAGAAAAAGATTCTGGCATTGACTGGAATGTTGCTGGCCCTCGCGGCCACGGCATTGGGCGGATCGAGCGTTCCGATTAATGGTAGCCTGCGCGGCGGGCTGGGAATCGGCTTGGACTGGTTCTTGCTGGATTTGCTTTTGATGGCACTCATCTATGTGCCACTGGAAAGAATCTGGCCGCAGTATCCGAAACAAGGAACATTCAGGAAGGAGTGGACTTTGGACGTGGTGTATTTCATGTCCACTCATCTGCCTCTGCAAATTTTATCTTTTCTGGTTTTATTGCCCGCTACCCAGGCCACCAAATATCTGGGTGTTCCGTTTCTGCAACAGTTTATCGCTCGCATGCCCTGGTTGTTGCAGTTTTTTCTGGCCATTGTGGTGGCGGACATTGCGGAATATTTTGTTCATCTGGCTTTGCACAAAGTGCCTTTTCTATGGCGTTTTCATGCCATTCACCATTCTTCCAAGGCGCTTGATTGGATCGCGGGCTCTCGCTCGCACTTTGTGGACGACACACTGGTGCGCGGATTTATCCTGGCTCCGCTCATGCTGGGATTTTCGCAATCGATCATCCTGGCGTATTTGATTTTTGTGACCCTGCATGCTACCTGGACTCACTGTAATTTCGGTCCCAATGCCAAATGGCTGGAAAAGTTTCTGGTTATGCCCAGATATCATCATTGGCACCACACTTCTCAAAAAGAGGGCATCGACAAGAACTTCGCCATTCATTTTCCGTGGATTGATAAGATTTTTGGAACTTACTACTATCCGGATGAATGGCCAGAACGTTATGGCCTGGATGGCGAAGAAATTTCGCCTAACTTTTTGGGGCAAACGATTGAACCGTTTACAAAAAGAAAAACAACACCCTAAAAATCCAGTGCGCCCAATCTAACGTCCTTGGGTAGCTGCGCGCCGGTTGTCGTTGCTTTGACCAATCCAAGATATTTCATGAACTTCACAGTCAAAAATCCAAAGTCGTATTCAGAGTTGTCGTGGCTTAGTCGCAAAAGACCCTCATAGTGGTGGTGGTTATTCTGCAGGCAGGCGCTGAAGGTCGCCGTTACCGGTAGCCACTCGCCAATGTTCATGGCGTTGTCTTCTTCATCGTGATACCGCCGGTATCCAAAGTCTCGAGTGTGAGTCCAATAGTTTTGAATCATATTTACCCACAGCGCAAAAATTCGCATTCCTACCCACATGACCAGCGCAAACTGCAGACTTCCAGCCAATTTCCACAAGAGATAAAAACTAAAGATTTGTGCAGGTATTGCAAAAAAGGGGCTGGCCACGGCCCGAAATGTCCGAGACTTCAAAATCTTGTCGCCGGCCAAATTCTCTTTGCATTGATACGGCATCATGCAGAGATATAGAGTTCGCCAAAAACCATCGTCTGAAAGTTTATTGGGATCCCCGGAATGGTCAGAATGTTTGTGATGCAACCGATGGCGGTTCACCCAGGCGATCGGATCTACATAGATCGCGAAGATGTTGGTCACGACCGTGACGGCTTTTATGAACCATTCCTGATAGTCGAGTGAACGATGAGCGATTCCCAGGTGAAGAACATCGGCCAAATACAACCCGCCCAGGAACCAAATAAAGATGAAGTACGCTCCGCCGATCAACAGGCCTTTCCAGGGTCCCAACTGAGTTGGGGCAGAAAACATGCAAGCCAGCAAGTAGGCAAGAATAATCAGATAGCCGGCGACATTGTATATTTTCATGGCGATTCCCCGCGGGGTAATTCAAACAGAAATTGCAGCTGCTTTCAAATAACAACTTCACGCGGAGAAAGAGCTGAACAGCGCTACAGCAGCCTGCGTGCACCCGTGGTGCTTTGCAGTTCGCGGATGGGGCGCACTTCGATGGTGCCGACGCGAGCGGGTGGCATTTTTGAGGCGACCTGGATGGCATCGTTCACGTCGGCGGCGTCAATCAGGTAGAAGCCAGCCAGGACTTCCTTGCTCTCGGTGAACGGACCGTCCGTGACTGAAACTTTTCCGTTGCGCACCCTGACGCTGGCGGCGGTGCGAACAGGCTGCAGAGCCTCCGAGGCGAGGCAGCGGCCGGCGTCGCGCAGCGAGCGGTCGTAAGCCATGCACTCGTCGTCGGTCATGGCCGCAATCTCTTTTTCTTCACCGTAGACCAGGCACAGAAACTTCACGAAAGCCTCCTTGACCTTTTGGAACATGGTTTCTGGCGAACCACGGTACAGGGATTGATGCGGAGGCCACCTCGAGCTGGCCGCTACGATTGCGTCGCGCATCACCGGTAATTGAGCAAGTTTAAGAGCCGCTCAACGGTGGCTCAGTTGGTGGCAGCCTTCGAGGACGGCTCAGGCGCTTCCGCAGCGCCGGCGATCGGCTTGGCTGTAATTTCGAGGCCGTTTTTATTCATATCGAATCTCTGCTTGCGGTCCAGACTCTTCACAAACTCACGGGCGGCCTTACCGACAGCGCCTGGCAGGTTGGAGGCATCGACGTTGAGCGTCTTTTCCACTGCCCCTTCACTGCGATCCTGATAGCGAAATTGCACCTCAAACGATTTCATACGCGTACTCTCCTTTTCTAACGGTAAAACAGAAACTGAGCTGGATTCAAAACTATTTGGACTTTCAAAATGCCCGCGCCGCTAACTCCGGCGATGTTTTCGGCTGGCGGTTTTCTTGCCCGAGCGCTTGGTTTTCAGAGTCTTAATCTCAGCCTTGAGTTTTCCATTCTCTTGCATTAATGCGTCGCGGGCAGCGGTCATGGTTTCGAGATCGTTGCCCACCTGGCCGTTCTCTTTCTGGAGTTCGGCGACCTTAGCCTTCAATTGCTCGTTCTCTTGCAGCGTTTTTGTGTCCTTGCATCCAGCCAAGGGCAAACTGAGCATCGCGGCCACCGCCAGCATCGCCCCAACGTTGTTTCGCGTCATGCGTCATCCTTCGTCGACCAGAATTGGATTTGGAATGAAGCAACCTGTAGCGCGCGAGGAGGGAAGACGCCGCTGGTGACTGAGTCAGCGTAAAGGAGTTTCGTAGATCGCGCAAGTTTGCCGAAGCCGCCAGCCCCGCAAGCGCGACTACGCCCCCGCATTCATCCTCGTATTACGCTCAGGGCGCGGGGTTGGGACCGGCCAGCATGCCACCGTCGAGCACGATTTCGTGGCCGGTCATGAAGGACGACTTATCGGAGCACATCCACAAGACGGCTTCGGCGATTTCCATCGGTTTGCCGAAGCGGCCAATCGGATGCATCGCCAGGACTCGCTTGCTGATTTGCGGATCGGCAAAGGCGCGATCGGCCATGGGCGTCTCAATCACCGCGGGGCACACGGTGTTGACACGAATTCCGTGACTCGCGCCTTCCAAGGCAGCAGTGCGTGTCAGTCCAATCACTGCGTGTTTGCTGGCGGCGTAGATCGAGGAGCCCGCGTTGCCCATGAGACCCGCTACCGACGACATGTTGACGATGGCGCCTCCTCCCCCCTGCTTCAGCATCTGCCGCATTTCGTATTTCAAGCAGAGCCAAACACCTTTCACGTTGATGTTGGTCACCTCGTCAAACTGCTCTTCCGGCAGATCGACGATCGGCATCCACTTGCCTTCGATGCCAGCGTTGTTGAAAGCCACATCCAGGCGGCCAAATTTTTCCACGGTTTTCTGGACGAACCTTTGCACGTCCGCCGATTTGGAAACATCCCCCTGCAAGAAGATGGCGTTGCCACCCGCAGCTTGCGCCAGCTTTACGGTTTCGTTGCCTTCGGCTTCGCGGCGGCCGGTGATAACGACTTTGGCGCCATGCCGAGCAAAGAGGATGGCGGTGTCGCGCCCGATGCCGGAAGTGCCGCCGGTGATGAGAGCTACTTTGCCGAGCAGGTCTTTTTGCGATTCGCTTGCCATATTGTTCTCCGATTTGCAGCTATTAGCTTTCGGCGGGCGTGCTTCTAGGTCGACCGCTGCCAATGAGTGCTAAATTTTAACAAAGACCATCGCTAAAGGAGCGCCGAGGTGCCACTTCGGGCTTCAAGCCGACTTCTTGCGTAACAAATGATAAATAACCAACAGGAGCACCGCGCCCGCCACGGACATGATGAATCCCGCTTTGTCGCCCTCGTGATACCAGCCGATGAGGGAACCAAGATACGTGGCAACGACCGAACCGGCAATTCCCAAAAGCATGGTGATGATGATGCCGCCGGGATCCTTGCCCGGCATAATGAACTTTGCAACCGCTCCCGCCAGCAGGCCGATAAGCCCTTCCCAAATCCAGTGCATAAACCAATCCTCCTCGCGAAATTCGATTGTAGATTTCAGGAAATGACAGGCGCGGGCGCTCCCTGTTTCTAATGGGAAACGGGCCGGATGTAAAGGCAATCTTTCTCGGTGGGAGGGCGCCTGCGGTAGTTGAGAAGCGCCTGCTATCCTAGTAAGGCAGACTTTTCGGAGACTTCAAGCTTGCCGCCTATTCTCAGCGCCCAATCGCTATCGAAACGGTACGGCGTCGCGCCGCTTTTTCAGAACATTTCGTTTACGGTGTCCGAGGGTGAGCGGATCGGGCTGATCGGTCCGAATGGTTCGGGCAAGTCAACACTGATGGAAATTCTGGCGGGGCGGGTAAAGCCCGAGACTGGCGAAGTGGCGCTGCGCAAGCGTGCTCGGCTGAGCTCGGTGGCGCAAGTATCGGAATTTGATCCCATCGAGACCGTGCGATCGGTGATTGAAAAAGGCTTTCACGAAGGTGCTGTGCCGGAGCATGAGCGCGCTGGCCGGTTCGCGGAAGTTTTAGGCCGGGCGGGATTTGAGGACTACCAAGCCATCGCCAATTCGCTTTCCGGCGGTTGGCGCAAACGGCTGGCTATTGCCGCGGCGCTGGTGCAGGAACCGGACATTCTGCTGCTGGACGAGCCGACCAATCATCTGGACCTGGAAGGGATTGAATGGCTGGAGGCGGTCCTGCAGTCGGCCTCGTTTGCGTGCGTGGTGGTCAGCCACGACCGCTATTTCCTGGAAAATGTGGCCAATGCGATGGTGGAGCTGAGCCGCGGGTACGACGACGGCTTTCTCCGGGTGGCGGGAAACTACAGCAAATTTCTGGAAGCCAAAGAAGGCTACTTGCACGCTCAACAGAAACGCCAGGACGCGCTGGAGAATCGTGTGCACGTGGAGCTGGAGTGGCTGCGGCGCGGGCCGAAAGCGCGCACCACCAAGTCCAAGGCGCGGATTGATAAGGCGCACGAATTGATGGGCGACTTGGCGGACCTGAGCTCGCGGACGCGCAGCACGTCGGCGAACATCAATTTCTCAGCAACCAACCGGCAAGGCCGGCAGCTGGTGCAGCTGGACGACGTAAGTTTCTCGTTTGGCGGACGAAGGCTGTTTGAAAAAATCCAGTTCGGCATCACGAACGGAATGCGAGTCGGGCTGGTCGGGCCCAACGGCAGTGGCAAAAGCACGCTGCTGCGGTTGCTGCTGGGAGAACTGGAGCCGGAGACTGGCAAAATCCGCAAGGCAGATAACCTGCGTGTGGTTTATTTTGATCAGAACCGGCGGCTCGATCCGGACGTTGTGCTGCGCCGGGCGCTGGCGCCAGACAGCGATTCGGTGATTTATCAGGATCGCGTGATTCACGTGGCGTCGTGGGCGGCGCGCTTTCTGTTTACGGGAGAGGATCTGAACCGGCCGGTGGGGCGCCTTTCCGGCGGAGAGCGGGCGCGCGTGCTGATTGCTCAACTGATGCTGCAGCCGGCCGACGTGCTGCTGCTGGATGAGCCGACCAACGATCTGGACATTCCCACGCTGGAAATTCTGGAAGAGAGCCTGCTGGAATTCACCGGAGCGCTGGTTTTGGTGACGCACGATCGTTTTTTGCTGGATCGCGTTTCGACGGTGGTGTTTGGACTCGACGGGTTGGGCGGTGCGGAACGTTTTGCGGATTATTTTCAGTGGGAACAGTGGAAGTCGGAAAATGAGCGGGCTCGCGCCAGGACTTCCGCAGCCGCGGCGACCAATGGCAGCGCTCCTTCCCGCACGGCGGTCGCTGCCCCACCGCGGCCAAGTATGCATCCGGCGAACGCAAGAAAGAAATTGAGCTACAAGGAAGCGCGCGAATTAGATCTGATGGAAAAGACCATTCACGACGCCGAAGCAAGGCTGCAGGAGAAGCTCGGCGCGCTTCACAACCCGGAAATTTCGAGCGATGCGACGAAGCTTCACGCCGCCAGCGTCGAGTTGGAACAGGCGCAAAAGACCGTAGACGGGCTCTACGCCCGCTGGGCCGAACTGGAAGCCAAGCTAGCCTGATCGGCTCCGGAAGTGATCTGTGTGCAAGGGCCAGTCTGTAGCTCAGATCGCGCCGGCGTCACGCACCTTTTGCACTTCCGCCCGCACGCCGTCGCTGCCCTTTTCAGAGTAGATGATCATGAGGCGCTCTGCGGTGAGGAAGCTGAACACCGGATTGCGGAAGCTACGCAGATAACCGGGATCGGCGGGGTTGAACCCGAAATCAGGCGCCAGTGTTTGCAGAATTGTGTTCACGGCGATGACCGCAGGACCGGAGTACGTGAAGTCGGCGTCTGAAAGATTGTGCAGGTTGTACTCCGCGAGCACGTTCGTCTGTCCCTGGTTGGCGAGATCAACGTTGTTGCCCAGCTGGCGCAACGCGGGCAGCCGAAAATGTCCCAGCTTATCCACCATCAGATAGCCTTCGGCCACCGGATCGATTCTGGCGATGATGGCTCCCGCGCGCAGCCAATTTACGACCTTATATTCGTTGCCGTTGGTGGGAGCCGAGTGTGCCGAAGCTTGCGTAATTACGAACGCTGGGCTGAGTCCGCGGGACATTTCTTCCGCGATGGTGATGATGTGGTGGCCGCCGGTGCGCGAATCTCCCGCCAGGCCGTTGTTGTCGGTTGCGCCGAAACCGCCAAAGTTTAGTTCTGCGAATTCGCTGCCGTTGGCATTCCATTGGAATACGATGGGCTTAGCCCAGTCGTGCCACAGCGGCGCGCCAATGATTAGATCCTCATCGATGAAAATATCAGAGCCGCCGTTTCCTTCGGGTGCCGCGAAGTGGCCTTGATTTTCTGGTGGAACGGTCGGAAGCCCCTTGCCGCCCGAGTGGCCATAAATCTGCCGGTATTCCCGGGCGAGATGCACATTCGCAACATCGTTGTTCGATTCATGAACAACCAGACCACCGGGATATGAATGATGGCCGTTGACCGAAGCGCTGCCCGGCGCGGAATAGAACGCTTGTGGAAGTTTGGGGCATGCCGAGCCGTCGTTTAAAACGGGCGGAAAAATGCCCGCCTTCACGCCGCCAACAATCGCCGCGGCATCGGCTGGATTGAACAGGCCTTGCTCCGTCAAGGTCGCCACAATGGCGTCTTTTTGCGCGTCGGTCAGGTTTGCGCGGTGATGGATGCAAGGATCGCCCAGCGCATCAAGCGTTTCCTTGCGCAGCTTTGCATCTTCGATGCGCGCCGCCTGGCGCAATAGAAACTGATACGCGGATTGCACGATCGGAGACCTTCGCGCCAGCGCTATCGCTGCCGCGTTACCGGCCCCTGGTTTGGTCTGATCATCCGCGGTCGCTCTTCTCGCAAGAAGAGTGCTCCCGGCCAGAATAAGTCCTGCGCAAATAGTGATTTTCAAGATTTTCATGGATTTCCTCGTCGTCGGTACCCGACTGCTGGCTTATGCAAGGCTAGGCCGAGTGTGTTAGGAAGCCATGAATTCGAAATGAATTGCCGGTCAACTTGGCGGGGCGGTCAGTTTTTTTCGGTTTTCACAACGCTCGGCCGGCGGCAGCGCCGGAGGCCCAGGCCCACTGAAAATTGAAGCCACCGAGGTGGCCGGTGACATCGACGACTTCTCCGATGAAAAAGAGACCAGGCACCCTCCGGGATTCCATCGTCTTGCTGGAGAGTTCGTCCGTATCCACGCCGCCTGCCGTTACTTCAGCCTTGTCGTAGCCTTCCGTATCCACAGGCTCGATGTTCCAGGAGTGAATCTCGCGCTCGAATTTTTCAAGGGAAGCATTGGAGAACGATTCGGGCTCGTGGAGTCCCACCCAGCGTTCGGCAAAGCGGCGTGGCAAGCTGCCCTGAAATGCTGCGACCACTTCGCTCAAATTTCTGAATTTCGCCCGCTCGACCGCCGCAGTAATTTCGCGGTCCGGTGCCAGGTCCAACGTAACCGCCTTCCCGCGCTCCCAGTAGGAGGACGCTTGCAGCACCGCCGGACCGCTAAGCCCGCGGTGGGTGATCAGCATTTTTTCGCGGAAGGCTGTTCCGTTTGCGCTGGCGATCACCTCAGCTGAGACGCCTGCCAGGTCGCAATACGCTTTCTGGTCCGCTCGCCCGAACACCAGCGGCACCAGCGCCGGACGAGTCGGCCTAATCTTCAAATCAAATTGCCGCGCCAGGTCATAACCGAAGCTGGTGGCGCCCATTTTCGGAATGGACAGGCCGCCAGTGGCCACTACCAAAGTGTTCGACCTGAATTCCTCGTCCTCGGTGCGGACGACAAATTCGGTCCCTTTGGTTACGCCGGTGACGCGCTGGCTGTTGAAGACCTGCACCTTGCCTGCCTGGCACTCCGCTTCCAGCAGTCCGGTAATTTCCTGTGCTGAACGGTCACAAAACAGCTGCCCCAGGGTCTTCTCGTGGTAGGGAATGCGGTGCTTTTCGACCAGCGCAACAAAATCCGCCGGAGTGAACCGCGCCAGCGCCGACTTGGCAAAATGGGGATTGGCAGAAAGGAAGTTTTCCGGCAGGCAGTGGATGTTGGTGAAGTTGCATCGGCCGCCGCCCGAAATCAGGATCTTCTTGCCAGGCCGTTCGGAGCGCTCCAGAACGGCCACGCGACGACCGCGCTTGCCCGCTTGGGCAGCGCAAAACAGCCCGGCCGCTCCCGCTCCCAGAATGACTACGTCAAATCGCCGGCTCATGTCAAAACGGCATTGGCGCAGCTCTGCCAGAGCTTTTTCGCCAAAAGGAAGACAAATTCGCAGCATTCTAATCTATGTCCACAAGCGTTCACTCTGGTGCACTCCTTGATTCTGACTGCTTCTCCGTTGACCGTCCGCTGGATGCTCGGCACTTTTGCCTGGACGTATCTCGTTGAAACTGAATGCCCTAGCCGCAGGTTCGAAGGGGCATGAAAATGCTTCGGTTTTGCCAACAGTCGTTGTCCTCAGCAAAGTGTGTCGCCGTTCTGGTACTCTGCTCGGCGCCCGGGTGATCCGTGCTTTTTGCCTACATTACCGTTCTGGTTGTCGGTCTGCTACTGACTCAGCTTCTCTTTGGCTTTTATCAGGACAAACCAATCGGGATTGCCGCTGTCTGCCAACCAATCAAGGATCGTTTTGCGTTTGCCCCCCAGTCCCTGTCTGGAACGGTTCTCGGGAACCTTGCACTCGCCAGCTTCCTTAGTATGTTCCTCGAACTGTTGATGATCCGTTGGATCTCTTCAGAAATTCGCATCTTTGCGTTTTTCAAGAACTTCGTTCTGGTCGCCTGCTTCTTCGGATTCGGAATGGGCTGCTACTTTAGCCGGAAAAAAATCAACGTTCTTACCATGATCGGGCCTTTGGTTTACTTGACCGCCGTCATGAAAGTTCCATGGCCATCCCTACGCGCTCTCATAGCGACGCTGCCGAACATGCTTGGAAGCAGCTCCAACCTGCAAATATGGTATGCGCCGGCCGTAGATTCTCAATGGGTGCTCATGATATTAGCTTTGGCGCTTACCTCACCGTTGTTCATCATGATTGCTTTCCTGTTTGTTCCTCTGGGCCAACTGATCGGATGGCACCTCGAGAATTCCGCGGACGGACTATCTGGCTACACTCTGAACGTTGCTGCGAGCCTCCTGGGTATCTTGGCTTTCGCCACTGCCAGCTTCTTGAACACGCCGCCGGCCGTTTGGCTGGGTGCAGCAGGCATGTGCCTCGTCGGGTTGCTGTGGAAAAAGCCTCGTTTAATCCTCACTTGCGGCGTCGGTCTTTTGATCTGCATGGGTTTGGCCGCGATCGCACCGCGAAACGGATCAGCCACCTATTGGTCGCCCTACCAGAAACTGACCCTCACACCAGTCTGGGATCATCGCGAACTGACGTCCTACGAACTGAACACCAATGATAGCTGGTACCAGCGTATCGTTGACCTGTCACCGAAATTCGTCAGCGGCCACCCCGATTTGTTCCAGGGCCAACCGATTGCATGGAATGCCTACAATCTTCCGTACCGGTTTTATCCTTCGCCTTCCAGCGTGCTGGTACTCGGCGCTGGAATGGGAAATGACGTGGCCGCGGCCGTTCGCAACACTAACGCAAGAGTAGTGGCGGTCGAAATTGACCCAGCGATATTGCGTCTCGGCCGTGCTTTGCACTTCGAGCGTCCGTATGACTCGCCTCAGGTCCTGGTAGTGGTCGATGACGCACGCAGCTTTGTGCACAACAGCCACGACCGATTCGACCTGATTCTTTTCTCCTTGCTGGACTCGCACACCACCAACTCCAACTACACCAACATTCGCATAGACAATTATGTTTACACGGTAGAAGCACTGCAGGAGGCCCGTAAACTCCTGAAGCCGGACGGCCTCCTGGTGATCAAGTTTCAGGCTGCGAATGCGTGGATCCCGGGGCGTTTAGAAGCGCTGCTTGCCACCGTTTTTGGGCAAAGCCCGCTGCAAATTGAGTCCGATAGTGGTTACACCACGGCCGGACGTTTCTTTATCGCCGGCTCACAGGCACGAATCGACGAGGCACTTCGCAATCCGGATGTGTCGTTATATGTTTCGCAGCATGCCGGTTTTCACGCGGAGTCGGCCCAGGTGATTGATGACAATTGGCCCTATTTTTATCAGCGTCGGCCCGGCGTTCCACTGAATGTCGTTCTCATGTCGGTGCTTGTGACCTTACTTTCATTTTGGTTTGCAAGGAGAACTGGTGGCAGGCTTAAACTGGAATGGCATTTTTTCTTCTTGGGAGCTGGTTTTCTGTTGTTGGAAGTGCAAATCGTAAGCAAAATCGCGCTGCTCTTCGGCACTACGTGGGTGGTGAATGCTCTCGTCATAAGTGCCTTACTCTTGTTCATCATGGCCGCAAACTGGAGCGTGAAAAGATTTGCCGGACTTCGCGTCTGGATCGCATATACCGGCATTGCCGCAACGGGGCTGCTCGCTTATGTCGTTCCGGTGGACCGCTACTTCTTTGCAAACGTCTTTCTGCGTGCGCTTTGCGCCATGATCGTCTTATGCTCGCCCGCATACTTTGCCGGAGTCATTTTTGCCAAGAGTTATGCTGCCGCTGGCTTTGAAAGCACCGCCTTGGGCTCCAATATACTAGGCGCCTTGTGCGGCGGCATCGTCGAATCACTGTCCTTTTGGACAGGAATTCGCAGCCTGGTCCTAGTGGCCCTGGGTTTTTACTTGCTTTCGGCGCTGTTCATCAAAAGGAGAGAAGCGAGCCCTGATCTGGCGGTCCCATGACGGGTGTGCTGGCTTAGCGGATAAGCTCCACTTCGTCAGAGTCTAGTTTGAAAAGAATACGGAAGCGCACAAGCGGCATCGGCTGAGGGGCGACGCTTTTGTCTATCGAAACATCTGGGACGAACGGGCGGGATAGGCGGGTGCGAACGCAAGGATCAAACCGTCCTAGCAGCCAACCGGCAGTGCCAGTCGGCTACGCCGCTTAGTGCGTGCACTTGGGAAACAGCGTAACCAGCACCATCAGATCCGACAAGGTGAACAACCACTGATCGGCTTGCGCACCAGCCGCTTCGGCGGCGCGCGCAATGAACCCCAGATGGCGGCTCTTGGCGAAGTTATGAATGTGGTCGACGCAAATCCCCGTCAGGCTTGCGACTTCCGAGTCGGTGAAGATTTTCTGGCTCGACTTTACGGTGACCATGGGCTTGCTCCTGGACCGCGCTTCACTGCCTCTTGCATCTCCCTTATGTAACACTTCCGTTCGATGCTAGTTGCAGGTTAGACGCTGCCATATTTCTGAGCAATAGTCGTTCCGTTCTCTTTAGGCAAAAACTCTCGCTCTAGTACTTTCCTGTAGGCACCGAAATAGCCTCAATTTTCGGGCCTTATTTTGGGGTGTGAGGAGTACTAGCCACGGAAAACTACAGACCTCCCGTTATTGGCGGACTTTTGCTAACTCTTCTCCTTTCGCGAACTTGCTACACCTTTTGGTAGATTTTGCGCAATTTCCCACATTTGTTTGCTGTGGCGTGTTTGATGCACGGCAATGAAGGCGAACCATTCGTAGAAATTCAGGTAGCCAAGAAACGGATGCAGCCAACTGTATGTGCTGAGATCACGTCCATGTGTCTCTTCTAGGAACGACAGTGTCCTTTCGCGTACACCGCACAGTTCCGCGATCATTATCTCTTTGCCGCCGAGGTCGTCGGGAAGGGCGACGATTGTGGGCGAAGTGCGCTTCACGATACGAGATTCGACCATAGCAATCGGCAGATGCAGTCTCTTTTAGAAGGGCCGCGCCTT